>ENA-OQDT01000759-OQDT01000759.1-human-gut-metagenome-genome-assembly--contig:-NODE-759-length-20737-cov-5.834983_pt1 | contig 20737 bp, 20 predicted proteins | sample MGYA00242786_ERZ504617 | MGnify/ENA primary metagenome ERZ504617 (study PRJEB26092, sample SAMD00036337) | human gut metagenome | host: Homo sapiens | study: EMG produced TPA metagenomics assembly of...
GACGAATTGATGAATTATGGATTGATCACATCCGATGTGACAGCTGGTGAAGTGCCAGGGAATGTGACTCCTTGTACCGATTTTGAATCTAGAATATATATGCTGAAAGGCAAAAAAGTTCAGGAGGGGAGATAGAGCATGACGAAGACAAAAAGAACCGGCGGAATGGTACTGGGAATATTGTTTATTGGATTATGTGTATCTTTCTTACGACTTTCACAATTTGGCGTGGATCCATTCAGTGCAATGAATCTTGGAATCAGCGGATTTATCGGATGGAGCTTTGGAACGTGGCAGTTGCTTGTCAATGCGATCATCCTTGTAGTTGTATTTTTTCAGGCAAGATCCTGCATTGGTGCGGGGACCATTATCAATATGGTATTTGTCGGATACATTGCAGACTTTATTTGTTATGTAGCGAATGATGTAGTGCAGATTCAGATGAATCTGCCACTGCGTATCCTTGCACTGCTGCTTGCTCAGCTGATGGCATCTATGGGAGTGGCATTATATATGGTCGCAGATATGGGAATCGCTCCATATGACAGTGTCGCAATTATAATCGAGAAACTGACACATCAGAAAATTCCATTCCATAAAGCAAGGATTCTTTCAGATGTTGTTGTCGTGATTATCGGAATCATATTTGCCACTGCATCTGGAGCGGGTATCTGGTCGGTAGTAGGGATTGGGACAATTATAAATGCCTGCTTCAACGGCCCATTAATTCAATTTTTTAAAACAAAACTGGAGAGATTTTACTTGTAAAATCTACGGATTACAATTCTCCAATTCTTGCAAGGCTCATATCCTGAACGGATACGGGCCTTTCTTTTTCACCAGTAGCTTCATCCAAACCTTCACATTGAATAATGAACCCTTCTCTTTGGTAAAAAAAAAAATTGGATATACAGCGATAGCTCCTTATATTTTCGGAAATCGGAAAATAAAACTCGTTCCTATACCTTCGATACTTTCGACGTGAATGGTTCCATTGTGGAGATTTACAATCCAACGAACCATAGAAAGGCCGAGTCCGGTACCGCCATTTTCTCTGGAACGGCTTTTGTCTATACGATAGAAACGCTCCCAGATTCTGTCCAGGTGTTCCTCACTTATTCCAATACCATCATCTTTCACTTCACCAACAATCTGGTCATTTTCGACCTTCAGGATAACATGGATATGTCCATTTGTTTTTCCGTAATTGATGGCATTGGTTATTAAATTTATCATCATACGCAAAATCAATGTCTGGTCGCCGTTCATAAATAAGTCGTCCTGCTTTTGCAGGATAATCTCAATATTTTTTTCCTGTGCTTTTGTCTGCAGTTCTTCTATTACAAGTTCGCTTAATAATCCAAAATCCAGTTTTTCCATCAGATGCTGCTCATCCTGTTCGTTTCTGGCGATCATTAACATTTCGCTTGTCAGCTTTGACATTCGTTTTGCCTGCCTTAAGATGACTGCAATCTCTTCCTTATCTTCCGCAGATAAGTTTTCATTTTCCAATAAGTACTCACACTGGGAAATGATAACAGCAACGGGAGTCCGCAGTTCATGGGATACGTCTGATGTGAATTGACGCTCCTTCTCAAATGAAAGTTCCAATCGCTCGAACATTCCGTTAAATTTCTCCGACAATTCGTATAATTCATCTTTTGCTTTTGGCAGAGACAATCGTTTGGAAAGATCTTTTCCATTGCTGATGTTTTCAACTTCATCGCAGATAAGATCCACCTGTCTCAATGCCCGCTTGATCATGAAATATCCGATGGCTCCGATCAGAATAATGAACAACGGGAATACAATCAACAGCATTTTCTCGGATGTCTGCATGAAAAGTTCTATAGAATGTACGGAGGTAATTCCTCGTACCCACATTTCCTCATCATCACCGTAAGTGTAAACGCTGTCATATATCATCCATTTTCGATTTGATCCGGTTATCATTTGCGGTGTATTCGACTTGAGGATAGTTTCTTCTGGAAATTGGGTTGGAATCGTTCCATAAAGTAAGCGTCCGTTTTTGTCATAAATACAAAACATAATACCGTCATCGTAAAATTCGGTATCGCCGTCAAGATAAAAGGAATCATCCTGAAAATTAATATTTGAAGAGAAACCAGTCACTGCGGCACTGATTTCTTCTTCTGTCGCAGAAATTCCAACCTTATCCACAAAAAGAAGGACGAGAACTAAAATAGTCCCAAGAACTACGGCAATGATTCCGGTGTACCATAGCGTAATTTTTTTCTTGATCGTCAGCTGTTTCATTCATTTTCCCTCATTACATATCCGACACCGCGAACAGTGTGGATGAGTTTTTGTTCATATTGTGCATCAATTTTTTTTCGCAAATAACGAATGTATACGTCGATCACATTGGAACCACCTTCAAAATCAAAGTCCCACGCATTCTGTTCAATCTGCTGTCTTGTCATTACGATATTTTTGTTGCGCATAAGACATTCCAGAACCATAAATTCTTTTGCAGAAAGATCAATCTCATTTCCGGCTCTTGTAACCTTTCTTGTGTCACGATCCAGAATAAGATCTGCTATTTTTAGTTGATTGGATGAAAATTGTGGCTTTCTACGCATCATGACACGGATTCTTGCAAGCAGTTCTTCAAATGCAAATGGTTTGATCAGGTAATCATCGGCACCAAGATCCAGTCCTTTGACGCGGTCTTCACAGAGTGTCCAGGATATTTGGATAAAGAAAACCGATGGCTTTAGCTGTTTCCCAGTTTACACCATCGGTTTTCTTAAGTCCAGTTAGTCCTTGAACAGTAACGTAAAAAATTTAGCATTTTTAATATCATTTCACATATTTTTTATAAAGATAATTACTGTCAGACAGGGAAGAATGTGTTAATATAATAATATGAGTAATTATAAATCTTAACAAGAAAATTCGGAAAAAGGAGAGGTTTCTTATGCCAACAACATACGCACATTATAAATTCGGAAAAGAGGTGCTCAGCGCACTTCCAAGACCCCTTCAGAATTCTATAGAAGCGCATAGAGAGTTGTTTGATATTGGGTTACATGGACCGGATATCTTATTTTATTATAATGCATTAAAGAAAGATCCGGTGAATGAACAGGGGCATACACTTCATGAACAATTTGCCGATGAGTTTTTCCATCATGCTGTTGAAGTGATTGAGAAAGCAAAAGATCCGGCAGCGGCTCGTGCATATATTTATGGATTTATCTGTCATTTTGCTTTAGACAGTGAATGTCATCCTTATGTTGAAAAAATTATGCAGGTAGGAAGAGTTTCACACAATGAGATTGAGATGGAACTGGATCGAATGATGCTGACGGAAGATTATCATGATCCGTTGCGCTATCTGACAGCAAAGCACATTCAGCCGAAGATGGAGTATGCGGAAGTGATCGCACCATTTTTCAAAGATGTAACAGCCGAGCAGATCTATAAGGCATTAAAAGGGATGGTTTTTTATCATAAGCTGTTTCTGGCACCGACATCTGGAAAGCGAAAAGCGTTGTTTCTTGGGATGAAGGCAGTGGGGAAATACGATTCATTGCATGACATAGTGATGAGTGTAAAGCCAGATCCGTTATGTCAGAAATATTGTAAGGTTTTAAAACGGCAATATTCAGGTGCAGTGCCGTTAGCTGCGAGTCTGATCGTACAGTATCAGAAGAAATTATTCCAGGATACACCGCTTCCGGAACGTTTTCATGAGACATTCGGTGCAGGAGAAGAGTGGGAGAAACTGCGCCTGTAGAGAATCGAAGAAAAGAGTAACAGACTGCTTGCCAGGAGAGATGCAGAAGAAGAGAAAAAGAGTCAGGAGAATGTAGATGAAGGAATTCGTTAAAGTGCAGGATATCACGAAAACTTATAAAATGGGTGAAGTTGAGATTCATGCAGTGGATCACATCAGCTTTTCGATTGAGCAGGGAGAACTTGTTGTAATCGTTGGACCAAGTGGTGCAGGTAAGACAACTGTGCTTAATATTCTCGGCGGAATGGATACAGCAACAAGCGGGAAGCTGTATGTAGATGGAAAAGATATTACAGCTTATAATTCCAACAGCTGACAGGATACCGCAGAGATGACATCGGATTTGTTTTTCAGTTTTATAATCTTGTGCCGAATCTGACCGCATTGGAAAATGTTGAGCTTGCGTTGCAGATCAGTAAGGATCCGTTGGATGCACAGGCAGTTTTGGAGGAAGTTGGTCTGGGGGAACGGAAGAATAATTTTCCGGCACAGCTTTCCGGCGGTGAGCAGCAGCGAGTTTCAATCGCGAGAGCATTAGCGAAGAACCCAAAGCTTTTGCTTTGTGATGAGCCAACAGGTGCATTGGATTACAATACAGGAAAATCAATTTTGAAATTACTTCAGAATATGTGTAGAGAAAAGGGAATGACAGTTATTATCATTACACATAATCAGGCACTTGCGCCGATGGCAGATCGATTGATTCATATAAAAAATGGACAGGTAGCAAGAATGGAATCTAATGAGAATCCGACTTCGATTGATGAAATTGAATGGTAGGGGATGTGGATGAAGAAAGCATTACGAAAAAACTTTTATATGGAGATCCGTCATAGCCTTGGACGTTTTTTATCCATTTTCTTTATTGTTGCGATAGGATGTGCATTCTTTTCCGGAATCCGTGCATCAGAGCCGGATATGAGATATTCAGGAGATGCATATTTCGATGAGAAGAACCTGATGGATATTCAGGTAATGAGTACAATGGGACTGACAGAAGATGATCTGGATGCAATTCGTGCTGTGGATGGTGTATTGGATGCAGAAGGAAGCTATGCAACAGATGTACTTTGTACGATTCGGGGAAACCAGGTAGCAGTTCATGTTATGGCGCTCCAGGATAAGATGAATCAAGTTCAGTTAGAAGATGGCAGGCTTCCGGAAAAGGAAAATGAATGTGTAATAGATGCAGATTATCTGGATGGAAAGAATCTGAAGATTGGGGATAAGATCACATTATCGAGTGGGACTTCGGATTCTTTGGAAGATACACTTAAGACAGATACATTTACCATTGTTGGTACGGTCAGCAGTCCGGAGTATATTGCATTTCACAGAGGCAGTACAACAATCGGAAATGGAAGTGTCAGTGCCTTTCTTTGCGTTCCGGAGAAAGCATTTTCATTAGATGTCTATACAGAGATTACAGTGCAGATTGAAGGTGCAAAGGAAGCGACTGCATTTACGAAAGAATATGAAGAACATGTGGATTCTGTGCTGAAAAAGGTTCAGGCAATTAAAGTGGAAAGAGAACAGGCCAGATATGATGAGATTACTTCGACAGCGCAGGAAAAAGTGGATGAAGCACAAGAAGAGTTAGCTCAGGCAGAGCAGGATCTGGCGGATGGAAAAGAAGAGGCGGAAGAAGAACTTGCAAGTGCAAGAGAGAAACTTGATGCAGTGCAGAAAGAACTTGAACGAGGAAGAAATCAGTTGGCAGCTTCGAAGCTTGAACTGGAGCAGTCGAGAAATCTTCTGATATCAAAGCAAAAGGAGCTGGATCAGTCCAAAGCACAAGTTGAGCAGGGAGCACATGAACTTAGCGAAAAACAGATTGCACTTACAACATTAAGAAATCAGCTGGCACAACTGAAAGAGCAGGAAGAAAGTCTGGAAGATCAGAGACAAGAACTTTTAGAGCAACAGACACAGATGCAGCAAAAGAAAGATGAGCTTCTGAAAGCAAAGGAAGAATTGCAGCAACAGGCAGAAGACTATCAGTCTGCGTATCAGCAGATTTATCAGCCGCTGAAACAGTCCTATGAAGAATTAAATACACAGTATGAACTTCTTTTACAGAAATATGAGGCACTGAAAGAAGAATACGACCGGAAGCAGGAAGCAGGAGAAGAAGATCCGGAATTAAAGGCTCAGTTAGAACAGTTGGAAGCTGAAAAAACAGCAATGGAAGAGAAGTTGACTGAATTGAAAGCAAATCTGGATAAAATGGAATTGGAGGCGAAAGCTGCCGAAGCGGAGATTCAGAAAAACCAGACAAAGATCGAAGCTGGATTGACGCAGATTAACGAAGGGCTTCCAGCAGTTGAAGCTGGGATAGCTCAGATTGAAGAAGGTATTCCGGTATTGCAGGATAATATACAGAAACTGACGGATGTGTTGACACAGGGAGATGCTGCAATCCTTACCGCAAGTCGGCAGATAGATCAGGCAAAGGCGCAGATTACATCCGGTCAGCAACAGATTGACAGCGGATGGCAGCAGATCAGTGAGGGACAGAAGAAGATTGAGGAGGCACAGCAGCAGTTAAGCAGCGGAACAAAGGAGCTGGAAGACGGTTGGGCAGTGTATGAGGAAGGGCGTATAGAAGCTCAGAAGAAGATTGAGGATGGAGAGCGGCAGATTACAGAAGCAAGAGAAGAGCTTGCGAAAGCACAGCAGAAGATCGATGATCTTGAAAAGCCAAAGTGGTATGTCTATGATCGGAACAATCTGACAGAATACAGTGGATATGGAGATAATGCAGATCGTATGCGGGCAATCGGTAAAGTGTTCCCACTCATTTTCTTCCTTGTTGCAGCATTGATCAGTCTGACAACAATGACACGAATGGTAGAGGAAGAGAGAACGCAGATCGGTACTTTGAAGGCTCTCGGATATGGAAATGCTTCAATTGTTGGAAAATATCTCTGGTATGCGATCCTTGCGACATTAACCGGTGGAGTTTTTGGAATTCTGATTGGAGAAAAGATACTTCCTTATATTATCATCACGGCATATAAGATTCTGTATCGCCATATGAATGATGTTGTGATTCCGTATAATTTGTATTATGCCGTAGCAGCATGTGCAGCAGCACTTGCATGTACAGTGATCGCAACACTGTTTTCCTGTATGAAAGAATTACGAGAGCAGGCAGCAGAATTGATGCGTCCGCCGACACCAAAACAGGGAAAACGAGTATTTCTGGAACGAGTTCCGTTTATCTGGAAAAATCTGAATTTCACATGGAAATCAACCGTGCGTAATCTGGTGAGATATAAAAAACGCTTCTTCATGACCGTATTTGGAATTGGCGGTTGTATGGGCATGATGTTGTTTGGTTTTGGATTAAAAGATTCTATTTCAGCAATCGTTCCGCTTCAATACGAACAGATTCAGCTTTATGATGGAGACGTTATTTTAAAGGAAGATGTGACAGAAGAAGAGAGAATTGAGGTTCAGAAAGAACTGGATACGGATAAGAAGGTATCAGTGACTGCAGAAAATCTTTTGAAAAATATTGAAGTCAGTTCAGGAGAGTCTTCTCAGGAAGTTTATTTAGATGTACCAAAAGATGTGGAAGCATTCAAAAAGTTTGTCGTGATCCGGGATCGGAAGACAAAAGAAATTTATTCATTGGATGATAAAGGAGCAATCCTGACTGAAAAAGCAGCGAAACTGCTGGAAGTCAATGTCGGTGATAAATTAACGATTGATACAGATGATGGAGAGAAAACAGTCTTGATCAGCGCGATCTGTGAGAACTATATGGGACATTATCTCTATATGACATCTGAAGTCTATGAAAAGACATTCGGTGAGGCTCCGGCCTATAATTCAATTTATTATAGAACTCAGGATCGTACAACAGAGGAGGCAAAGGATGTCGGCGAAAATGTAATGAAGTGTGATGGAACACTTAGCATCAGCTATACGACAAGCCTGAAAAAGCAGGTGGATCATATGCTGGAGAGTCTGGACATCGTGATTGTTGTATTGATTATTTCAGCAGGAATGCTGGCATTTGTAGTGCTGTATAATCTGAATAATATTAACATTACAGAGCGCAAGAGAGAACTGGCAACATTAAAGGTACTTGGATTTTATGACAAGGAAGTTTCTTCTTATGTCTACAGAGAGAATATCCTGCTGACCTTGATTGGGGCACTGGCGGGATTGTTGATCGGAAAAATTCTGCACCGCTTTATTGTTGAAACAGTGGAGATTGATTCGGTTATGTTTGGACGAAATATCGATCCACCGAGTTTCCTGTATGCCTTTCTTCTGACAGTGGCCTTTTCTTTGTTTGTCAATGGAGTGATGTATTTTAAGTTAAAGAAGATTAACATGGTTGAATCACTCAAGAGTGTAGAATAAGACAGATTTGTCAGGAAATATAATAACGAACATAATAATGGATTGCAGAGAAGCTGCATGGAACATAGATACAATTGTGAAATGTTCCATGACAGCTTCTTTGTTGTTGCCGGCTGCATATAGCGTAAGCAGCAACCGCACGTAGCATGAACAGTAACTTTTTGTTAAAAAGCACTTGAAATATACCTGTAGGGGGTATATATTAATAATTAGAAAATATACCCCCTGGGGGTTATACGACAGGAGGAATACAATGGAAGAAAAGAAAGTCTGTCCGGGATGTTGTCACAAGACAAAGGATCGACCGGAAAAAGAATATAAAGATCTGATGAATCGTCTGAGTAGAATTGAAGGACAAGTCAGGGGAGTTCGAAGGATGGTTGAAGAAGGCGCGTATTGTCCGGATATTCTGATTCAGGTATCTGCGGTGAATGCGGCTCTGAATAGTTTCAATAAAGTGCTTTTGGCAAACCATATCCGGACCTGTGTGGCAGATGATATCCGGGACGGAAAAGATGAAACGATTGACGAGCTCGTGACGACACTTCAGAAATTGATGCGATAAAAGATCTGAAGAGAGATCTGGCACAAAAAGTCCGGATCACAACTTGAAGGAGGAGTAAGATGGAACAATATAATGTGACGGGAATGAGTTGTGCAGCCTGCAGTGCCCGTGTTGAGAAGGCAGTTGGGAAAGTCCCCGGAGTTGAGAACTGTTCAGTCAGTCTTCTGACGAATTCCATGGGAGTGGAAGGCACAGCAACAGTAGATGCGGTTATTGCGGCTGTTGAGGAAGCTGGATATGGGGCAACGTTGAAATCTGCAAAGAATGAAAGGCATGGGATGAATCAAAGTGAGCAGAACTGTGCGGAAGATGCGTTGAAAGACAGGGAGACACCGAAGATGAAAAGGCGTCTGATCGCTTCTTTGTGTTTTTTGATTCCGCTCATGTATCTGTCAATGGGGCATATGATGTGGGGCTGGCCACTTCCGGTATTTCTGGAAGGAAATCATGTGGCGATGGGGCTGGCGCAGCTCCTGTTAACGACAATCGTTATGGTGATCAATCAGAAGTTTTTTATCAGTGGATGGAAAGGCATGATCCATAGAGCACCAAATATGGATACGCTGGTTGCACTTGGTGCAGGTGCATCTTATGGATATAGCGTGTATGCATTATTCGCTATGACAGCAGCGCAGACGGCAGGCGATATGGATCATGTGATGGAGCTGATGCATGAATTTTATTTTGAATCAGCAGCAATGATTTTAACGTTGATCACAGTCGGAAAGATGCTTGAAGCGCATTCAAAGGGAAAGACAACAGATGCATTAAAGAGCCTTATGAAGCTGGCACCAAAGACAGCAACGCTCCTGCGTGATGGAAAAGAACAGGAAGTTTCTATCGATCAGGTAAGAAGAGGAGATCAGTTTGTTGTAAGACCGGGGGAGAATATTCCGGTGGATGGAATTGTTCTGGAAGGAAATAGTGCAGTAGATGAAGCTGCCCTGACCGGAGAGAGTATACCGGTAGATAAAGCAGAAGGGGATAAGGTGTCTGCAGCTACAATGAATCAGTCAGGTTTTCTACGCTGCGAGGCGACGAGAGTTGGTGAGGATACAACATTATCACAGATCATTCAGATGGTAAGTGATGCGGCAGCAACAAAAGCGCCAATTGCCAAAGTGGCAGATAAAGTTTCAGGAGTATTTGTTCCGACAGTTATTTCTATTGCAATTGTCACAATGATCGTATGGCTGCTTGTCGGAGAGTCTGTTGGATTTGCACTTGCAAGGGGAATTTCTGTTCTGGTGATCAGCTGCCCGTGTGCATTAGGTCTGGCCACTCCGGTTGCAATTATGGTTGGAAATGGAATGGGAGCGAAGAATGGAATCATGTTTAAGACAGCTGTTTCGCTGGAAGAGACAGGAAAGACGGAGATTGTTGCGCTGGATAAGACAGGAACGATCACAAGCGGAGAACCGAAGGTGACGGATCTGATCCCTGCGGACGGAATGACAGAACATGAATTATTATTTTTTGCAAACGCATTGGAGAAGAAAAGTGAGCATCCGCTTGCCCGGGCGATTCTTGCAAAGGCAGAAGAAAATGGGGAAGCAGGGCAGAAAAGTGAAATCACACAGTTTCAGGCAGTTCCGGGAAATGGTCTGTCAGGAAAACTTGGAGAGGACCGGCTGTATGGAGGCAATTTCAAATTCATTTCTGACAAAATGAAGATTTCTGCCAGCATAAAAGAACAGGCAGAACAGTTGGCTCAGCAGGGAAAGACACCGCTGTTTTTTGGAAAAAACGAGCAGTTCCTTGGTATGATCGCAGTTGCGGATGTGATCAAGGAAGATAGTCCACAGGCAGTGAAAGAACTTCAGAATATGGGAATCCATGTTGTTATGCTGACCGGAGATAATGAGCGCACAGCGAAGGCAATTGGTGAGCAGGCAGGTGTGGATGAAGTGATCGCAGGTGTTCTTCCAGAAGGAAAAGAACAGGTGATCCGCAAGCTGAAAGAAAAAGGAAAGGTTGCGATGGTAGGTGACGGTATCAATGACGCACCGGCACTGACCAGGGCAGATATGGGAATTGCAATTGGAGCTGGGACAGATATTGCAATCGATGCAGCGGATGTTGTGCTGATGAAGAGCCGGTTAAGTGACGTGCCGGCAGCAATCCGTATGAGCCGTGCAACATTGCGCAACATTCATGAGAATCTGTTCTGGGCATTTTTCTATAATGCGATAGGAATTCCACTGGCAGCAGGAATCTGGATCCCGGTCTTTGGTTGGAAATTAAATCCGATGTTCGGAGCGGCGGCAATGAGCCTGTCCAGTTTCTGTGTAGTGACAAATGCATTGAGACTGAATCTGTTTAAAATGTACGATGCCAGCAAAGACAGAAAAAGAAAGATGAAAAAGGTAGAAACAGCAGAAAATACTGTTTCAGATATTGTCTTAACAGACAAAAATGAGTCAGAAAACAAGGAGGAGACAAAGATGACAAAGACAATGAAAATCGAAGGAATGATGTGTGGACACTGTGAGGCGGCTGTGAAGAAAGCTCTCGAGGCACTTGAGCAGGTTGATACAGCAGAAGTCAGCCATGAGGCCGGAACAGCAGTTGTAACACTGAATTCCGAAATCAGTAATGAAGTGCTGAAAAAGACAGTTGAAGACAAAGATTATACAGTAACAGCGATCGAGGATTAATGAGCAAAGAAGAGGTCCCCTGCGGAAATGAAAGATTCTGCAGGGGACCTCTTAGATTAATCCTTGTATACAATCTTTCCATCACAGATTGTATATTTTACTTTTCCATACAATTCCCATCCGGTAAATGGAGAATTAGAAGACTTAGAAGCATAAGTCTCAGGAGTCCATTTTTCATTCGGATCAAACAGTACAAGATCAGCTGATTTTCCTTCTGCGACAGAACCGCACGGAAGGTGATACAGGCTGGCAGGATTGATCGTCATCTTCTCAATCAGCTGGCTTAATGTCAGGTGTCCCGGACGTACAAGGGAAGTGATTCCGAGAGCAAGGGAAGTCTCAAGACCAATAATACCGCTTGGTGTTTGGGTGATAGGACGGGATTTCTCTTCCGTACTGTGTGGCGCATGGTCTGTAGCGATCAGATCGATCGTACCGTCTTTGAGACCTTCAATGATAGCAAGACGATCATTTTCTGTACGAAGCGGCGGGTTCATCTTGGCAAGAGAGCCGTATTTTAACACAGCTTCATCTGTCAAAGTGAAATGATGCGGAGTTGCCTCTGCATGTAGATTTGCTCCCATAGCTTTAAAGGTGCGTACCAGTTCAACGGACTGTCCGGAGCTGATATGCTGGATCACGACCTGTGCACCGGAACGAAGCGCCAGCAGACAATCTCTGGCAACAAGAGATTCTTCAGCAATCGAAGGAGATCCGTAGATGCCCAGCGCATCAGATACAGGTCCGTGGTTGATTCCGTTTGTTTCAATAAATGCAGGATCTTCTTCATGAAGACTGATCGGAAGGTCAAGTGCCTTCGCCTCTTCCATTGCCTTATAGAGAAAGGCAGCATTCTTAAGAGGAATTCCGTCATCTGTGAATCCACAGGCACCGGCAGCGGCAAGTTCTTTCATAGAAGTCATTTCCTCACCTTTGAGTCCGCAGGAGACAGCAGCAGCCTGGAAAATATGGATGTCTTCCAAAGCCTCCCGTTCCATCAGTTCTTTGAGAACCGGAACAGAATCGATGACCGGTGAAGTATTTGCCATACAGATCACGGAAGTAAATCCACCGGCAGCAGCTGCAAGAGATCCGGTATGGAGATCTTCTTTATAAGTAAATCCGGGATCACGGAAATGAATGTGTGTGTCAACAAGTCCTGGAGAAATCATAAGTCCTGCAGCATCAAGCTCATCCTCTCCATTTTCAGGTGTCAGAGTTCCGGCATCTGCGAGTGTCTGGATCAGACCGTCTGTGATGCGAAGGTCGACAAGACGTTCTGTATCAGATGCAGGATCAATTAGAAAACCATTTTTTATAAGCATAATTCATCCTCCTTTTGCTGTTAAGTATACCGTATTTTTGATAGAGATTCAAATTTATTAGAAAATGTGTTATCATAAACGCACCGTAACATGAAAAAAAGAGGGCAGAAAGGTTATCTCTGAATTTTACCGGATCCAGACAATCGTTCTGCGGAAAGAAGGAGTAAATGAAAGAATACGATTATCTGATTGTCGGAGCAGGTCTTTATGGAGCTGTCATGGCACATGAATTAAAGAAAAAAGGGAAGAAATGTCTTGTGATTGACCGAAGAGATCATATTGCAGGAAATATTTACTGTGAGGACATAGAAGGAATCCATGTACATAAATATGGTGCACATATTTTCCATACGTCTGATAAAAAGATATGGGATTACATGAATCAGTTCGCGGAATTTAATAATTACATCAATTCACCGGTAGCAGTTTATAAAGATGAACTTTATAACCTGCCATTTAATATGAATACATTCAGTAAGATGTGGAATATCCGCACACCACAGGAAGCAAAAGAGATTATTGAAAAACAGCGCAAAGAGACAGGAATCACAGATCCACAAAATCTGGAGGAACAGGCACTTTTTCTTGGCGGAAGAGATATCTATGAGAAGCTGATCAAGGGTTATACAGAGAAACAGTGGGGAAGAAAGTGTACAGAACTTCCGGCATTTATTATCAAACGTCTGCCATTCCGATTTGTTTACGATAATAACTATTTCAATGACAGATATCAGGGAATTCCGGTTGGCGGTTATACAGCAATCGTTGAGAAGATGCTGGAAGGGACAGAAGTTCGCACAGGGATTGATTTCTTTGAATTCAGAAAAGAGAATCCGGAGATTGCAGAGAAGATTATTTTTACAGGAATGATCGATGAATATTTTGGATATCAGCTGGGAGCATTGGAGTATCGTTCTGTCAGATTTGAGACAGAAGTTCTTGATTGTGAGAACTATCAGGGAAATGCTGTTGTCAATTATACAGAGCGTGAAGTTCCGTATACAAGAATTATCGAGCATAAGCATTTTGAGTTTGGCAAACAGGAGAAGACAGTTATTTCCAGAGAGTATTCATCAGAATGGAGTGTTGGCATGGAGCCATATTATCCGGTAAATGATGAGAAGAATAATGCATTGTTTGAAGAATACAAGAAGCTTGCAGAAAAGGAAGAAAATGTAATCTTTGGCGGACGACTGGGTGATTATAAATATTATGACATGGATAAAGTTGTTGCCGCAGCTCTTGACAGACTGGAAGAATTCAATTAATATGAGAGTCACACTTCAGTCGTTCTGACTGAAGAATCAGGAAAGATTCTGAAGAGTAGTTCGTATCAGATTCTGATAATTTTCAATTGGACAGATATTGTATCGTGTGCGGTGTGGGGCCGCACACGTTTAGATGACAGATTGCAGTAGAATTGAATATGGAAAAAAATGTATGAAGTACTTCGCTTCGTGGAAAAAGGGAACCGAATGCCAGCCAAGTATCGATTGCCTGCAGGGAGAACTTTTGATTTATTATCTGCGGGATAATACACAGTTGGATAAAGCGGTGTTATTTGAATGGTTCCGACAAATTGCCGGAGAAATAAGAAAGTATCAGCAGTCGAGACGTGGGCAGAATTATCGTTGTCTGACCCCATATAGTATTGTTGTGACAGAAGAAGGAGAATTGCTGCTTTTAAATCCGGATGCACAGGAAAATGAATTTGTTATGAAGAAGATGCAGCAGAAAGCGGTGAGAAGTCATTTTATCCGCCCGACAGCGTCAGGAAGCAAGAAGAATTGTTCGGTAGATTTGTTCGGATATGGTAAAATTTTGCAGTTTTTACTGGCATATACAGAGCAGATCCCGGAACTTAGCAGAAGTGAAGAACGCAGATTGGAGAGGATCATTGAACGTTGTACCGATGGCGGAAGACGGCATTATGATAAGATCAGCCAGGTGATACGTGATCTTCCGGAGGAACGCGAGGAATGGAATCTGGAACAGAAGCTAAAATTTCGGAATGTCAAACTGGCGGTTCTTTTATTTGCTACCGGGGCAGTAATTGCGGCAGCAGGAATTGGGATGAGCCGAGGAAGAGAAGACAACAATACAGTTTTGAAAAGTGAAACAGCAGTGCAAGATCAGAAACCAGACGATGCAAAAACAATACCAGGGGAACTCAGCGAAACTGAACAGGAGAGAAAAAAAGCATTGGAAGATCTGAAATGGAAGAAAGAAATGGAAGAACAGGTTCAGGAAGATTCTGGAATCGGTCAAAGCATGTGAAAAGAAGATAGAAGAAACGATGAAAGAAGAGAATAACGGGGAAAACAAGGAAGAAGCAGAGCAAACGACAGAACAGCAAACAGAGGAAACTGCGGAAAAATCTGTAGAAGAGGAAATACAACAGGAAACGAAACAAGAAGTGATAAATGATCCGGTTGTTCCGGAATAAGAAAAAAGTCTCCATAAAAGGGAGGATGCCGGGTAACCATTTACTGGTTCCCGGCATGTATTATGAAAAAGTTTATTCAAAGTTTTTTGTGTTTTCCTTTGATGCTTATAGTATATGTGAGAGAAATGAAGAAAAAGTGATAAGAAGATGAAAGATTTTTAAATGATAAATGAACAAATTATGAACGACAGATGTAGTGGAAAATAACGGTTTAAAAAAGAATGGCAGTGTGGTATTCTACATCTAAAGAGAACTTCGGAAGTTACTGTTCACTCCCGTGTCAATCACTCCGCTGATTGACACGGAGGATGCGTGTTTTGACTTGAATGCATCTCGCCCCATCGCCAAAGGCGATTTAAAATGGCGAGATGCGTTGCTGGTCGCACATCGTGTGAACAGTAACCTTCGGAACAGGAGGTAATAGTTGAATATGACAAGACAGGAATTTATCCGAAAATTACAGGATGCTTTGAATGGAAAGCTTGATGCAGCAACAATTCAGGATCATCTTAAGTTTTATGATGATTATATTATAGAAGAAATGAGAAAAGGAAAGAGCGAGCAGGAGGTCTTGGAACTGCTCGGAGATCCGTGGGCAATTGCGAAAACCATTGTAGATGCAAGTGATGGAACAGACGAAGAAGTGGTTTATGAGAACAGGAGTCCATTCAATAATTCGTACAATCAGACAACGCAGGCACAGAACAGCTATACTGGTTATGGACAGAAGGATGAATATGGAACAGAGCATTCTTATGGTTCCTATCATGAGTTCAGATTAGATACCTGGTGGAAGAAGGCTTTGCTGATTCTTTCAGTTGTATTTGTAGTCGTAGTAGTTGTGTCTGTTATAACAGGAATCATTAGTTTTCTGGCACCGGTTCTTGTTCCTCTTCTGATCATTATGATCGTGATCAGACTGATCGGTGGGAACCGACGATATTAGAAAAAAGAAAAGTAAAAGACCGATGGGGGAGCCATCGGTCTTTTGAGGGGAGTATAAATAATTAATAAGGGGTTGTAGAAAATAATCTTTCTACATGAATCAGTATAATATATGCATTTGGAAAAAGCAAGCAAAATATTCAAAATATGGTTGAAACAAAATGCATAAAAAGACCTCCGTTTGGGATAATAAAGATTGTACTAAATAGTTACTGTCAGTTAATAAGAACAGTAACACCAAATAAGGAGGAAGTATCATGGCAAAAAATTATAGCAACACAAGTAAAAATTCCCAGAATGGATTCTATTCATCGAAGGAAGAAAATCAGAGTAAGAACAGAAATTCAACATCTAATTCAGGTTCGAATAAGAATTCCAGTAAAAATTCTTATTCAAATCAGAGTAAGAACAGCACAAACTGCAATTCCAAAAATGCAGATGACTGCTATGGCGGAAAAGATGATTATGATGAGTCAGACAGATATTAACAGATACTGTATGCAGTAACAAACAAGTGAGTGGCAAAATTTATTTTTGACACTCACTTCATAAGATTATTATAAACAGCAACAAGGCAGAGAAGAAAGGCAATCGCACTTTACTCTGCCTTTCATTTATAGTAAAATTATAATACTGTAAAAAGAATCAGTTAACAGTAATTAATAAGTACATAAAGATAATATGAGGTAGATATGGAAAGAATGGAATGGATTGCGCCGTGTCATTTCGGTCTTGAATCAGTATTAAAAAGGGAGATTCAGGATCTGGGATATGAGATCGCACAGGTGGAAGATGGAAGAGTTACCTTTTACGGAGAAGCAGATGCAGCGTGCAGAGCGAATGTATTTCTCCGTACAGCAGAACGTGTTCTGCTCAAGGCAGGAAGTTTTAAAGCAGTTACCTTGATGAATTGTTTGAGAAGACAAAAGCAATTCCGTGGGAGAATTATATACCGAAGAATGGGAAGTTCTGGGTGGCGAAAGCTTCATCGGTAAAGAGTAAGCTGTTCAGCCCTTCGGACATTCAGTCAATTATGAAGAAAGCGATGGTAGATCGTCTTAGAAGCAGATATCATGTACAGTGGTTTCAGGAAGATGGAGCTTCTTATCCACTGAGAGTATTTTTAATGAAGGATATCGTTACGATCGGAATCGATACATCGGGAGATTCTCTTCATAAGAGAGGATACCGTCCATCAGCCGGCAAGGCACCGATTTCTGAGACACTGGCAGCAGCACTGATCATGCTGACACCGTGGAGAAAAGAGCGTATCTTAGTGGATCCGTTTTGCGGAAGTGGAACATTTCCAATTGAGGCAGCAATGATGGCAGCAAATATTGCACCGGGAATGAATCGTTCTTTTACGGCTGAGAGCTGGGCAAATCTGATTGATAAGAAACTCTGGTATGAGGCCATTGATGAGGCGAATGATCTGATCGATGATCAGATTGAGACGGATATCCAGGGATATGATATTGATGGGGATGTTGTGCGGATGGCAAGACAGAATGCAGAGAATGCAGGTGTGGATCATCTGATCCATTTCCAGGAGAGACCGGTCAGTGCACTGAGTCATCCGAAGAAATATGGATTTATTATAACAAACCCGCCGTATGGAGAGCGTCTTGAGGAGAAAGAGGCACTTCCTGGTTTATATCGTGAATTTGGCGAGAGCTTTAGGAAACTTGACAGCTGGTCTGCATACATGATCACAAGTTATGAAGACGCAGAACGTTATTTCGGAAGAAAAGCAGATAAGAACCGTAAGATTTATAATGGTATGCTGAAAACATATTTCTATCAGTTCCAGGGACCAAAGCCACCGAGACCGAAGAAATAAGAAACTCTGTACTAGATTGTTGGCGAAAAAGAATAGAAGGTAGAAAGCAAAATGAAGAGAAGAATTGTATTTGCAACAGGAAATGAAAATAAGATGAAAGAGATTCGGATGATTCTTGCTGATCTTGGTATGGAGATCGTATCGATGCGTGAGGCAGGAGTCGATGAAGAAATCGTAGAAGATGGAATGAGCTTTGAAGAAAATGCAGAGATCAAGGCAAGAGCTGTATCACGAGTGCTGGTCAACGATATTGTTCTTGCAGATGATTCAGGTCTTGAGATTGACTATCTGGATAAGGCACCTGGAATTTATTCTGCGAGATTTGCCGGAGAGGATACTTCTTATGATATAAAGAACAGAATCCTTCTGGACAGACTGGAAGGGGTTCCGGACGATGAGCGTACCGCAAGATTTGTCTGTGCGGTTGCAGCAGTATTTCCGGATGGAACAACAAGCGTAGTCCGTGAGACGATTGAAGGACAAATTGGACACGAGATTGTCGGTGCGAATGGTTTCGGTTATGATCCGATCTTCTATGTTCCGGAATTCGGATGTACAACAGCGGAGATGACACCAGAGCAGAAAAATAAATTGAGCCACAGAGGAAAAGCACTTCGAGCAATAAAAATCCTGCTGGAAGAGAAATTGAACGAGGAAGAAGCATGAAAATTCTGATTGTCAGTGATACACACGGAAGACACCAGGCACTGGACCGCGCATTAGAAGAGGCTGGGAAAATTGATATGTTTATCCATCTTGGAGATGTAGAAGGCGGAGAAGACTATCTGGAGGCTGTCGTAGAGTGTGAGAAGCATATTATAAGAGGAAATAACGACTTTTTTACAGAACTTCCGAGAGAAGAGGAGTTTGAGATTGGTCCTTATCATGCATTTATTACCCATGGACATTATTATTATGTGTCCATGGGGATGGAAACTATCATAGAAGAGGGCAGATCAAGAGGAGCGGATCTCGTAATGTTTGGTCATACACATCGTCCTTTCTTTCTTCAGAAGGATGGAATGACAATTTTAAACCCGGGAAGTCTATCTTTTCCACGTCAGGAGGGAAGACGAGGCAGCTATATGATCATGGAAGTCGATGGGGACGGAAAATTAAGTTTCGAGCAAAAATATCTATAATTATTCTAATTATCAGAAAACTAAAACAAAAGAAACAATTTGCACACTCTTCTTGTGGAAAACAGGTAAAAAAACAGTCGCAAAAAAGTAAAAAAACTTTAAAAAACCTGTTGACTTTCTGAGAAACATGCCATATAATATATCTTGTCGCTGCGGGAGATACGAAAGAAACACAAAGCCGCAGGGACAAGGAAATAAAACTGATATCGGGGTGTGGCTCAGCTTGGCTAGAGCGCCTGGTTTGGGACCAGGAGGTCGCAGGTTCGAATCCTGTCACCCCGATCATCCTGCGGGTGTAGTTCAATGGTAGAACACCAGCCTTCCAAGCTGGATACGTGGGTTCGATTCCCATCACCCGCTTCTCGTTTGAAAACGAGAGGTTCTCATTAAGAGAGAAATGAGTCTGTAGCTCAGCTGGATAGAGCAACGGCCTTCTAAGCCGTAGGTCGAGGGTTCGAATCCCCCCAGGCTCGTTTTGTGGTGGGTATGGTGCAGTTGGTTAGCGCGCCAGATTGTGGTTCTGGATATCGCCGGTTCGAGTCCGGCTATCCACCTTTTTCTTTAAATATTCCAACTGGCCGTGCAGTGTCAGATATGAAGTCTTCGATGGGCTATCGCCAAGCGGTAAGGCACAGGACTTTGACTCCTGCATTCGCTGGTTCGAATCCAGCTAGCCCAGTTATCCTGCTAGCAGGAAAGAAATAAAAATGAATAAGGGCGTGTAGCTCAGGTGGTAGAGCACTTGACTTTTAATCAAGTTGTCCGGGGTTCGAATCCCCGCACGCTCACTGGAACAAGCAAATTGCTTGTTCTATTTTTTTCTTAATCAATAATTGAATAAGAAATATGCGGATGTGGCGGAATTGGCAGACGCGCCAGATTTAGGTTCTGGTGTTTACGACGTGCAGGTTCAAGTCCTGTCATCCGCAGTAAATTTATTTCCCGGAAGTGCTGATCAACATTGCACTTTCGGGATTTTTTCTATCTGAGAAAACCGGTATGAAAAAAGAAGCCACACATTAAAGTGCAAGCTCCTTTTCTTTCTTTTCCCAATCAATAAACATCATAAAGAATGAAATTAATAATAAGAAAGAACAGCCAAGAATTGCCTTTGTCCGGAACAGCTGGACTGCTGCATTGCCGATTACTGCGCCGACAATAAAGCAGGCGATGATTCCGTAATACAAAAGGCTCGTATCTAGAAAATGTCGTTCTTTTGTATGGAAATAGTGGTGTAGGTTCTCTGTCCCACTGCGCAGATTACCGATGCACATTGTAGTAGCAATTCCTTTGCCGTGAATCTTACGAAAACTTTCGACCTGGATTCCACAGGCGAAAGAAGTCAGTGCATTAGCCGGAAGATTCAATGCTGTTGGGAAGAAACTGACTGCAATCAGGATCAGTGCTTCTGCCAGAACAGAAATCTGTCTCCAGTGAAGCAGATTTCCAGCCTTAGCCCGGACAACTTCAGCAATGACGCGATTCCCAAGTGCAAAGGCGAGTACAGGGAAAAGGTATTTCAGTGTGTTCTGGAAGTCTCCCTGAGAGAGATGTACTCCAAAGAGAAGCATGTTTCCAGTCTGTGCATTGGCAAATACTTCTCCACGCTCCATATAAGAGTAAGCATCCATGAATCCACGGAAAGTGCAAGGATTGCTCCAAGCCGGATAGATTCAG
>ENA-OQDT01000761-OQDT01000761.1-human-gut-metagenome-genome-assembly--contig:-NODE-761-length-20685-cov-4.734605_pt1 | contig 20685 bp, 29 predicted proteins | sample MGYA00242786_ERZ504617 | MGnify/ENA primary metagenome ERZ504617 (study PRJEB26092, sample SAMD00036337) | human gut metagenome | host: Homo sapiens | study: EMG produced TPA metagenomics assembly of...
ACGTGTTGCTACAGTTATCGAATAATTTTAGCATAACATCTTAATTATATAAATAGAGTACCGCAAGGTACATTGTGTCCAAACGTAAGATACCCCGGAACCGTAAGGTTTCCGGGGTTTTTCTGTTGAGTAAAAAGTTTAAAATAAGGCTGTAAAGAATAGCGAATAAATTAAAAACGTAAGCGACGAATAATTGACGAAAAATGATAAAATCCTTATAATAAATTAGTATCTGAACAACAGATAAAATCAATTACACAAAAATTAATAACAAGAGGGAGGTCATTTTATGTTTGGTTTTATGGTAACTGCTGATGGCGGACTTACAACTGCCGGATATGTGATTACAGTTATTGCCGGAATCATTTTGTTTTTTCTGGCGATTTATTTTGCAGGGAAGAATTCAGACAAGAAAAAGCTTACCACAAGACAACTGGTATTCTGTGCCGTAGCTATTGCACTTGCTTTTATTACGTCTTATCTGAAAATCTTCAAACTGCCGTGGGGAGGAAGCGTCACTCTTTGCAGTATGCTTTTTATTGTTCTGATCGCAAACTGGTATGGGGTCGGAACTGGTATTATGGCTGGGTTTGCTTACGGAATCCTGCAGTTTATCCAGGAGCCTTATATACTTTCATTTTTTCAGGTGTGCTGTGATTACATACTTGCATTTGCAGCACTTGGCCTGGCAGGATTATTTGCAAAACAGAGTCATGGACTTCTGAAAGGATATATAATAGCTGTAATTGCCAGAGGAGCTTTTCATTCTCTGGGCGGTTATCTTTATTGGATGAGCTATATGCCGGACAATTTCCCGAAATCTCTGACAGCCGTATATCCGATCTTATACAATTACAGCTATCTGCTGGCAGAGGGCATTATCACGGTGATCATCATTTCAGTACCTGCGGTGTCGAAGGCACTGATCCAGGTAAAGCGTGCCGCACTGCAGTAGTTTGTTTTGTCTGGCAACAGGGATGTGTCGTTGCCCGGTACTCAGAACATTTGGTATAGTAATTTTGTTTAGGGAAGTGTAAGAATGACAATAACGACTTTATGCTATATAGAAAATAATGGCAAATATCTGATGCTTCACAGGATAAAAAAGCACAATGACATAAATGAGGGAAAGTGGATTGGAGTCGGCGGACATGCAGAGGGTCAGGAATCCCCTGAGGAATGTCTTTTGCGTGAAGTGAAAGAAGAAACAGGATTAACACTGACATCATATAAACTTCGAGGTCTGGTTACATTTATAAGCGATAAATGTGAACCGGAGCTTATGTGTGTATTTACAGCCAACGAATATATCGGTGAATTAACAGAATGCAATGAAGGAGAACTTTACTGGATAGATAAAGCTGTTGTGCCGACACTTCCCACATGGGAAGGTGACAGAGTTTTTCTGGATTTGCTTCTTTCAGGAGATGAGCGATTTTTTTCTTTAAAATTGCAGTATGAAGGGGAAAAACTCGTAGATAAACAAGTAAATTTATATTAACCGAATAAACTGCGAAGCAGTTATTCGGTGTAGAGCCGCGTAGCGAAGCGGATGATTTTGGAGAGATAAAATGATGAATTGTTTGGCAGTAGGGCTGGGTGGTTTTGCAGGAGCAGTATTGCGGTACCTGATCGGGCTGATTCCCACAGGAGAAACCATGATTTTTCCGGCAAAAACCTTTTGTATCAATGTGATTGGATGTATTGTGATCGGAGCAATCACAGTACTGGCGGCGAAATTGTCTGTTCCACCAAGGATGATTTTGTTTCTGAAGGTGGGAGTCTGCGGTGGATTTACCACATTCTCAACCTTTGCACTGGAATCTTCGGATTTGATCCGGGATGGACATATGGGAATAGCTCTGTGTTATGTATTACTTAGTGTATTGGTAGGCGTGCTGGCGATTTTTGCAGTGGAATATCTTATTGTAAGATAAGCTGCTTCCTGATTCTGGAAAATAAAGATCCTTTTTTCAGTATTTTGATCTGTGTGCGGAACCCTATATGAAACATCCGAAGAATACAATTTATTATTTCGGGGATTTGGATTATGAGGGCATCGGTATATACGAAAATCTGGCAGAAAAATTTCGCAGCAGATGGAAAATCCTTCCTTTTGTGCCGGCATATCAGGCTATGCTTGGAAAAGCAGAACAGATAAATGAACTTCCGGAGACAAAGGAGCATCAGAACAGAAATATCAGTACACAATTTTTCTCCTGTTTTGATGAAATAATGGTCAAAAAAATGGAAGCTGTACTGGATAAGGACAGATATATACCCCAGGAAATTTTAAATACTGCAGATTTCTGATGCAGATTCTGACACAGGGAGGTGGCTACATTACTGTTCACTCCGTTCGCAGTAACGAGGCTTCTTTTTATATTATGGATTATGAAGAATCTAACGGAGAATCTTATGATAAAAAATAATTGATTTTTAAGAGCCAGTTTGTTAGAATATATCTGTAAAAAGGGAGTAGCTTGCCGAGTAGATTCGGTTCACTTCTTCGTCAGGACAGTTATTGAAACATATAACTCGGAAAGTGATGAAATTGCGAGACTTTTACTGTGAATGCAGTAGGAGTCTCTTTTTTTATACCTACTGCAAAATAAATGTATTTCCGGAATCTTTTTATATTTGATTTTGTGAGTACGTAATAAAAGAAAGAGAGGTAGAAATGATGTTTTTACAGGTTATTATTTTGCTGGCAGGTTTTTTGTTTCTGGTGAAAGGTGCAGACTGGTTTGTGGAGGGTGCAGCCAGTATTGCGAAAAAACTGGGAATTCCACAGTTGATCATTGGATTAACCATTGTAGCAATGGGAACCAGCATGCCGGAGGCAGCAGTCAGTATTACTGCTGCAATAAATAAGAATGCAGGTATTACCATTGGAAATGTAGTCGGAAGTAATATCCTGAATATTCTGATCATCCTGGGAATCACAGCAGTAATTACGAATGTAGCGATTCAAAAATCCACGCTTCTTTACGAAATTCCGTTTATGACAGTGATAACAATTATTTTGCTGATCTTTGGTATCACAGGTTCAGAGGTGACTTTTATTGAAGGTGTGATTTTCTGGATACTGTTTCTGATATATCTGGGATATCTGTTTGTGATGGCAAAGAAAGGGAACGATCAGGAAGAAGCAGAAGCAAAGGATAATCCGGTATGGAAATGTATGCTCCTGATGGTGATCGGTGGAATTCTGGTCGTAAAGGGCAGTGATTTTGCAGTCAGCGGAGCAACGGAGATTGCCCGTTATTTTGGTATGAGTGAGAGATTTATCGGGCTGACAATTGTTGCACTGGGAACATCTCTTCCGGAACTTGTCACATCAGTAACAGCTGCCAGAAGAGGAAATACAGGAATTGCCATTGGAAATATAGTCGGAAGCAATATTTTTAATATTTTGTTTGTTATCGGTACAACAGCACTCATCTGTACTGTACCGTTTGAGAGCAAATTTATTATTGATACTGTAATTGCAGTTCTGTGTGGAGCGATACTCTGGATTGGTACATTCAGACATAAAGAATTAAGAAAACCCTGTGGTGTGGTTATGCTGTTGTGTTATGTCGCATATTTCCTGTATTTATGTCTGGTATAACGAATAATTGCTTTTCGCAACCTCCGCAGGGGACTTACTTGATTCGATTAAAATAAGAAATGGAATAAAGTATATTATGGATAATTATGAAAAACAGGTATATACAGGAAGAGAGTTGTTTTTAAAATATGATCAGGATAAGCTGATAGAGAAATATGGTTTGAAACATGATGAAGAATATCTGTATTTGAAATATATTGGAACAGAATATCGGATCAATCGCAGAAACGGTGCTATTGAATATGCCACAGGCGAAGAATGGACGGACTGCAGAGAATATACAGTTGTTATGACAATCTATGATTTTCTCTGCTGTTCCGAGCAGGAGATACTGCCTCCTCTTACCGGGCAGTGGCAGCCTGTGGGCAGGTTTGTAACTGCCGGAAGCAGTCCGTCAACAGATCCTTTTGTGGAAAAGTATGCAAGAGCATTTTTCGGCAAAGTGGAAGAGTTAAAGCAGGCCTGTATCTGTCTGGGAGGAAAGCAGACGAAACGTTTGGCAGGGGCAGATCTGACATTTGAAATGCCTGTTCTTCCGGATTTCTCTGTGTTGCTTCAGTTCTGGGATGGGGATGAAGAATTCCCGCCAAAGATCTTATTGTTGTGGGATAAAGTATCGTTATCATATCTTCATTTTGAGACGACCTATTATCTTCAGGGAGATCTTCTGAAGGCTATACTGCAGATAATCGGCTGAAATCAAGGTAGGGATATCCTATGATTCCGGTATCCAGAAGGTAAAAGAAATTCTGGAGGAGATTCCCCATAATGATGAGGATACCAAGGATGACAAGGGGATGGTGAGGTTTGTTGACGAATTAGGTGAGAACGCGGTGATCATGGGACTTCGTGTGTGGGTAGCGACAGATAAATACTGGTCTGTTAAATGGCGTCTGAATCAGTTGATCAAAGATGCATTTGATGCCAATGGAATAGAAATCCCCTATAACCAGGTACATGTCAAAGAAGAGAGCATAATATGAAGATTTCAGTAGTTGGAAGCATCAGGAAACTATGATTTTTGAAATTGAAAATTTCAGACAAAATTGTATAATAAATTTAAAGTGACTTGTAATGTTTTTGGGAGGAAATCATGATTCGTGTAAAAGATATTGCAAATATGGTCGGAGTAAGTCCTACTACAGTGTCAAATGTTATTCACGGAAATACAAAGAGGGTATCGCAGGAAACAGCACAGAAAATCAGCAGTATACTTGATGAGGTGGGGTATATTCCTAATATGGGTGCCCGGCTTTTGTCACAGAATACTTCTCATATTATTGGATTGGTAATAGGTTTTGATTATCTTCATGGTGAAAACGCCATGCAGGATCCATTTGTCAGTACATTTGTTGGACAAATTTCCAGTGAAATTGAAAATGCCGGTTACTATATGATGATTATCAGAGGTGATGATTGCCGGAAAGTTGCTGAGGTGACTTCGCGATGGAATGTAGATGGTCTTATTGTCCTGGGATGGACCGAAAAGAGCCATAAAACATTAAAAAAAATGCTGAAAAAACCAACAGTTGCTATTGATACATATGTGAGTGACCCTGAACTGGTGGTAAATGTGGGGACGGATGATTTTGATGGAGCCTATCAGCTTGGAAAGTATTGGGCAGATCATGGATTCAGGAAAACACTGTTTCTGACAGAAAATACTGCAGAGATGGATCAGTGTCGATTTGCCGGATTTCAAAGAGCGATGACAGAGGCATTTGGAGAGTGCAAAAAGGAAGAAAGATTAATCTTACTTTCGGCGAGAAAAGAAGTACGCAGATTACAATATGATGAACTGCTCCCCAGGTTCAGGGAGGCGGGATCACTCGCATTTATTTCTGATTATCTCGCTATAGATGCTGTCGATTATTTTATTGATAAGGGAGTCAGGGTACCTGAGGATATATCGATAACAGGGTTTGATGATACCTTTTATGCAAAACTTATTCGCCCCAGGTTAACTACGGTTCACCAGAATATTGGGTTAAAAGCTTCAACTGCTATGCAATTATTGCTGAGACTGATAAACCGAGAGAAATTGCCGGAGGAAGAGAGAAATATAAAGATCGCCGTACAGTTGGTTGTAAGAGAGTCAGTAAGAAAAAGAGAATAGAAATAACAAAAGGAATCAGATCTGGGGAGATTTGGTTCCTTTTTAGTTATGTTTCACAAAAGCAGTTGCAATGTATTGTGTATTGTTGTAGTTTTGCGGAAAACCTATTGAATTATTGTGAAAAAGTATTTATAATACAAATTACATTAAAGGTTTAGCGCAAAACCAAAGAAATATAGAGGAGGAAAAATTGATGAAAACAAAAAAATGTGATTTCCATTGGGTTAGCAGCTATGATGAGTTTTACTGCTCTTACCTGTTCTGCAGCTACTGCATATGCCGAAGAAAAGAAAGATGAGGTTGCAGGAGGAAAAGATGTAACTATCAGTATTATGGGAAGAAAGGTAGAAATACATGATGCAATGTTAGAAGCTGCCGACCGTTACATGGAATTACATCCTAATGTTACAGTTGTAATGGAAACAGTCGGCGGTGGTGATGATTATGACGGTACTCTTAAAACCAGATTAAATGGTGGAAATATGCCAACCATTTTTACTCTTCAGGGTCCTCTGAATTGGGATGAGTGGGGAGAGAATATGGAAGATCTTTCAGATCAGCCATGGGTACCTTACATGACAGAGGCAGCAGCAGAAGGATCCACTAATGCAGAGGGCAAGGTTCTGGGACTTCCTTATTCAATGGAAGGATATGGATATATATATAATAAGAAAATATTTGAGGCAGCAGGAATTGACGGGGAAAGTCTTAAAACGTATGAAGAAATAGATACAGCTTTTTCCAAATTAAAACCATGATTGATAATGGAGACTTAAAGGATGAGTTCCCGGATCTGGAAGCTGTTATGGATTTCCGGTAAAGAAACTGGATTACCGGATGTCATACGATTAATACCGGATTAAACCAGGAATTCCCGGATGAAAATGCAGCCTACGAGGCAAAGGAACTGAAATTCACAAATGCAGAGGAATTGAAGCAGATTATCGATTTTCAGGTGAAGTATACAGCTGCAGCAGATAATCCGGTTGAACTTCTTTCTGGCGATTATTCACAGAGCGTTGGCGGAGGTCTTGCAATTGAAAGAATTGCAGTTTTGCAGCAGGGTAACTGGATCAATACAGAAATGGCAGATGTAAATCCGGAAGTTGCAGATAATCTTGGAATTATTCCTATACCTTTAGGTGATGTGGTCAGTGGAAACTGGCCAGATACCGGTGTGCCTTGCTGTTACAATGTATACAGCGGTGCTTCGGATGCAGAGAAAGAAGCGGCAAAGGATTTTTTAAACTGGTTATTTCAGTCTGATGAAGGAAAAGATATGGTTGTTCATAAGATGATGTCCGTTCCTGCTTTCTCAAATTACGATGGTGTGGAACCGGAAGACGCACTTGGAAAAGTTGTAAAAAAATATTTGGATGAAGGCAACACAACATCATGGATATTTAATGCTTTTCCAGCTGGCTTTGGTGATGTCTTTGGAAACGGTGTACAGGCTTATGTTTCAGGTGAAAAAACATGGGACGAAGTTGTAAGCGACTGTAAAGATGCCTGGTCAAAGGCCAGAAGTAAATAAAATAATGGGATGCCGTTATAGTAAATGACGGCATCCTTTTGGAATAGGAGTGGATATAATAATGAAAAAATCTAAGTCAGGGTTTTGGATTTGCGTGCTTCCTGCCCTCATCTGTTTTGCTATGGTAGTTCTGATTCCGGCAATTACAGGTTTATTATATTCTTTTACGGATTGGAATGGAATGAATAAACCTGTCAGTTTTGCCGGACTTGAGAATTACAGGGGACTTATCAGTGATAAAGTGTTCTGGCGGGATTTTCTTTATACGGCAGAATTTTCTGTCGTAGCAGTTATTCTGGTTAATCTTCTTGGATTTGCACTTGCACTGCTGGTCACACAGAAAATTCGGGGAGCTAATTTGTTTCGTACTGTGTTCTTTATGCCCAACTTGATTGGAGGTATCCTTCTTGGATTTGCATGGCAGTTTGTGTTTACACAGGGGTTCAATTACTTAGGAAAATCACTAAATATTTCATGGCTTCAGGGATGGTTGTCTACACCATTTACATCTACCGTTGGATTAATGATTGTAGTTGTCTGGCAGCAGGCGGGATATATGATGATCGTGTATATAGCACAGCTGCAGAGTATTCCGGATAATCTGATTGAGGCTGCAGAAATTGATGGTGCAGGAAGACTGCAGCGTTTAAAAAATTTGATATTGCCATTATGTATGCCGGCATTTACAATTGGTTTCTTTCTGACACTTTCAGGTACCTTCAGACTTTATGACCAGAACCTGGCTTTAACAAACGGTGGACCTTATGGCTCTACACAGATGGTATGTATGAATATTTACCGTACTGCATTTGGAGAAAATGATCTGGGCCGCGCACAGGCAAAGGCGCTGATTTTTGTTATTGTCATTGCAATTGTATCGTTGACGCAGTTGTATTGCAGTAAAAAGATGGAGGTGGAAATGTAATGTGGGCAAAACGTATAGAAAAAATATTTATGCAATTGCTGGGAGTAATACTCTCCATTGCGTTTTTGTTTCCAATTTATGTTCTGGCGATTAATTCATTCAAACCTTTGCGGGATATTTATAAAAATGCTATTAATTTTCCGGAAACATGGTCTGTTGAAAATTATATAAAGGCGTTTGACAGGTTGAATTTTTTTAATTCATTTACGAATTCTCTAAAGATAACAGGACTAACGGTTGTTATTATCATTTTTATTTCTTCACTTGCAGCCTGGGCGCTGGTAAGATATAAAACCAGGGCGAGTAATGTTATTTTTATGATTTTTGCCTCTGCAATGCTGATTCCGTTTCAGTGTGTTATGCTTCCGCTTATTCGGAATATGGGGCAACTTCATTTATTAAACACTCCGGGTTTGATTTTTATGTATCAGGGATTTGGATGCTCTATGGCAATTATCCTGTTTCATGGATTTATTAAAAATATTCCACTGGAATTAGAAGAAGCTGCTACAATTGATGGATGCGGAATGTTCAGAAGATTTTTCTGCATAGTTCTGCCTTTGTTAAAGCCAATCATTGTGACAGTGGCAATTTTAAATGTAATGTCAACCTGGAACGACTATCTTCTTCCATCTCTTGTAATCAATAAGGAAGGGATTCAGACATTGCCATTAAAAACATTTTTATTTTTTGGACAATTCGCAAAGAAATGGGATTTAGCTACGGCAGGATTAGTTTTGTGTATGATACCAATTATTATTTTTTATTTGTGTTGTCAGAAGTATATTGTTAAAGGCGTAACAGAAGGAGCAGTGAAAGGATAAAAATATGAGTGTGAAAAATCAGTGGTGGAAAAAAAGTGTGGTATACCAGATTTATCCAAGAAGTTTTATGGATAGCAACGGAGATGGGATTGGTGATATAAACGGTATTGTTGAGAAGCTTGATTATTTAAAAAGAACTTGGAGTGGATGTACTGTGGCTTTCTCCTGTTTATAAATCTCCTAATGACGACAATGGGTATGACATTTCTGATTATCAGGATATTATGGATGATTTTGGAACAATGTCAGATTTTGACAGAATGTTACAGGAAGCACATAAGCGAGGTCTGAAAATCATGATGGATCTTGTTGTGAATCATACATCAGATGAACATCCATGGTTTGTGGAAAGCAGAAAATCCAAAGATAATCCATACAGGGATTATTATATTTGGAAAGACCCTGTGAATGGAAAGGAACCAAATAACTGGGGAGCGTGCTTTGGAGGCTCTGTCTGGGAATTTGACGAACATACAGGAATGTATTACCTGCATTTGTTCTCAAAGAAACAGCCTGATCTTAATTGGGAAAATGAGGAGGTTCGTCATAAAATATATGATATGATGAACTGGTGGTGCGAAAAAGGAATCGACGGATTCCGTATGGACGTTATCAGCCTGCTTTCGAAAGTACAGACATTTCCAGACGGGGAGTGCAAAGGCGGTTTGTACGGAGACAGTGACCCTTACATCTGCAGTGGACCAAGAATACATGAATTTCTCAGAGAAATGAATAAGGAAGTATTGTCAAAATACGATTTGATTACTGTAGGAGAAACAGCTGGTGTCACTATTGAACAGGCAAAAAAAGTATGCAAATCTTGATGGGTCAGAATTAAACATGGTGTTTCAGTTTGAACACGCTTTTCTGGCAAATGGACCTTATGGTAAGTGGACAGATAATCCGGTACCGTTGTTGGAGTTGAAGCAGGTGATGAGCAAGTGGCAGACGGCACTGGAAGGAAAGGCATGGAACAGCCTGTATTGGGACAATCATGATCAGCCTAGGGCAGTTTCCAGATACGGAAATGACAGTTCTGAGTTTCGTGAGATTTCAGCAAAAATGCTGGCTACCTGTCTTCATATGATGCAGGGAACACCATATATTTATCAAGGTGAAGAACTGGGAATGACCAATATCTATTTTGACAGTATTGATGATTATAAGGATATTGAATGTATAGATAATTACCGTGAATTAACAGAATCGGGTTTGATAAGTAAGGAAGACATGATTCGTTATCTGGGATTAAGAGGTCGTGATAATGCAAGAACACCTATGCAATGGAGTGATTCCCCCAATGCCGGATTTACTGTGGGTACACCATGGATTAAGGTAAATCCGAATTATAAGGAAATCAATGCGGAATCACAGATTTCCGATAAAATCGTCTGTGTTTCATTATTATAAAAAATTGATTCAACTGAGGAAAGAATACGATATTATCATAGATGGGCATTACAATCTTCTACTTCCTGAAGATGAACGCATCTTTGCATATGAACGAATATTAGGTGGACAAAAACTGTTAGTAATATGTAATTTTACACAGGAAGAAGCAGAGTGTACTTTGGCAAACATAAATGAGGGAACTGTACTTATTTCCAATTATGAGAACCATAAACCGCATATGATGCAGCCATATGAAGCAATTGCGGTTCTCTATGGGGAGTAAGTGTTAAACATCGAGAGATTGGATATCTTATGAATTTGTAGTATCAGTGCGAGTGATTAAAAGGCTGTCGTAAAAGGCAGTCATTTTTTTATATGATAAAACATGAAAGACAGAAATTTATAGATTTTGGACAGATTATTTTATGGGCTTTTCACAATGTTATTAACTTAAGGAATCTTTTACATTTTGAAGTGTAAGAGGTTCCTTTTTTCTGTGATTTTGCTGTATAATAAAAATAGATAATAGGTGTCTTTTTCATAGGGCAGATGGTTCAGGAGTCAATATCCCCACTACCAAGGAAAACCTGGAAGAATTTGGCACTTCCAGCAGAAAAGGAACAAAGCCACAGGCTTCCATAGGTCTTGGATGTCTATATGATGTCATGGACAGGGGATACCCGTCTACCGCGGCTTTTATACGGATGATGGAAAAAGGCATTTTATTCCTTGCACGTCTTAAATCCAGTGATTATAAAAAAGAGCAGGCTGTTATGGCGGCACCAGATGCCTAGGTGGATATCTGTTTGGACAAGAGCCGGATCAGACATTACCAGGGGACGGATATTGGGCGGAGAATGGCGGAACTTGGGCATGTTACCCTACGTATGGTAAAAGTGCCGCTGCCAGACAATAAGGAAGAAATACTTATCACAAATCTGCCGTCCGAAACCTTTGACCACCTGAAGATCGCAGAATTGTACCTGATGAGATGGAATAAGGAAGGATACTTCAGCCAAAGTTCTGGCTTCTTTTACGATAACAGTTCTATTATATGCAGGAATTACAGGAAGTGCATGGGGATTATGCAAAATCGTGTATGACTTAAAGGGAGGATACAATCTGACAGGAGTAGTCATTTCGGGCAGTATGTGGAAGACAGTGGATTTGTATGGATTTTGGTGGACTCGATGCCGATGTTTCTCATTATGCAGGTGAATCTGAATGATATATACAGTATCTGGTACGTTGTAGCTGTAATAGCTGTGGGTGTGTTGGCAGTGTCTCTGACCAAAGGAATATTGCATTATAAAGTCAAACAGGTAGTGTAAGAAGAAACTTACTTGCTTCGGTTAAAATATCGAAATATAAATTTTCCTGTAACGTTTCTTCTGTCTGTGACTTAGTTATATAGAAAGACATCAGATAAAATAATGATACAGCAGACAGGAGGATTATCATGAAACGATATTTAGGAATATTCATTCTGACAGTTATGGTTGGTTTATCAGGTTGTGCATCTGATACAGACAGTGATACTCAGGTGAGCAGCCGTGCATATTCAATGCAGATACAACAAAATCAGAACCGTGTTCAGACATTCAATGGAAGAAGACAGATCAGGTCGTCAGATGGATCTATGTGGACACCGCCGGCAGGGTCATATCAGGATAAAGATGGTTATATTCTGGATAAGGATGGCACCACGATCGGCCAGACCGGACCATTGAAAATCCCGAAAGATGCAGTTGGATAATAAAAAACACAAGGAGTAGGAATGGAGAAGTCAGAAATCGAAACAATCTACCGGAAGTATTTCCATGATGTCTTTCTCTATATCCGGGCACTTTCCGAAAATGAAAGTCTGGCAGAGGAAATCACCCAGGAAACATTCCTGAAGGCAATGAATAATATTGAGAAATTTGATGGCCGGAAGGATATCCGCGCATGGCTATTTGTAATTGCGAAGAATACATATTTCCGCTATTGCAGACGAAATAAAATCTATGTAGGCGAAGAAGTTTCAGAAATAATGCAGGATTCCATGCAGGATACATCCCCGGCAGTACTGGATCAGATTGTGCAGGATGAGACAGTTCGGAATCTCAAACGCTATGCAGAACTGATACCGGAACCCTACAGGGAAGTATTTCACCTGCGGATATACGGTGAGCTCTCCTTTGAGCAGATCGGAAAATGCTATCAGAAAAGTGCAGGGTGGGCAAGAGTAACTTACCATCGTGCACGCCAGATGATACGAGCACAGATAAGTCAGGAGGAAAAGTAACATGGAAAAAATAAACTGTAATGTGATTCAGGATATTCTGCCATTATACATTGATGATGTGGTAAGTGATGACACAAAAGAACTTGTAGAAGAACACCTGCAAAACTGCGAAATCTGCCAGCGGGTATACCATGAGACAAAGACAGACCTTGAAAATGATATGAAGATCTCTGCACAGACAAAAGAAAGCAGCCATGAAGCAAATGACTTGAAAAGCTTCAGGAAATTTTTTAAAGAAAAGAAAGATAAAAACAATCCTGCTTTCCATAGCAGCAACCGTAATTTGCTTTGTGGCAGTGTTCACTTTTATGAATAAACACGTTACATATATCAGCTACAAAGATGCAGAGATAACTATTGTTGAGGATAATAAAGATGAAGTAAAATATAAAACGAATATAAAAGGAAATTATCGCTGGAGAACATCCTTAGACAGGGAAACAGGCGTAATGACTATCCATTTTGAACAGAGCCTGTGGGAAAAATATGTAAGCTGTATTTTTTATCCATATGATCATATTCATGATATTTTGAAGAAAGATGAGATAACAGAAGTATATGTAGATAAGGATGGAACTACAACAACAATCTGGGAAGCTCCGGAGGAAGAACAGAAGGCTTATTTATCTGAAGAACATACAGAGCCGTTAGGATAAAATATTAGAGTATTTTTCAAACACGCTCTAAAATATGAAAGCGAATTTTAAAGCAGTCCTATAGGTTATAAGGATTTACAAAGGGGTTGTCATGGAAGCAGCCTCTTTTTGTAATTGCTGATGGACATTCTCTTCCCATATGTTACAATAGAACAAGAATATGGAAAGAAAGACAGGAAACCTAACTATGAAAAAACAACTAAATTATGCAGATATCATAAAGGAAGCGCTGATCCTGACAGGTGCGGTAGCGATCATTGCGGCAGCAGTTTATTTCTTCCTGGTGCCGAGCCATACCTCTGTAAGCAGTATCTCCGGTCTTGGTATCGTGTTATCAAACTTTGTACCTTTATCATTGTCTGCAATCACCATGATTTTGAATGTGGTACTTCTGATCATTGGCTTCATCACCTGCGGACGCGAATTTGGCGTAAAAACGGTTTACACCAGCATCGTTTTGCCTTTATTTCTCGGATTATTTGAGAAAGTATTTCCGGATTTTGGCTCTATGACCAACAGTCAGGAGCTGGATGTGCTGTGCTATATCCTGGTGGTCAGCGTAGGACTGAGCATTCTTTTTAACAGAAATGCATCTTCTGGCGGACTGGATATTGTGGCAAAGATCATGAACAAATACCTCCACATGGAACTGGGAAAAGCAATGTCTCTTTCCGGTATGTGCGTGGCTCTTTCCGCAGCACTGGTATATGATAAAAAGACAGTGGTGCTGAGTATACTGGGAACATACTTTAATGGAATGGTTCTGGATCACTTTATCTTTGACCATAATATTAAACGTCGTGTCTGTGTCATCACTCAGAAAGAGGAAGAACTGCGTAAATTCATTATCGAAGATCTGCACAGCGGAGCGACAATCTATGAAGCGACAGGTGCCTATAATATGAAGAAACGCAATGAGATCATCACGATCGTAGACAAAACAGAATATCAGAAGCTGATGGCTTACATCAATAATGAAGATCCAAAAGCCTTTGTGACAGTTTACAATGTGTCGGACATGCGCTATCAGCCCAAGCTGTGATAAATACTATGGCAGGAAAACTGAGTGTATGCTAAAATAGCAGAGTGATTATATAACCATAAAGAGATTATGGTAGAAAGAGGATGAAAGATGAGAAAAGGAAAAGGAATTGCCCTGCTTCCCATAGGTGTATTTCTTGTATTATACCTTGGACTGGGTATTTTATTTGAGTATGTGATGGAAATCCCCATGGGATTTTATAATGTGCCGATCGTAGTAGCATTTCTGGCTGCGATTCTGGTTGCCTGTCTGCAGAACAGAGCACTGGATTTTGATAAGAAACTGGAGATCATGGCACAGGGAGTGGGGGATAAAAATATCATCACCATGCTTTTGATCTTCCTTGCAGCCGGATCTTTTGTAGGGGTTGTGGGAAGAAGCAGTGCTGAGAGTGTTGCATATTGTATGCTGAGTCTGATACCTGCCAGATTTTCAGTTTCTGTGCTGTTTGTAGTTGCCTGTTTTGTGTCTGTGGCTATGGGAACCTCTGTGGGAACCATTACCCTTCTGACACCCATCGCAGCTGCAGTTTCCACAGCATCAGGATTTGATCTGGCATTTTGTGTGGCTTCTGTTATGGGCGGAGCCATGTTTGGAGACAATCTTTCTTTTATTTCAGATACGACGATTGCTGCATGTAATGGTCAGGGATGTGAGATGAAAGACAAATTCAGGGAGAACTTCTGGATCGCTCTTCCGGCAGCCGGCGCCACACTGATTTTAATCCTGATCCTGTCATTTCAGACAGAAATTCAGGGTCGTGTGCTCCAGCCCTATCATCTGACACAGGTAATACCGTATGTGCTGGTATTGATCGGAGGAATTGTTGGAATCAATGTATTTGTGGTATTGCTGACAGGAATTGTATCCGGAGCATTTATCATGCTGATCGGAGGACATATCACACCTGTAGAGATCCTGAAAAATATGGGATCCGGTGTATCCGGAATGTTTGAGACCTGTATGGTGGCAATTCTGGTAGCAGCCATGTGTGCGCTGATCCGTGAATATGGTGGATTCGATGCGCTTCTTGGCTGGATCCATAAAATTTTCCGCGGAAAGAAAGGCGGACAGCTTGGAATGGGACTTCTGGTAGGAACTATGGATATTGCCACTGCCAATAATACAGTGGCGATCGTAATGGCAAACCCTATCGCAAAGGAAATGGCAGAGGAGTATGGAATTACACCGAGAAAGACAGCTTCCATACTGGATACTTTTTCCTGTGTTTTCCAGGGAGTGATTCCCTATGGTGCACAGATGTTGGTTGCAATCTCAGCAGTGAATGAACTGGGTGGTGAGATTTCTGCATTTCAGATCATGCCGAAATTATTTTATCCTATGTTATTGCTGCTCAGTTCTCTGATCACAATTATGAGGAGTTCAGACCGTACAGGAGCTTAAAAGATTCCCCCTGCCGGAAGCTATATTTTTTTTCAATTTCTTTCAAAAAATACTTGACCTTCCTCCTTGTGGAAGCAGTATAAAGGAAGCACAGACAGGGCAGTAGAGTAGCGGATTAGCTGTATCTGCTGTCAGGAAAGCAAGAGGTAACAGAATGAAGATCAAACAGGTGGAAGAGCTGGTAGGCATCACCAGAAAGAATATCCGTTTTTATGAAGAGCAGGGTCTCCTGAATGTGGAGCGTGCAGAGAACGGATACCGGGAATATCATACGGCAGACATTGCCAGACTTCAGGAAATCAAATTATTCCGGAAGATGGATATTTCCATAGAAGAGATGAGAGCTCTTTTTGAAAAGAGGAAAAGCCTGCAGTTCTGTCTGGAACAGCACCTGGGAGAACTGGAACGCCGCAGGGAGGGCCTTGTGAAAATGCAGGAAATGTGTGAGCGCCTGATTGCAGAGCATCAGTCCCTGGATACCTTGAATGCCGAGAACTGTCTGGAAGAAATCGAGCAGATGGAGAAAGAGGGTGCAAGGTTTATGGATATAAAGAAAACAGATATCCGTAAGAAAAGAAGGACAGGAGCGATCATTGGAGCAGTAGTTATGATCTTGCTTATGGGATTTACCATAGGGCTTATGCTGTGGGCAAATACACAAGATCCCATACCGACCGGACTGCTGATATTTCTGATCGCCATACCGGTTGTGATCATCGGAGGAATTCTGGCAGCACTTGCAGGACGCATGAAAGAGATTGAAGGAGGAGAAGAGGATGAAGCTTCTAAGTATTGAATACATTCCGGGTGTAGAGTTTGAGGCACTGGGAATTGTAAAGGGAACAGTTGTACAGACAAAAAATGTAGGAAAAGATTTCATGGCAGGGATGAAGACCCTGGTAGGCGGAGAAATCACAGGCTATACGGAAATGCTCAATGAAGCAAGGCAGATTGCCACCAAGCGTATGGTAGATGAAGCCAAAGAGATGAATGCGGATGCTGTGATCGGTGTGAAATATGGCTCCTCCCAGGTAATGTCAGGGGCAGCAGAAGTTATTGCATATGGAACTGCTGTGAAATATAAATAAATGACAGGATGCCGGCGGCATGAGAGATTTGCCGCCGACATCCCTGAAATATGATCTTACACACTGTCTGAAAAGTGATATCACCACAGATGAAAGGTAACAATATGAGCGATAATAAGAATGTAAATCAGGATAAAGGTCTTCAGGGAAATGAAAAAATAGAGCAGGCGATCGCTGCTCTGCAGCAGGAAGCCACTCAGGAAATGCTGGCACATACACTGACTGTAATCCGTAGACGAATGAGAGAAAACGGTCAGTTTATCCTTTCAGTAGAACCGCCCACAGGAGACAACCAACTTCGGATCGGCACAGTGAAAACCGGAGATGGAAAAGTCTGGTGGGCGGCATTTACCGGCTTTGAGGAAGAATTGAAAGGCGGCGGAAGCGTACAATCCACTTTTCTGACAGACATAGATCAGCTTTTCAATTCAGCATTACAGGTAAATGAGATTGAGGGAATCATCCTTAACCCATGGAATCGCACGATCATGTTGGATAAGAACCTGATTAATATTATTCTGGGAAATATGTAGTTCCCATTTTGTTTAATTCAGGCAATATGGTAATCAGCATGGTAATAAAACACAGAGAACCACCGATCACATTGGATACCGGTTCTGCCATAAACACGCCATCTGTGCCCATGTGTAATCCATAGGGCAGGAAATAAGTCAGCGGAACCACGATAAATACTTTACGAAGCAGGGAGAAAAAAATCGCCTGCTTTTTTTTATTTAATGATTTAAACACTGTCTGACCAATATACTGCAGATCCATAAAAATAAAGGCTGCAAAGTAAAGCTTCAGCGCAGGAACTGCATCCTTCAATAACAATTTATCTGAACTGAAGATTCCGATCAGAAATTCAGGGGCAATGAGAATGACGCTCCACATGATACCTGTATAGATCAGAACCATAATGATCAGAACAACCCCTGCTTTCTTTACCCTGTCAGGACGTCTGGCTCCGTAATTGTAGCTGAGAACAGGAGAGGTTCCCTCATTGATCGCATGGATAGGCGTCTCCACCATCTGGCGAACACTGGATATAATAGTCATGACAGAGATATAAATATCACCGCCTGTCACGGAAAGAACATTATTGCAGCAGATACTTACCAGACTGTTAGTCAGCTGCATGATAAATCCGGCAGACCCCAGACTGATGATATCCCTGGCATGTCTGGTGCACTCAGAAATCTCATTTATATGAATCCATCTTACCTTCAATTCTGATTTTCCATGAAGAAAATAAAATACAAGCAAGGCAGAGAGAATCTGAGAGATGACAGTAGCAATCGCTGCACCCTTAATCCCCATATCCAGAACAAAAATAAAAATCGGATCAAGAATAATATTTGCCACTGCACCGACTGTTACTGACAGCATACCGATAATGGCATATCCCTGTGCATTGATAAAAGGATTCATTCCTGTTGCTATCATGGAAGGGAGAGTACCCAGAAGGTAAATCATCAGATAGGGATACGCATAAACCAGAGCATCATCTGAAGCACCAAACAGAGTCAGTAAGGGGCGGGCAAAAAGAAATCCGATCAGCATCAGCACAGCAGCACTTCCACATAACATGGTGAAAGCAGTATTCATGATCATGTCAGCAGTCCTGGAATCTCCTTTTCCGCGGTTGATAGAGAAAATTGGTGCACCTCCGGAACCAAAGAGATTACTGAAAGCAGTAATGATCATGATGATTGGAAAGCATAAGCCCACAGCGCCAAGTGCAGTTGTTCCTATATCATGGATCCTGGCGATATAGATACGGTCCACAATGTTGTATAAAAGATTCAATATCTGCGCTACCAGCATGGGAAGTGCAGCGTTTAATATATTGTTGGTTACAGTTCCGTTTTCAAAATCAATTCGTTTCATTATAAATTTTCCTATGTATTCTTAGAAATCAGTAGATTTCCTATGTAAATCGCTATTTTTATGCTTATTGCTAAGTTTAAAAGTTTTATCGTGCATATAAGTATATCATAAAGTAAACAGAAATTCACTCTGATACAGTGGTGTTGGAACAAAATATTCTCTGAAATTGTCATAAGTCATGATACAGAGAATAAAAAAGCATTTTTTATCCATACTATTTTCATGTAATAAAATACAGTATTTCTTAAAAAAGGAGACAACAGACTATGATTTTAAAAGAAAAGGAACGTTCAGTAATCGAAGATCTTCAGACACAAGAGAAAAGCTGTGTGGAAAAGTATGGAAAATACGCAGAACAGGCCAGGGACCCGGAGCTTAAAAATCTTTTCCGGAATATCCAGCAGGAAGAACAGAAGCATTATGAGTCTTTGTCAATGATTCTTTCCGGAAGTGTGCCTGAATGTAACTGTAATGACAGATCAGGCAGAGACTATCAGCCAAAAGCAGTCTATACAGCCATGAGTTCACCGGAAGATAAACAACACGATGCGTTTCTTGCAACAGACTGTATTGGTACAGAGAAGCTGGTGTCAGGAACATACAATGATGATGTATTTGCCTTTGGCGATAGTGGTGTACGCAAGCTGTTGGCTGATATACAGATTGAGGAGCAGAATCATGCGGAGATGCTGTATAAGTATAAGACCGTAAATGGTATGGCATAAAAGTCAGAAAAAACAGGCAGTCTGTGCAGGCTGCCTGATACATAACTGGAACATGTTCCAGTTTGACGAAAGAAAGGGCCACTTTTCGGCAACTTATTAATTGTAAGAACAAATGCGCAGTGTATACTTGTCTTGTTAAAATTTATTCTAGATTGCCTGCAGTAATGGTATTTTGGCGTATGTATGCCAAAATACCCCGCAGGATAGGCGTATGAACAGTAACTATTATGTGACTGTGAAAAGTAATAACAGAACAGGAAAAGTAAGTATGGCGAGTATAAGAGATGTAGCGCGCAGAGCAGGCGTAGGGGTGGGAACCGTTTCCAGAGTTATAAACGGAAATGGGTATGTATCAGCTGATACAAAAAAGAAAATTGAAAAAGCAATTGAAGAATTAGAGTATACACCAAATGAATTGGCGAGAAATCTGTTTCGTAATAAAACAGGAATTGTAGGAATACTGGTGCCGGATGTAGATCATCCGTTTTTTTCAAGTTATGTGAGACAGACAGAGGCAGCTTTGTATGAAGTGGGGTATAAGACTCTGATTTCAAGTACTATAGGAGTCAGCAACAGAGAAGAAGAATTTCTGGATATGCTGGATCGAAATATGGTAGATGGCATTATTGCCGGCTCTCATACACTGGAAGGAGAGAAATATCTGAAAAGAAAACATGCTATCATCTCCTTTGACAGAGATTTCGGACCGGAAATCCCGATGATCGGGTCGGATCATGTAACCGGCGGCAGACTGGCAGCGGAGGTTTTGATTCGGAATAAATGTAAAAAAGTACTAAATATATTCGGTGTGTCGCCAAATATTGTGGCAAATGATAAACATACAGTACTGAAAAAAACTCTGGAAAAACAAGGAATTGAAGTGGTAGATCTGATTCTGGAGTGGAACAGGTTTGGCCATGAGGATTACTGGGAAAGTGCCAGAAAGGTAATGGAAACTTTTGATGGAATCGATGGTGTGTTTGGAACTGATCAGCCTGTGCTCAATATTATGCATCTGGCACTGAAAGCAGGAATAAAGATACCGGAAGAGTTAAAAATCGTAACATATGATGGAACGGATATATCCAGACTGGTTTATCCGGAAGCTACCAGCATCAGGCAAAATATAAAGATGCTTGCAGAACTCAGTGCTAATTCTGTAGTTGATCTGATAGAAAACCGAAGACCT
>ENA-OQDT01000763-OQDT01000763.1-human-gut-metagenome-genome-assembly--contig:-NODE-763-length-20656-cov-4.738175_pt1 | contig 20656 bp, 16 predicted proteins | sample MGYA00242786_ERZ504617 | MGnify/ENA primary metagenome ERZ504617 (study PRJEB26092, sample SAMD00036337) | human gut metagenome | host: Homo sapiens | study: EMG produced TPA metagenomics assembly of...
GCGTGGAAATCGATGTGTTCAACCCGGAAACCAGAAAATACGTCTGGGAAGTCTGCAAGAAAAACTATTATGATTTTGGAATCGATGCCTTCTGGCTGGACAACTCAGAACCGGATTTCGGCGTTTAACGATTTCGATCATTACCGCTATATCGACGGACCGGCTCTTTCCTGCAGCAATATCTAAACAGTAACTTCCTGTACACCTTCTTGTAACAGATAAACAAGATATTTGCAGTACGATAAAAAAGGAGGTATATATGAAACTTAAAAGCAATGAATATCAGATAGAATGTACACCCTAACGGGGAATATTACGCCTTTTTAACAGACTACCACCAATGCTGCACTTACGGCGAAACTGCCGAAGAAGCATTGGAAACCCTGTCAGATATCGCCGATGAGTTTTTCTGCGAAATAAACGAAGTCTATCTGGCAGAAGAATTCGCATAAAAGTCACTCAACCTATTAATCATAGAATTTCTCTTACAGAAACCATACCTGTGTGATACAGATATGGTTTCATTTTGTCCTAAGCATGCCCCATACGGTAGAGACTGTACCCCAAATAAACCAAATACAAACAAGAGACCAGTATCATTAAAGCACAAACCACATATCCCTTACGTTTCTCATCCGTCAATTCCATTTTCATTCTGATTTCTATTTAAGTTTCTTGATTCAGCAAAAATGGCAAATTCCTGTGTAGAATTTATTTCTATAGGATAACAATTACATTGCCGGATACATATTTTGTCAATTTATTCCACAGATATACCCAATTCCGTTTTCAAAGAATTTTTATAATCAAAGGTAAATAAAGACCCCGGCAAGGAGCGTGGACGCCCCGATTTCATCCTCTTTTTTGCTTCATCAAACAGATTAATTCTCTAAATAATTGATTAGCAAACAGAAAATCATTAAATTTGTCCCATCAATTGAAATTACGTAATTATCATTTAAGATGAAGGAAGAATTCGAGCTAATCGCCAAGACTTTCCAGGGACTGGAAGAAGTACTGGCAAAAGAACTCACCGAGCTGGGAGCCAGCAATATAGAAGTAGGAAGACGCATGGTAGCCTTTACGGGCGATAAAGAAATGATGTATAGGGCAAACTTCTGCCTGCGTACTGCCATCCGCATCCTGAAACCCATCAAACATTTTGAGGCGAAGAATGCCGATGAAGTTTACGAAGCTATCAAGGCCATTGCGTGGGAAGACTTCTTGGATAAAGATAAAAGTTTTGCCGTAGACGCTGTGGTTTTCTCGAACGAGTTCCGTCACTCCAAGTTCGTAGCCTACAAAGTAAAAGACGCCATTGTGGACTATTTCCGTGAAAAGACAGGAGAGCGCCCCTCGGTACGCATCAACCATCCCGATGTGGCACTGAACATCCATATAGCCGAAAATAAATGCACTCTGTCACTGGATAGTTCGGGCGAGTCACTCCACCGCCGGGGTTATCGCCAGGAAGCTGTAGAAGCTCCTTTGAATGAGGTACTGGCAGCCGGTATGATCCTGATGACCGGATGGAAAGGCGAATGTGATTTGATAGACCCGATGTGCGGTTCAGGAACAATACCTATCGAAGCCGCCCTGATAGCACGTAACATCGCTCCCGGCGTATTCCGTAAGGAGTTCGCTTTTGAAAAGTGGAACGATTTTGATCAGGAACTATTTGACCGCATCTACAATGACGACTCACAGGAACGTGAGTTCACACATAAGATTTTTGGATATGACAATAATCCGAAAGCAAATGAAATTGCCACTCACAATGTGAAAGCAGCCGGACTGAGCAAGGAGATTATCTTAAAAATCCAACCGTTCCAGCAATTTGAGCAACCCAAAGAAAAAAGCATCATCATCACCAACCCTCCTTATGGAGAACGTATCTCAACCAATGATTTGCTGGGCCTGTATCAAATGATAGGCGAACGTCTGAAACACTCTTTCACCGGCAATGATGCATGGGTACTAAGTTACCGTGAAGAATGTTTCGACCAGATTGGTTTAAAGCCTTCTATAAAAATCCCCCTGTTCAACGGTTCGTTGGAATGTGAATTCCGCAAATACCAATTATTCAACGGCAAATTCAAAGAATTCCGTAGTGAGAACGCCGATCGGGAATTCAAGCCCCGCCGGGAAGAAATCCGCCCGCGCCGTAACACGGAAAAGGTAGAATATGGAGAACGCAGAGAACGTCGTAGTTTTGACAACAGACGTGAAGAACACGGAGAGTACAAAGGAGGAGAGCGCAGAGAAAGACGCTCTTTTGATGACAAACGTGAGGGACGTGGCGATTTCAAAAGAGGAGAACACCGCAACTTTGGTGACAGACGTGAAGGCCGCGACAATTTCAAAAGCAGTCCCCGTAAATTTGACGACAATAAGGAAAAGACAGAAGAATAAACAGTTATGAGAAAATTAATCAATCTGATTGCCTTATTAATCATGGCTTCATCTGTAACATGGGCACAAGACAAGAAAAGTTTCACACTGGAAGACTTGATGCCGGGAGGAAACAATTATTATAACCTGCTTCCACAAAATCTGTATGGTTTGCAATGGTGGGGAGATGTATGCATCAACGCCGACATAGAAGAGGTAAAAACCATCCAGCCGGCAAATGGGAAGGAAAACGTACTTATCACTTTGCAGGAAGTGAATGAACTGTTGGCAAACAAGGAATTAGGGAAAATCAACCACTTCAGGAATGCATCTTTCCCATATGCTGAAAAGATGATGCTGGTAAATACCACATCCAATAAAGTGCTGATCGATTTAACTAAAAAGGAAATAATATGGAGTCAGCCTCTCTCTCCTAAAGCCGCCAACCAGGACTGGAACAAGGAAAGCCGTTCATTGGCTTATACCCTTGACAACAATCTGTTTGTAACGACTGCCGACGGGAAAACGCAACAAGTCACCGACGAACCGAAAGGCATCGTATGCGGACAAAGTGTACACCGTCAGGAATTTGGTATCTCGAAAGGTACTTTCTGGAGTCCGAAAGGAAATCTGCTTGCTTTCTACCGCATGGACGAAAGCATGGTAACCGATTATCCACAAGTAAATACCTCCACCCGCATAGCGACACTGGAGCCGGACAAGTATCCGATGGCAGGAATGACCAGCCACAAAGTGACTGTCGGCATCTACAATCCGGCGACCCAAAAAACAGTTTATCTGAAAGCCGGCGACCCTACCGACCGTTATTTTACCAATATCAGCTGGAGTCCTGACGAAAAAAGCGTTTATGTCATTGAACTGAACCGTGACCAGAACCATGCCCTGCTATGCTGCTATGACGCGGAAACAGGAGAGCCACTGAAAAGCAATCCCCTTTACGAAGAGAAGCATACTAAATATGTAGAGCCCCAACATCCCATCGTCTTTCTGCCATGGGACCACACGAAGTTCATCTATCAGAGCCAGCGCGACGGCTACAACCATCTTTACCTGATGGACACCAAGACTTCCGTATATCCGGAATCACATGGAGCCGCGGCCGGAGGTTCTTACCGGGAAAGCTACAAGACCAGACAGCTTACCCAAGGCAACTGGGTAGTACAAAACATCCTCGGATTCAATGAAAAGACCAAGGAAGTCATCATCATGAGCACAGAGGTTTCCCCTTTGCAGAGCAACGCATACGCTGTGAATGTAAAGACAGGCAAACGCCGCCTCATCGGCAATAAAGACGGTATGCATCATGTACAACTGTCCGGTAGCGGCAACTATGTGATAGACAATTATACTTCTTTCACCATTCCCCGGAATATCGAGATCGTTCCCACTTCCGGAAAGGGAAAGACTATCAGCCTGTTGACCGCCACCAATCCGTTGGAAGCATACAATATGCCCGAAATCACTGTCGGTACCCTCAAGGCAGCCGACGGCAAGACCGACTTATACTACCGCCTGATAAAGCCGGTGAATTTTGACCCCAACAAAAAATACCCGGCCGTAGTCTACGTGTATGGCGGACCACATGCCCAACTAATCCACAACAACCGCAACTATGACGCCCGCGGATGGGATATTTACATGGCACAACTGGGTTACGTCATGCTGACCGTTGACAACCGGGGCAGTGACAACCGGGGACTGGAATTTGAGAACTGTACGTTCCGCCAATTGGGAACCGAAGAGATGAAAGACCAGGTAAAAGGAGTGGATTTCTTAAAATCATTGGGTTATGTGGACAATAACCGCATTGGCGTACATGGTTGGAGCTTCGGTGGTTTCATGACCACCAACTTGATGCTGACTTACCCCGAACTATTCAAAGTAGGAGTAGCCGGCGGTCCTGTCATCGACTGGGCTTACTACGAAGTAATGTACGGCGAACGCTACATGGATACTCCGCAAACCAACCCCGAAGGCTACAAGAACGCCAACCTGAAGCTGAGAGCCGGAAACCTGAAAGGACGCTTGGAAGTGATCATTGGCGCCAATGACCCCACTTGTGTTCCCCAGCACAGCATCAGTTTCCTCCGTGCCTGCATTGATGCCGGAACCCAACCCGATTTCTTTATGTATCCGGGCGACGGTCATAATATGTTCGGACGCGACCGTGTGCACTTGTATGAACGCATTACACGCTATTTTGAAGACCACTTAAAATAAACAAAAGATAAGATTATGAAACTGTTGCTATTAGGCTCAGGCGGACGTGAACACGCCCTGGCATGGAAGATTGCTCAAAGTCCCAAAATCGAGAAACTCTATATCGCCCCGGGAAATGCCGGCACAAGTAATGTAGGCGAGAATGTAGCGATTAAAGCAGATGACTTTACAGCAATCAGAGAGTTTGTAGTAAAGAATAATATAGATATGGTAGTGGTAGGTCCCGAAGACCCGTTAGTCAAAGGAATCTATGACTATTTCAAAAAGATGAAGCGCTAGAAAACATTCCTGTTATCGGGCCTTCAAAAAGCGGGTGCGGTACTGGAAGGCAGCAAGGAGTTCGCCAAAGGCTTCATGCAACGCCATAATATCCCGACAGCCGGTTACAAAAGTATCACTGCCGCAAATCTGGAAGAAGGACTAGCCTTTCTGGAAACATTGGAAGCTCCATACGTACTGAAAGCCGACGGTCTTTGCGCCGGAAAAGGCGTACTGATTCTGCCCACCTGGAGAAGCCAAGAAAGATTGAAGAATGCTGAGCGGAATGTTCGGTGACGCTTCCGCCACCGTAGTGATTGAAGAATTCCTGAGCGGTATAGAATGTTCCGTATTCGTTCTGACCGATGGAAAGAACTACAAGATTCTGCCCGAAGCAAAAGACTACAAACGCATCGGCGAAGGCGACAAAGGGCTGAACACCGGTGGTATGGGTAGTGTATCTCCTGTTCCGTTTGCCGACAAAGCATGGATGGAAAAAGTGGAAGAACGTATCATCCGCCCCACAGTAGAAGGACTGGCAGCAGAAGGCATCGACTATAAAGGCTTTATCTTCTTCGGTCTGATTAATGTAAAAGGCGAACCGATGGTCATTGAATACAATGTACGCATGGGCGACCCGGAAACGGAAAGTGTCATGCTGCGCATCAAGAGTGACTTGGTGGAACTGCTTGAAGGAGTGGCAACAGGCAATCTGAATGAAAAAGTCCTGGAGATAGACCCCCGTTCGGCAGTATGCGTCATGCTGGTATCCGGCGGATATCCGGAACATTATGACAAGGGATTTGCCATCAGCGGAGTAGAAGAAATTGAAAACAGCATTGTATTCCATGCAGGAACAGCACTGAAAGACGGACAGGTAGTCACTAGCGGCGGACGTGTCATTGCAGTCAGCTCCTACGGTGCCAATAAAGAAGAAGCCTTGGCACAATCATTCGCCAATGCGAAGAAAATCAATTTCGACAAGAAATATTTCCGTTCAGATATTGGATTCGACCTGTAATCAGCGGACTATCAACCCATGGCAGGCTATGACAAATTCCAAATAGATATGGCAAAGGGAAGATTCACCTTCCCTGTTGCCATCCTTATATGCCTGCTTCTCCGGATCATCACGGGCAATGAATGGCAGGATGTAATCAATTTGCTGGTCTGTGCTTTGACTGCCTATCTGCTGATCGAGATAAACACCGCCTTCACGCTGATACGGACACGCAGTACCTTGCATGTCAGCTTTTACGTATTCCTGTCCACGGCCTGCCTGTTTCTGCATTCCTTCCAGTATGCCGTTTTTGCGCCACTCACTTTTCTGATCGCTATTTCCCAATTATTCAGCAGCTACGAATCTCCCTATCCGGCGGGAAGTATATTCCACGCTTTCTTTTTCATCGGACTGGGAAGCCTGTTGTTTCCACAGTTGCTTTATTTTGTACCTCTGTTCTATTTGGGGATGATCAGTTTCAGATCCCTGTCACTCAAAAGTTTCTTTGCCGGATCTTACAGGACTCTGTGTGCCCTACTGGCTCTTTTTCGGCTATGCTGTTCTATTACGACAAAATGAATTCTCTTCTATCACCCTTTACAGGAGCTTATTCATTTTCCAACCCATCAGTTATGGGATATTAGGGATGGACAGAATCATATCCTGTGGAATCATCACCTTGATATCACTGGTCAGCAGCGTGCATTATTTCCATGTTTCTTATTTAGACAAGGTACGCACGCGTATATTCCTTTTTTTTCCTGATCGCCGTTGAAGCCTGGATTTATTTACTGGGTATCTTACAGCCACAGCATTTCGACATCCTGTTGCAGATGCAGGTCATTGTAGGATCCATTTTAACAGGACATTTATTTACTTTAACCCACAACCGCTTTACCGGCATCTTTTTCATCATTACATTTGTTCTATTAATAGTTCTAACTATATACAATTTATGGATGCAATTCTTCAATTCCTGATCGACTGGGGATATTGGGGTCTTTTTCTAGGCTCTTTTATAGCCGGAAGTGTTCTCCCCTTCAGTTCGGAGGCCGTATTGGCAGCCTGTGTAGGTCCGTTGGGCTTAGACCCGGTGATCAGTATAACCGCCGCCACCGCCGGCAATGTTGCCGGAGGCATGACCTGCTACTGGATGGGACATTTGGGCAATATGGAATGGATCGAGAAATATTTTCATGTAAAAAAAGAGAAGATGGACCGTGCGGAGCGGTTTGTACACGGACGGGGTGCCTGGATGGCTTTCTTCGCCTTTATCCCTATTTTGGGAAGTGCCATATCCATTGTATTGGGCATGATGCGTGCCAATATATGGATTGTCATTCTCGCTATGACCATCGGAAAGATACTCCGCTACGCCTTATTGGTATGGGGAGTATTGGAAGCCTCCGCTTTAATGCATTAAAATTATGAAACTGGAACAAACAGCAGATGGAAGTTATACCCTCTATGTACCCGAACTGGACGAACATTATCATTCGGTGAAAGGGGCACTGACGGAGTCACAACATATTTTTATCGAAATGGGATTAAAGCATTCTCCCGTTTCCGAGCCCCACATTCTGGAGATAGGACTAGGAACAGGGCTGAATGCCTTTCTGACACTGCTTTCAGCAGAAGAGACCCGACGGAAAGTACATTATACCGGTATCGAACGCTATCCGTTAGCCGAAGAAACCTTGAAGCAACTGGACTACCCCCGCCTGATCGGCAAACAGCATGAGGAGGATTATTACGCCATTCACCGGGCGCCCTGGAACACAGAAACAGAGGTATCCCCTTGGTTCACATTACATAAAATTGAAGATGATTTTACCCGGCTTTTCAACCCGGAGGAAGGCAGCCGTCCCGCCGTTCCCTTATACGATATCATCTACTTTGATGCCTTCGCTCCCGAAAAACAACCCGAAATGTGGGAACAATCTCTTTTCGATACTTTATACAAGGTATTGAATGAAGGAGGTATCCTGACAACTTACTGTGCTAAAGGGGTGGTAAGAAGGATGCTGCAAACAGCCGGATTCACAGTAGAACGCCTTCCCGGCCTCCGGGGAAAACGCGAGATACTGCGGGCAACCAAGTCTGATTAAACTTCTAGGACCGAAACTGATGAATGGTCAAGTTTCACCTAAAACAGTAAAACCGTTGTAAAATCCTTCAAATCCGTCATATACGCATAACTGCATATTTATCAGCAAATTACCATGAAACATTCATCGCTGAATCCGTCATAGATTCTTCATATTCTTTCTCCACGCTGAGATGATTGCCGTTATATACATAAAAAATCTCCGGCTTGTCACAAGCCAGAGATTCTGTTTTATAAATCTAAAGTTTTTATTATATAAGATTCTCCTGTCGGAGAAAGTCTTATCTTGCTGAAAAAAATTGAACTTTATCCGAATTGGGATTGTATCGTTTCCTGATAAATTCATTTGTTTAGAAGGAACCGCTCCCCCACGAGAGGGAAGCAGTTTTTTAACCAAGTTTATTTTGCAGCTTTAACAACTACTTTCAGAGTCTTAGTTACACCGAATACATCTTTCAGTTTGAATTCGATAGTAACAGGTTCTGTAGTACCAATGCTAGAAGGCAACTGGATCATGATACCACCAGGAACAGCAGCATAGCCTTCACTCTTCACAGCTTCGTTAGCACCAAGATCTGTAACGATAACATCTGTTGCACTGATAGTGCCTGGTTCCCAAGCTCTGGTCTTGGTATTAGCATTAGTTACGAATTTAGCATTAGTGTTAACCGTACCTACAGAAACAGGGATAGCAACTTTGTTACCGTTCTTGTAATAGTATGCAGATGCATTAGCATTAGCCAGCGTGAAGTTTGTAGCGAATCCTTCAGTACCTTCTTCAAATCCTTGACGGAGGTTCATATCAGAACGCTTATCCACATTGCCGTCAGCCTTAACACCGTCGAACAGATAGAATGTATCATCCAAAGCATCCACCAAAGTAAAGTCAGCATCTGTCAGAACCACTTCACGAGTTACATTGTTAGAAGTAAATTCTTTCTTAGCTTCTACCTTCTTAGCGTCACCCATCAAGCTAGCGAATCTCAGAGTAAAGTCTGATACTTGTTCCTTAGTTGCCGGATATACTCCGTAGAACCTGTAGTTGGCAACTATCGGAAGATTAGCTTCTCCAGTAGTTACATTTCCAACAAGAGTACGTGTATTCCATTCTTTTGCAAGACTTGAATATACGATATTAGTCAAAGGAATATTCTGAAGTCTCGTAGCATAATCTTGACCTAACACTTCATAACCGGAATAAGTAAACCAATTATCTACATTTTCATTATGGCTCAAAGTATAGTACTGAGCTGTAGAACCAAATACAGTATATTGTTTAGCATATGCAGTAGTAAATGCTTCATAGAATGGAACACTCATAATTTCTACATCGCCTTCTTTTACCAAGTCACCATAAATGCTCAATACATTCTTCTTGTCATTCCAGATAGCCTTCTCACCGTTTACACGAGTAATATCCAAAGTCGGCTGAGTGAATTCGAATGGCAAGATGATCGAAGCAACAGGTGTGTTGGTGTCTTCATCTTTCACTGTCAAAGTCAACTGATAAGCGTTCTTCAAAGTGAAGTTATACGGATATCCTTCAGATACAACGAACTGGAATGTTATGGTGTTGTCCACAATAGCATAACGAACATTATACCCTTTTGTCCAGTTATCCCAATATTCATTGTTTTCGCCTTCACCACCAATCAATTCGAAATCAATGCGTCCAGCTTCAACGGCACTCTTCCATACAGCCTTTTCTATAGCACTCATTTCATTGATTATTTTATCCAATGAATAAGCCTTAGTATTAAGAGCAAATACTTGCTTCTCATTAGCAGACCAAGAACCAGTAGTAGGTCTCAGTTCAGGATTATAATTAGGATCCTTGTCGTTTTCAACAATTAACTTAGCATCCATCGGAGTATACAGACGTTCCAAAGTAATTTCATGAGCATTTGCCATTTCTTCACGCTGATAAGCAAAGAAGTGAGGCGCATCTTTATCGCCTTGTACGATAGTACCGTCCATCAAAATGTAGTTGTAAACAAACTCAATGTAGTTATTTACTCCTGTTTCTCTTGTGAACTTGAAGCTATGACCTTCTTTATCTATTTCCACACCATACAACTGTGCGTTCTTCAAGTTCTTGGCAGATTGTTCCAAAGTAATCCAGTAGTCATATACAGCAGCTGCATCTACAGACGGAGAAATATAAGAAACAATAGGAGTATAATCTACATTAACTGCACAATTTTCCAAGTTGCGCAAACCTACATTAACTTCGCCAATCTTCTTCAACTGAGCACTCAAATCATACGGAGTTTTAATTATTGTTTCATTCAAAGTAGCAGTCAGAGACAAAGCGTGTTTTGCACCGTCATTAGCCTTGAACAACAGATAGTTCTTCGTTCTGGCATCATCAATATTTTCATAACGGACAAAGTCATGAGGCAATACCCATACTGCATTTTCAGAAGTGGCTCTAGTCAATACACCCTTAAACGGAACAGCATCCTTAAACGGCAATTCTGTATCCACATTGGCAGAGTTCATCAAGTTGAATGAATAAGCAGAAGCATCTGTTCCCTGAGGATTAACCACAACTTCCAAGTCGCGATCAAGAGTGGTGTACAAACCTTTCTTCAAAGTTTTTTTGGCTGGTCCGTACTCAACATCCTTCTCATTGATTCCATAAAGTGCATGCATCGGATTAGCACCATTCAAGACATCCATATAACCCATAGTAGCACTGCTCGGAATAAAAATAGTCTGTTCATCACCATTTTCATCCTTTACAGTAATGTTCCAGCCACCTTTTACTTGTGCAGCTACCGCACCACCGGCAATATATTCTGTTTCAACGTATGCAGCCTTTTCGGTATCCCATACCATCCAGTAACCGTTTTCGCTAATCTTTGCATCATGTCCGGCAGCGGCAGCATCACCCGGTTCGCCCTGGTCACCCTTGTCACCCTTATCTCCTTTTGCAGGATATTCAGATTTCACACCGTCAAATGCCCAGTAACCGTCAATGATGGTCACAACTGTACCATTCTTACCGTCTTCACCCTTGTCACCTTTGATAGTTTCAATGGTACTTGTAGAATTGTCACTCCAGGTTACAGTGATACCGTCACCGTTCTTCACTACGTTGGTAACATACTTACCAGCATCAACTTTTGCCTGTAAAGCTGAAAGAGCCGACTTGATATCGACCAGTTCCTTGTCGATGCGGTCAATGTCATCATCATAGTCTTTACAAGACACAAATGTTCCTGTTGACGAAACCATCAAGGCTCCGAACAGAACTGCACTTAAAAACTTTTTGTTCATAAATAAAGATTTAAATTTATAAATTTAAAAAACTAAAAATTGGTTATACATATACTGTTATAAAAGGACTTCATTCTCTATTTCCAAGTTCACCAGGTTCCTCTCGCGCGCCGCATACCGTTTCGGAGTCATACCCGTCTGACGGACGAAAGCCAGATAGAAAGGACTCTTCGAACCGAAACCGCTCCGTGACGGAACCTCGCCCAGCGGACAACCGCCGTTGCGAAGCAGCTCCTTAGCGTATTCCACCCGGTAGCGGTTAAGCAACTCCTTCAGATGACAACCGAAGTAGCGGTTCACCGCATTGCTCAGGTAAGTCTGGTTTGTTTCGAGCATCATACTCAGTTTCTTTAACGAAAGAGAGGAATCGAGGAACGCCCGGCGTATCTCCAACTGATACAATATACCTTTATATATAAGGCTGTCTGCCGGACGGACATCCGACAGTGACGAGAACCGCGCCGTCCATTCGCGACCGGCGGCACGATAGAGCAATGTCTTCTGCCTTACAGAAGTGCTGCTCGTCTTTTTACGTCTCAGAAACAGGTATTCCATCTAAACTCGTTATTCGTTCTTATTGGCCTTTTATGCAGATCTCTTAGTAAGAGATCTACAAACAGACGATAACAGGCTTTAAATCAAAATATTAACTATACAGATTACAAGATTAAATTCAGAGCCGGTAGAATCCAGAAGAAATACTTTTTTTCACAATATTCCATATTTTTTCCGCGAAAAGTGTACTAGTTATCAAAACTTTTCCTTATTTTTTGCACGTGAAATGTCGATCTCTTACTAAGAGATTTATACTTTTTTCATCTTCCATACATACAATAACACATTGATTTTCAATCATCCACAACCAGTTCCTATTCCTGCTCTTAACATATAGTAAGATAAATACATGAACAAAGATTGAAAGGATTTTTTTACAAATCTTATTCTTCACGAATACAAGAGCCTTATATGGCATCTTAAAAAGATTGACAAACGACAAGACACTTCCCACCCAATATAAAGCGCATATTTATAGAGAACGATAAAGAGTACATAGAATGCCATATAGAATCTCTTACCTGAAACCAAGGCTTCTCATACAGCCACAGAATAGCCGTATGAAAAGCTCTAACCAGACTGAAATTGCTTATCAATTGAGCAATTTGGGGAGTATTTGTACCCGATTAATGAGCAATTTGCGTATATTTGTTGTTGTTAAACAGAAAAGATAACATTCATGAGAACCAGACATCACATATTTTTCCCATTGCATCCCGGCAAAAGTATCCTTTGTTCGTGCTGCATGGTACTGATAGTGTGCCTGTTTACCGCCTGTGACAGTAAACAGTCCACTTCCACAAAACCGACCCTGACTGTCACCCTGGAACCCTTGCGCTATTTCACAGAAACCATTGCAGGCGATAAATTCAAGATAGTCAGCATGGTTCCGAAAGGAAGCAGCCCCGAAACCTACGACCCTACCCCCCAACAACTGGTCAATCTGGATAAAAGCACCGCCTACCTGCGCATCGGCTATATCGGTTTCGAACAAGCCTGGATGGATAAACTGACCACGAATGCCCCTCATCTGAAAGTATTCGATACCTCAAAAGGAATAGACGTCATACACGAAACAGGACACAACCACGGTGACCATCATCACGAAGGGGGTATAGAGCCTCATATATGGAACTCCGCACGCAATGCCTCAGTAATCGCCCGTAATATCTACTCCGCCCTGAGTGAACTGGACAGTGCAAACGAACCTTATTTCAAGCATCGGCTGGACAGTCTGCAACAAATTATCGCACAGACAGATACGGACGTTCGTGACCGGCTACAGAATGCCGATACCACTTTCCTTATCTATCATCCGGCACTCAGTTATTTTGCTAGGGACTACGGATTAAAGCAAATCAGCATAGAAGAAGGAGGAAAGGAGCCCTCACCCGCCCATCTGAAAGAACTGATAGAAACCTGCCGCCGGGACAATGCCCGGGTTATTTTTGTCCAACAGGAATTCGATACCCGCAATGCCCGGCTGATAGCAGATGAACTGGGAGTCACCGTTGTTCCCATTAATCCGCTAAGTTATGAATGGCGGGAAGAGATGATCAATGTAGCAAATGCACTTGCCAAATAACAGAGCCTTATGACGAATCCCATTATACAACTTACAGATATTTCCGCTTCTTACGATGAGAAGACAGTACTGAGTCACGTCAATCTCACGGTATATGAACGTGACTTCCTTGGTGTAATCGGCCCCAATGGTGGCGGAAAAACCACACTGATCAAGATCATACTAGGGTTACTGAAGCCCGCTTCGGGCAGTGTCCGTTTCTATAAGAACGAAAAAGAAGTACCCGAAATAGCCATGGGATACTTACCACAATACAACAGTATTGACAAGAAATTCCCCATCTCCGTATATGAGGTGGTATTATCGGGGCTCAACAAACAGAAATCCCTGTTCCACCGCTACACCCCCGAACAGCACGAACTGGTGAGCCGGATTATTGCCCGCATGGGACTGGAAGGTTTGGAAAGCCGTGCCATCGGCGAACTGAGTGGAGGACAACTGCAACGCGCGCTCTTGGGACGCGCCTTGGTTTCAAACCCTGAGGTTGTCATTCTGGACGAACCCAATACCTACATTGACAAACGGTTTGAGGCCAAACTCTACTCCCTGCTGGAAGAAATCAACAAGGAACGGGCCATCATCCTGGTAAGCCATGATATAGGCACTGTGCTGCAAAATGTAAAAACCATAGCGTGCGTCAACGAAACGCTGGATTATCATCCCGATACGGAAGTACCCACCGAATGGCTGGAAGAGCATTTCGGATGCCCCATCGAACTGTTAGGACATGGAAACTTCCCTCACCGCATCTTGAAATGCCATCATCACGACGAATAAATCCGATTATCGTGACCTAAGCCTTTTCATGCGGCAGGTTAAGCCCTATCCACCTTATCATTAAGCATTTTCTTACGGCAGACTTCTACAGTCGCCGGCAGTGCTCCGTACAGTCCACTGCAACAGACCGTACGGACTACCATAGCAGACTGTACAGTCCACTGTAGCGGTCTATACTGGTTTACCGTATAAAAGACCTTAACCTAACCATCAATCAAGCTTAACCATAGAGTAGAAAAAGGTTAGGAATCCAAAGGTTTCCTTCATCTGTACAAACTGAAATTTCAGAACACAGTATACAAACCAGCAATAAAACATAGAAATTCCGTTAAGGACTGAAAGAAACATTTTCTGCCGCATTCCCTAAGGATAACACTAAATAACAGACCATTGCCTCCCTATTCCAACTTTCTTTCGTATCTTTGCGCCCATTGAACGTTAACGAAACAATAATATATTCATGAAACAGTACAAATTAGTCAACAACCTGGTAGGTTGGTTAGCTTTTGTCATCGCAGCTTTTACTTACTGTATGACTATAGAACCGACAGCCAGTTTCTGGGATTGTCCGGAGTTCATCACCACCGGCTATAAATTAGAGGTAGGCCACCCGCCCGGTGCACCCTTCTTTATGCTTACCGCCAACTTATTCAGCCAATTTACAAGCGACCCCAGTCAAGTAGCCAGAATGGTCAATACCATGAGCGCCCTGATGAGTGCGGCTTGTATCCTGTTCCTTTTCTGGAGTATAACCCATCTGGTGAAAAAACTGATATGCCCCGATGACAAGGAGATGACCTTGGGCAAACTCATTACCATTATGGGGTCAGGACTGGTGGGAGCCTTGGCTTATACATGGAGCGACACCTTCTGGTTCAGTGCCGTAGAAGGCGAGGTATACGCTTACTCCAGCCTCTTCACCGCAGTCGTATTCTGGTTGATTCTAAAATGGGAATCCGTTGCCAACGAGCCTCACAGCGACCGCTGGCTGGTTCTGATTGCTTACCTGACCGGACTTTCCATCGGTGTGCACTTGCTGAACTTATTGTGTATTCCGGCCATTGTACTGGTGTACTATTATAAAAAGAATCCCGATGCCAACCTCAAAGGCAGTCTGTTGGCACTTACAGGCTCCATGGTGTTGGTTGCAGCAGTGCTGTACGGTATCGTGCCGGGCGTAGTAAAAGTGGGAGGATGGTTCGAACTGCTGTTCGTCAACAGTTTCGGTATGCCTTTCAACAGCGGTCTGATAGTCTACATCATTCTACTCGCCGCATCCATTATCTGGGGTGTTTACGAAAGCTATACGGAAAAGAGCCGCAAACGCATGAATATCTCCTTCATGGTAACTATCGCCATGCTGGGCATCCCCTTCTATGGCTACGGATGGAGCAGCGCCTTGATAGGTATTATCATACTAGGAATCTTGGGCGTTTATCTGTTTGCTGATTTGAACAAGAAATATCAGATTAGCGCACGTACTTTAAACACCTCTTTGCTGTGCATCATGATGATTATGGTAGGATACTCCTCATACGCCTTGATTGTGATCCGCTCTACCGCCAATACTCCGATGGACCAGAACTCTCCGGAAGACATCTTCACTTTAGGAGAATACCTGGGCCGCGAGCAATATGGAACCCGTCCTTTGTTCTACGGACAGACATACGCCTCCAAACCGGCACTGAAAGAAGTGGACGGAGGATGTGTATATGATGTGACGGAAGGCGCTCCCGTGTATCAACGGAAGGAGAAAGCGACTCCCGATGAAAAGGACAGCTACGAAGTAGTGCGTCATAAGACCGATTACAAGTATGCACAAAATATGCTCTTCCCGCGCATGTACAGCGATGCACACGCACAGGCCTACGAAGACTGGCTGGGCGGCATCAAAGGCGTGCAGGTTCCTTACGACCAGTGCGGACAGATGGTGATGGTGAAAGTCCCGACCCAATGGGATAACATCAAGTTCTTCTTTATCTACCAGTTGAACTACATGTACTGGAGATATTTCATGTGGAACTTTGCCGGACGCCAGAATGACATACAGGGACAGGGTGAAATAGAACATGGCAACTGGATTACCGGAATACCGCTTTGTGGACAAGTTCCTGGTGGGCGACCAAAGCCTGCTCCCCTCCGACCTGCAAAAACAACAAAGGGCACAATGTATTCTATTGCCTGCCGTTGATTCTGGGACTTATCGGTCTGTTCTGGCAGGCTTACAAGACGAAAACGTATCACGACTCCGAATTGGGGAAGAGATAGAAGAACCGATAGGTATCCAGCAATTCTGGATCGTATTCTTCCTGTTCTTCATGACCGGTCTGGCCATCGTGCTTTATTTGAACCAGATCCCCGATGCAGGCCCCGCGAACGTGACTATGCATACGCAGGTTCGTTCTATGCATTTGCCATCTGGATAGGCATGGGTGTGGCGGGTATTGCCCAATGGCTGCAAGGCAAACTGGGTGAGAAACCGGCTTCCGTCATTGCAACTGTAGTTTGTCTGTTCGTACCCATCCAAATGGTGAGCCAGACGTGGGACGACCACGACCGCAGCAACCGTTATGTGGCACGCGACTTCGGACAAAACTACCTGAGCACCGTACAGGAAGAAGGTAACCCGATTATCTTTACCAATGGTGACAACGATACTTTCCCCTTGTGGTACAACCAGGAAACGGAAGGTTTCCGTACCGATGTACGTGTATGTAACCTGAGTTACCTGCAAACGGACTGGTACATCGACCAAATGAAGCGTCAGGCATACGACTCCCCGGCAGTGCCTATCGAATGGAGCCGTCTGGAATATGTACAGGGGCATAATGAAGGAGTGGCTGTACGTCCGGAAGTGATGGAAAGCATCAATAACTTCTACAAGCAGAACCCGGAAGAAGCCGCCAAGGAATTCGGAGACAACCCGTATGAATTGAAAAATATTCTGAAATACTGGGTACGCTCACCCAAAGAAGGTTTACAGCTGATACCGACGGACAGCATCGTCATCAAGCTGGACAAGGAGGCAGTGAAACGCTCGGGCATGATGATTCCCGACTCCCTGCATGGTGAAATCCCCGATTACATGAGTATCTCCCTGAAAGGCAAACGTATGCTGTACAAAAGCGAGCTGATGATGCTTGAGATGCTGGCAAATACCAATTGGGAACGTCCGTTGTACATGGCTATTACGGTGGGTAGCGACAATCATCTGAATTTGGGCAACAACTTCATGCAGGAAGGTCTTGCCTACCGCATCACCCCGTTCAACACCACCCGGCTGAACGCACGCATCGACAGCGAGAAAATGTACGATAACCTGATGAACAAGTTCAAGTTCGGAGGAATCAACAACCCGGATATCTATATCGACGAGACTGTGATGCGTATGTGCCAGACCCACCGCCGTATGTTTATACAGCTGGCTACCCAGTTGATAAAAGAAGGCAAGAAAGACAAGGCGTTGAAAGCCCTTGACTACTGTTCGGAAGTAATCCCAAGCACCACCGTGCCCCACGATTACATCATGAGCAGTTCAAAAGAAATGGCCGACGATTATCTAGCGTTAGGTGAAAAAGAAAAGGGAGAAGCCATTCTGAATGATCTGGCAAACAAATCGGTGGAATACATCACCTGGTACCTGAGTCTGGATGACCAACGCCTGCAAGGTTCATACGAGGACTGTCTGCGCAATTTCTATATCCTGGATGAGATCAACAAGAGCCTTGCCCGCGCAAATGCTGCCGGCGGTGTACAAGGTGAAGGTGAACAACAGAAAAAATCAGATATGGCAAGCCACTATGCCAAGAAGTTTGAAGACCTCTATGAGGTGTTCAACAAACGTGTAGGCGGCGGAGCAGGCAGAAAGTAAATAAAAGGTGTGGATTCACCGCAGAATCCACACCTTTATATTTGTATAACCAACAAAAGCACACACATTCATGTTTATAGAACAACCCCCGCTGATACTCCGCTGGCTTTATCCACGCGCCTTCTGGCGAATGGACAAGAATGAAAAAGCGGTCTATCTGACTTTCGATGACGGGCCGATTCCCGAAATCACACCGTGGGTACTCGATTTATTAGACAAGTACAATATCAAGGCTACCTTCTTTTTGGTGGGCGACAATGTGCGCAAGCATCCCAAGGAATTCCAGATGATTGTAGAACGGGGACATCGTTTGGGAAATCATACTTTTAACCATATCCGGGGATTCGAATACCGAAGCAAGAACTATCTGGCCAATACGGACAAAGCAAACGAGCTGATCCATACCAACCTGTTCCGTCCGCCACATGGCCACATGCGCTGGATGCAGTACATGGTGCTGCGGCATAAATACCAGATCGTAATGTGGGACTTGGTTACCCGTGACTATAGCAACAAGCTGAATGGAAGACAGGTACTGAGGAAGGTAAAACATTATGTGAGGAATGGCTCCATCATTACTTTCCATGACTCCATCAAGGCAGAGAAAAACATGAAATACGCCTTGCCCCGGGCCATAGAATGGCTGTTGGAACAAGGCTATGAATTCAAGGTATTTGACTGATAAAGCCAAATACCTTGTTTTTTTCGTGGCGTATACGCATACCCTCTTGTATATGTATTATTTTATGGCAACTGCCAATGGATTACGTATCTTCCGGGCATATTCTTCCAAATATTTATTCCAATCGGTATCGGCTTCGAAACCATATTTGCTCCAGCCTGATCCCCAATAATAAATATACTCGGCTCCCGGTTCATAATCATTAACCGCCAACACATGGCCCAAAGCATCCCCACGTTCCTTCCGTTCCTTTTCGGAGAACACTTGGGCAAACGCTCCTTTGACGGTAGCCGGGAATACGGCTCCTATGTAAATCACTCCATTGTTATTGGCAGCATTCTCCGTAGAGTCTGCATAAGCTATATAGCCTGCGTCTGCATCAAAACTATATCCCATAGGATTCTGTTTGTGCAATACAATGCCGGTCACCACCGGAGTGATTTCCTGCAAATTGTCAAAAGAAACCACAGTCTTGTTCAACTGCGACCCCTTGTCCAAAGAAATGATACGCGTTTCTATCACACTTGAATCCCCTTTTACAACCAACGGATTATAGACCAACTTAGCTGTGAATCGGAGCGGACCGTTATCCAAAATTTCACAATCCTTGTAACAATAGGGATAAACAATGGTACTATCGGGGAATAAAGCAGCTGTTCCTCCACCCAGAGTCGGGCCCACTGCATAGCAGTCCATTCCGTTTCCATGATCTACATGATAAGAAATACCCCGGTTCAAGTCACCGTCATAACGATCCTCCACTACCGGCTCGGACACACTTTTAGTCCAGATATCATAACCAAAGGCACGCTCGCCCTTCTCCTGCAAAGCAGGACCGTATGCACGATAAGCGGCACGGTCATTCTCCCATGCCACATCATCCAGACGTTCGGGATATTGACGCCCGCAAGCAACCACATCCACCGGCTGCGGAGTTCCTTCTGCAATTGTATAAACAGCCGAGGCATCCCCTTTCACCGAAGCAGGAAAGATAAGCATATCATCGTATGTTATCTGATAAGGTACTTCAAGCCCGTTCTCGTCCAATACGATAACCTGTGCCGTATCGGGTAATTGTAGTTTGCCTGTTATTTCAGCCATAGAGATTTCCACCATTTCCCCATTTCTGTCAATGGAAAGCGGATTGGTTATAGTGACAGTCACCGGCTCCTTTTGCGAACAGGAAAACATAGCTAACGCCGTTGCGACTGCTAAAAAGATTTTTTTCATACTATTTATTGTTTGTCGAACTGAAAGACAAAAATACAAAGAATCTGCAAGTATCAACAAAGACACAAGCAGATTCTTTCTATTTATATCTACTAATTATTTAGGCTGCTTACCAATGTAGGCCAGAATACCGCCATCTACATAGAGAATATGGCCATTGACGGCATTAGATGCTTCGGATGCAAGGAATACGGCAGGACCGGTCAATTCCTGCGGATCCAACCAACGGCCGGCCGGAGTCTTGGCACAGATGAATGTATCAAACGGATGACGGCTTCCATCGGGCTGGATTTCACGTAACGGAGCTGTTTGCGGAGTAGCGATATAGCCCGGACCGATACCATTACACTGAATGTTGTATTCTCCGTATTCAGAACAGATGTTACGGGTCAACATCTTCAAACCACCTTTAGCGGCAGCGTATGCAGAAACGGTTTCACGACCCAACTCAGACATCATAGAGCAGATATTGATGATTTTTCCGTGTCCTTTTTCCATCATCGCAGGCAAAACCGCTTTAGAAACAATGAACGGAGCATTCAAGTCAATATCAATAACACGGCGGAAATCGGCAGCTTCCATCTCGTGCATCGGAACGCGACGGATAATACCGGCATTGTTTACAAGAATATCGATGGTACCTACTTCTTTTGCAATAGTGGCAACCATAGCCTGTA
>ENA-OQDT01000764-OQDT01000764.1-human-gut-metagenome-genome-assembly--contig:-NODE-764-length-20642-cov-5.979283_pt1 | contig 20642 bp, 25 predicted proteins | sample MGYA00242786_ERZ504617 | MGnify/ENA primary metagenome ERZ504617 (study PRJEB26092, sample SAMD00036337) | human gut metagenome | host: Homo sapiens | study: EMG produced TPA metagenomics assembly of...
ATTCTTCGGACAGTTATGAGCATTCATGTCATCGTTGTCTGTCATCAAGATATTTGCGGATCGCAAACAGAACTGCGATACTGAGTACGCCAAGAAGAGTTTCTGTTGGCCCGAGGTGTTCGACTACCATCTGACGTGCTGTGGCAAACATCAGAACCTCAACAACTGTCTGTGCGGAATGCTGGCAGAGCATTTTACAAATTCCACGCCTACTACCAGAGACAAAGCCTGGGAAAGGAAAGTGCTGAAAATTCTGTATCCATGGACATAACAGAAGTATCTGCAACCTCCATGATCAACCGGAAGCCTGCCAGTGCGATCACCAGCAGAATTACCATAGAAAGAGCAATTTCCGCATAACGTGAAATATTGTAAATGATTGTGTTAAAGTGTTTACGAATGTTATGGTTAACCTGTCGTTTGGGGCTCATAACTGTGAGTCCTTTCTGTTTTGTTGTATATGGTGAATGTAAAGAAGCGTAACTGTTTATAGTGTTACGAAAAAGATTAATATAAATAATCTTTATTTACATAACCATATTTGCAGAGTTTCTGGGAATAAATATACCAGTACTGTGCATCAGTTGTATCCACAAGCTGAACTGTATCGCCGGAATATAACTGTCCGATCTCGTTGGAAGAGTCGTAAGCCTTCGCAGAGCGCAGAGCCAGATAACCGGTAGCAACACTGACTGTTCTGGTGGCATATGTGGTTGTTCCGCCAATCAGATAATCTTTATTTACATATCCGTTTTTTCCTAACTTCTGAGAGTAAACGTACCAGTACTGGGAATCGCTGGTGTCGATAAGCTGAACTGTATCGCCGGAATACAGCTGTCCGATCTCATTGGAGGAATCATAAGCTTTTGCAGAACGCAAAGCCAGATAACCCTTGGCAACACTGACAGTATAAGAACCGGACGAACTTGTCGGCTGTGATGAGAGGAAATACAGGTAATCGTTATTTACGTATCCGGATCTGTTCAGTTTTGGAGAATAGACGTACCAGTAATCACTGGTGGTATATTCTGTAACTTCAACAGTATCACCGGAATACAGCTCGCCGATCTCGTTGGAGGAATCATAAGCCATGGCAGAGCGCAGAGCCAGATACCCTTTACTTACACCTACCTGATAAGTGTCAGATGCCATAACGATCTGTGAGCTGCAGGGTACAGATACAGCAGCAATCGTAGCTGTAAGAATCATGGAAACTGCAATATTTTTTCTTTTTTTCATAGTGAATCCCTCCTTTGGGTTATAATGTACTCTGAGAGTACATTATTTAATTATAGTGATCGTAAATCGTTCTGCTTAAGGTAGCGATCGTATTCTGTGCGGAACCGGCGCTTGAGAGATTCTGGGACATAAATACGATTACTACGTCATTTTTGGAATCATAGATGATTCCGGCATCGTTTTCCACGTTGTCAAGTTCTCCGGTTTTATTTGCGGTTTTGACTCCTTCCGGAAGCTGTGCGGGAATTTTGTTACAGCGTGTCTGTGCCTTGAGCAGATTAAACATATCAGTGGCATGGGTGTAGCCGGATGTATCCTGTTTATAAATCTCCTGCAGGAGATGACCACAGTCTCCTACAGATGTGTAGTTATCATCATTCTCATTGCTGGCAAGGAGCATACGTCCCATGTGAGTCTGGTCATAGCCATGTGCCTGGCAGAAACTGTTGACAGCCTGCATACCTGCTGCGGAATCACCGCCGCCAAGATAAGTTGTCAGGGTATTGGCTGCATCGTTATCGCTGACTGTGATCATGGAGTACAGATTGGAGTCTACAGAATCCCTGCCGTATTGTCCGGTTATCTGTTCATAATTCTCGTAGACAGCTCCCATGATATAGAGCTTGATCAGGCTTGCAGCCTGCATTTTCTGATCATTAAGATTGCCCTCGGTTCCGTTTACAAGATCGGATATGAAAACAGCCCAGGTTCCGTTTTCAGTGGGAAGCTGACTCTGAACCTGTTTTAAAATTGTCTCCAGTTTCTCATCTGTGACCGGTTCTGAAGATGTGCCTGCCCCGGAACCGTTAAAGACGCTTTCAGAACGCTCTGAAGATGAAGAAGGGGAAAGCATTCCCTGACCTTCTACGGATGTTCCCGCGGCCTCTGTATTTTCAGCAGCATGACTGCTGTATGCAGGAGTAACAAGAAGGCTGAGCGATAGCAGAGGTATTAATAATTTTTTTGAAAACATTGCGTTCACCACCTGTTAAATATTTACTGTAAAACATTCGGAATCTGTTGATCTGTTATATAAATCGTATTTCTTTATATTTAGATAAATCAGGTTTAAAAGTCTTATTGTGCAGGCACAAATGATTTTTAAAGTCTGATATCTGTATATACAAAATTATACAGTGTTTAGAGTTGTGTTACAAGTGTATTTACGGTTGATTTTAAAATTTATTATATGGCTGCCGGTTACTGTTGGCACAATACTTGAGATGCATTCATACAATTTGTAGGAATGCGGGCGTGAAAAATCCGCATATCTGATTATATATTTTGGATTGTATAAATGCTACAATAAAATCATCAGAAACGAGATAAAGAACGACAAATTAAACAAACAAATGTGGGAATGTGGGGGCATTTTCATATTGCATGAGGAGGTAGATTATATGTTAACACCGAAACAGAATATGCTGGAAGTTATAAAAGGCGGAAATCCTGACAGATTTGTTAATCAGTATGAAGCAGTGCAGCTTCTTTTTCATCCGTTTATGTTTACAAACCCGCTGCTTCAGCCCGGACAGGAAAATGTAGTGAATGCATGGGGGGTAACCAATACTTTTCCGAAAGGAGTTCCGGGTTCTTTTCCTGTACATACTCCTGACAAGATCGTGGTAAAGGATATTGAAGACTGGAAAGACTATGTACATGCACCGTCTTTGAAATTTACCCAGGATCAGTGGGATATGGTGAAGGCTCAGTATGATGCAGTTGACGGAGAACAGGCATTTAAAGCAGCTTTCGTTGCACCGGGATTATTTGAGCAGACTCATCATCTGTGTGAGATCAGTAATGCGTTGGTTTATTATATTACTAATCCGGATGAAATGCATGATCTGATCAAATATCTGACAGAGTGGGAACTGGAACTTGCTGAAGGTATCTGTTCCAACCTTCATCCTGATGCATTATTCCATCATGATGACTGGGGTGGACTGGACAGTACATTTATGAGTCCTGCAATGTTTGATGAATTTTTACTTGAGCCATATAAAGAAATTTACGGATATTATCACAGTCATGGCGTTGAGCTGGTTATCCATCATTCTGACAGTTACGCAGCAACACTGGTTCCTTCTATGATTGAGATGGGGATCGATGTATGGCAGGGATGTATGGAAACCAATAATCTTCCGGAACTGATCAGGAAATATGGCGGAAAGATCAGCTTCATGGGCGGTATCGAAAATCGTGCAGTTGATTTTGAGGGCTGGACAGATGAGAATTGTGATGCAGTGGTACGTCGTGTGTGCGAAGAATGTGGAAACAAATACTTTATTCCATGTATCGCTCAGGGTGGTCCTGGTTCTGTTTATCCGGGTGTTTATAAATCTCTCTGTGATTCCATTGACAAGCTGAATGAAGAGAAATTTGGCATTAAGGCATCTGAATCTACAAGGCTTCCATGGCAGATTATGTTCTGATCTCAGGTATTTGTCAGTGGCAAAACGGAATACAAATATCTGTCCGACATTTAGATGAAATTTCAGGTGTTGCAGAGGATGATGCTATGGAGGTGTTTGAAAATGATTATTATTGGTGAGAAAATTAATGGTTCTATCCCGATCGTTGCAGAAGCGATCGCGAAAAGAGACTCTGAATTTATTAAAGCAAGAGCAAAGCTTCAGGCGGAAAGCGGAGCTACTTATATTGACTGTTGCGCTTCTGTTCCGGAAGCGGAAGAAGTGGAAACATTGAAATGGATGATCGACTGTATCCAGGAGGTTACAGATCTTCCGATCTCAATTGACAGCCCGAGTCCGGATGTTCTGGCACAGGCTTATAAGTTCTGTAAGAAACCTGGAATTTTTAACTCTGTATCAGGAGAGGGACATAAGATTGATACGATTTTCCCGATCATGGCTGAGCCGGGAAATGAGGGATGGCAGGTAATTGCGTTGCTGAGTGACAATACAGGTATTCCGAAATGTGCAGCAGATCGTCTGAAAGTTTTTGACAAGATCATGGCGAAAGCGAAAGAGTACGGAATTGCTCCGGACAGGATTCACATTGATCCGCTGGTTGAGATGCTTTGTACTTCTGAGGATGGTATTGCAACGAATATTGAGACGATCACAAGTGTACGTGAGCAGTATCCGACCATTCATATTACGGCAGCGATCAGTAATATTTCCTTTAATCTGCCGGTTCGTAAGCTGATTAATTACGGGTTCCTGGTACTGGCAATGAATGCAGGACTGGACAGTGGAATTATGGATCCGACAAATAAGGATATGCTTGGACTGGTTTATGCAACAGAAGCATTACTTGGTCTGGATGATTATTGTATGGAATATATAGGGGCTTACAGAGAAGGCTTAATTGGTACAACAAAGAAGAAGTAGGTTGAATCTGCAGAAACTGTGTAAATGAATTAAGTGGTTGGAATCTGAAATTGAGAAATAACAGGAGGATTTGATTATGTCTAAGATAAATGAAGTTGCGGAATTAGTTGAAAAAGGGAAAGCGAAATTAGTAGGACCGGCTGTACAGGAAGCCATTGATGAGGGTGATGATCCGGTTGCGATTCTGAATGATGGTATGATCAGTGCGATGTCTGTAGTTGGTGAGAAATTCAAAAATGGTGAGATCTTTGTTCCGGAGATGCTGGTTGCAGCTCGTGCTATGAAGAAAGGTGTTGAGGTTCTGAAACCGCATCTGGCATCTGGTTCTACAGGTGCACTTGGTAAGGTTATCATTGCTACGGTTTCCGGTGACCTTCATGATATTGGTAAGAATCTGGTTGCCATGATGATCGAGAGTGCCGGATTTGAGGTGATCGATCTTGGAGTCGATGTTCCGGCGGCTAAGATTATTGAGTGCTATAAAGAGAATCCGGATGTTAAGATCATTGCTCTTTCTGCGCTGCTGACTACTACTATGCCGGCTCTGAAGGAGACTGTTGAGGCGTTGAATGCGGCGGATTTCAGAGGTAATATTAAGGTTATGGTTGGCGGAGCGCCGATTACAGAAGCTTTTGCTGAGGAAATTGGTGCTGACGGATATTCTGATGATGCGGCTAGTGCGGCGTCACTGGCTAAGAAGTTGGCGGCTTGATCTGATTGTTTTGTGCGGGTTTAGTATAACATGAAAATATTATGAGGGGACTGCTCTGGGGAGTGGTCCTTTCGTGTATTTTGGGATTTTTGGGAGTGTGTTATAATGGAAAAAAGGGGACGCTCAGAAAAATATTTTATTTCATGTGCGGTTTCGGGGTCTAAGATATTCTAACCTCTCAGAAATCTGCTAAAGGCATGAGCAGCCTTCTCAAACTCGCTCCGTTGCAAACTTCGCTCAGACAGTGATACAGTCTGCTCATAACGCAGATTTCTGAGAGCTAAGAATATCTAAGCCCCCTGCAAATGCACATGAAATAAAATATTTTTCTGAGCTGGCTGTTGGCTGTTGTGATGTTTGGATTGAATATGTGGGAGGTTTTTATGGCTTGGGTTAAGTTTGTGCGTGAGGATATTGAGATAGAGGTGGAGGATGGGATATCGGTACTGGAGGCGGAGATTCAGGCAGGACTGAGGCCGGATGCGCCTTGTGGCGGTCTGGGGAAATGTGGAAAGTGTCTGGTTAAGATTGATGGTGAAGTGGTTAAAGCGTGTCAGGTGCGGATTTGTGAAGGTGAGACTTGTGTAGTGGAGACATTGGACAGGGCTGGCAATGAAAAGATTTTGACGGATGGATTTAACAGAGAAGTTGTGTTTGAACCGGGACTACGGATGGCTCAGGTTGAGCTGGAGAAGGCGAAAACAGGGGAGAAGCGGTCGGACTGGCAGAGGCTGTTGGATACGCTGGCGGAGACAGATGGTGAGGTTGAGCCGGGGCAGATGGAGGTGGATCTGAAGCTGGCGGGTGAATTGTATGGGATGCGCAGGGATTCTGATGAATGGTATGTGATTTACAGTAGACGGCGGATTCTGGAAATGAGGAAGGAAGCTGGTCGGAGGTGTCTGGCAGCGTTTGATATTGGGACGACTACCATTGCGGGGTATTTGCTGGATAGTGCGGATGGGAGGACTCTGGCAGTTGAGAGCAGGATGAATCCGCAGGCGCAGTATGGTGCGGATGTGATCATGCGGGCGAATTATGCGCTGGAGCATGGAACAGAAGCGTTAAGTATGTGTGTTCGGAAAGCGGTTAATGAGATGTTGGGAAGTCTGGCAGAGGATGCAGGGATAAGGAGAGAGGATGTTTTTCAGGTGTGTGTTGTGGGAAATACCTGTATGCATCATCTGTTTCTGGGGATTTCTCCGGCTTCGCTGGTACATGCGCCCTATACTCCGGCTGTGAGTGAGAGGCTGGTGCTGAATGCGGGGGATTATGGTCTGGCTGTGCAGGAGCGTGCAGAGTTGATCATGCTTTCGGATATTGCAGGATATGTGGGAGCGGATACCTGTGGATGTCTGCTGGCTATCAGGCAGGATCAGCAGGAAGAGATTTCTCTGATGATCGATATTGGAACGAATGGTGAGATGGTTCTGGGAAACAGGGAGCGGATGGTGACCTGTTCTACTGCGGCCGGGCCTGCTTTTGAGGGTGCGAAGATTGAGTGTGGAATGCGTGGCGCGGCCGGGGCTGTGGATCATGTGAAGTATGAGGATGGGAAGTGGAACTATACAACTGTTGGGAATAAGCCGGCGGTTGGTTTGTGTGGTTCGGGATTGATCGATCTGGTGGCGGGTCTTCTGGATGCTGGAATGCTGGATGAGAATGGTGTGCTGAGAAGCGGACAGGAGAAGCAAGGTGTGTTTATTCTGGTACCGCCAGAGCGGGGCGGTAATGAGAGAGGAGTTTATCTGACGCAGAAGGATCTCGGAGAGGTTCAGCTTGCGAAAGCTGCGATTGCAGCGGGAATTCAGATGCTTATGGAGCGGCTTGGGATTACAGAAGATGATATCTGTTCGGTATATATTGCAGGTGCTTTTGGCAACTATATGGATCCGGTCAGTGCCGGGAAGATTGGCTTGCTTCCGGCGACGCTTGTGAAGAAAGTGAAACCAGTGGGAAACGCTGCTGGTGAGGGTGCGAAGATTGCACTTGTGAATGAGAAGGAAATGCTGGAGATGGATGAGCTGGTGAGAAAGATTGAATTCGTTGAGCTGGCTGCTTCGGCTGATTTTCAGGATCATTTTATTGATGAACTGGGATTTGAGACAGGTGAATGACTTTATCCGCCTGATTGAATTATTGAGAAGTGCAGATTTCTTCTGATAAACTGCGGAGCAGTTATTCGGTGCAGAACTGAGGCGCGAAGAGGATAATTTTATCTGCCTGATGAGGTTGCTATAGATTATACAAGAGAGTAAGGGGTTAGATTATGGATATAAAAAAAATAGAGCAAATGGGAATGGAGCAGGGGTTTTCGCATGTGGTGTTGCTGGATTGTGATACGATTGAGCTGAAGCCGGAGGTTCGACAGATGTGTGCAGCGGATACCTGTCATAAGTATGATAAGTGCTGGAGCTGTCCTCCGGGATGTGGCTCTCTTGAGGAATGTGAAGCGAAAGTCCGGCAGTATAAGTATGGGATTATTGTTCAGACAGTTGGTGAATTGGAGGATGTTTTTGATGGCGAGGGAATGATGGAAACGGAAGCCAGACATAAGGAGTATTTTGTGGAATTTGAGAAGAAACTTCGGGAGATTTATCCGGATATGCTGGCGATTGGTGCGGGATGCTGTACGAAATGTAAGGTCTGTACTTATCCGGATGCTCCATGCAGGTTTCCGAAACAGGCTTTCTCATCGATGGAGGCTTACGGGATGCTGGTAACACAGGTCTGTCAGGCCAATGATCTACAGTATTATTATGGGGATTGTACGATTGCTTATACGAGCTGTTACCTTCTGGAATAACGTTACTGTTCACTCCGTTCTCAGTAACGTAGCCAAAATTCATTCCAGATTGCCTGTGGCAATGGAATTTTGGCTTGTATGTCTCGGGATTTTGGCATATTCATGCCAAAACACCTCGCGGGACAGTGGTGTGTGAACAGTAACGGAATAACATTTTAGCCGAATCAGGTAAGTCAGTTTTCGTTGTAAATAACAGTGAGCTATGATAAAATACAGATATTGAAAGCTCAGAGCGTGTTTGAAAAAACAAAAAATCCTTCGTCGCAGGGCGGGGGATTTTTTGGCAGAAGGTATTAAGGGTGGCTTGAGGATATGACAGTACTGGAACAGTTAAGAAAAACAATTGAAGACGGACATCCGGGGGAGACAGAGAAGCTGGTGAAGGAGGCATTGAAACAGCATATTCCTGCAGGGCGGATTGTGGAAGAGGCCATGACTCCGGCTATGCGAACAGTGGGGGAGAATTACAAATCCAATGGAGCGGATATTATTAAAATTCTGGCAGCAGCCCGAAGTGTGCGCAAGGGTTTTGAATTGTTGGAGGAACAGGACTCGCAGTTTGGCAGGAGGAATATCGGAACTGTGATCCTTGGAACGGTGGAAGGTGATCTGCATGATGTAGGTAAGAATCTGGTTGCGATCATGTTTCGTAGTGCCGGATTTAAGGTGATCGATCTGGGAGTGGATATTTCTGAGAAGCAGTTTCTGCGTGCAGTGAAGCAGAATCCTGATGTGTCGATCGTGTGTATCTCCTCGCTTCTGAGTACTTCAATCCCGGAGATGGAGCAGGTGGTGAAGTCTCTGAAACGAAGCAGCAATAAGCATAAATTTAAGATTATGGTTGGTGGAGGTGCAGTAACGGAGCAGCTGGCGAAGAATATGGGAGCAGATGCCTATACAGAGAACTGTATTGAGGCTGTGGAAGTTGCGAAAACGCTTATTGTGTGAGAACCGGGCTGACAGGTGCGTATGAGAAAGACATAGTGTGAGTTAAATTGCTATAGAATTGACTGGTAAAATAGGTGCTTCAATTATGTGACAGGAGGATTGTAGACTTGCAGCTGTCATCAGTTTATTTATATGAAAAAATAAAAGAGAAATATGAAATTACGGAAAGGGGAACTTTATCCGGTTCAGACGGATATCTGCGCCCCTTTTTGTGTTATGAAAAAAAAGAAACATTTCGACATGGGCATGTTTATGTGGTACAGAGATATGACAAAGAGTGGGAATCGGCAGTTCTGACTGCTGAAAATATACTCTGGGTATTTTGTGGGAGAGAGAAAATTGATGCTGCATCAGAAGAGTTTCAGCAGATTCCGTATATTCATATTGCACTTGATAGTCTGAAAGAAATAGCAGAATTTATGAATGATGTGCAGGAGATTTTTGATGCGGCTGATGAATGGGAACGGAAGATTCATGATCTGATGTTAGAACATGCCGGAATGGACAGGCTTTTGCAGGTGACATCGGAATTTCTGCAGAATCCGATGACTGTAACAGGACTGGATTTTACCTTTGTGGCGGAAGCGGGAAGCGAGTATCTGCCGCCGAGGGCGCGGCTGTATACAGATGACGGGGTGAATATGGAATATGTAAATGCACTTTTGCAGAATGAGACTTATCGAGATATGGCAGATACGCATGAATATGTGATGTTTCCGGCTTACATCAGTGGATGTCGTTCGATGAACAGAAATCTGTTTGTGGATGGGAAAGCAACTCACAGGCTGGTTTTGACTGAGTGCAGATCAGAGATTACACTGAGAGTTATCTGTGTACTGGATATTCTGGTGGAGAAACTGGAGTATCTGCTTGCGCATGAAGCGGAGGAAGAAGATCCGGACAGGGATATGGAGCAGATTTTTGTCAGGATTTTGTCTGACAGAACTGCGGATTATATGCAGGTGAGTAGAGAACTGAGTGAACTGGGATGGAGTGGAAATCATGAATATATGTGCCTGATCCTGCAGATTACCTATCTGAATCAGCAGAATCTTTCCACAAAGGCAATCTGCCGATATATTAAGAAGAAATTTGAGGATTCTGTGAGTTTTCTTTATCAGGATGAAATTGTGGCATTTTTTGACCTTACCAGACTTGGAAAAAGCCAGGAGGAAGTAGCCGGAAAACTGGTTTATTTTATCAGGGATACTTATCTGAAAGCCGGATACAGCAGGGTGATGACAGGACATATGAATCTGAGACGGCAGTATGTGCAGGCGAAGACGGCTTTGGATGTAGGAAGCCGTAAGAAGCCTTATCTGTGGATTCATTATTTCGGTCAGGTGGCATTGACTTATATTCTGGAACAGGCAACAAGAAGATTGCCGGGAACAATGATCTGTCATGAAGGGCTGCTGGAATTGAAGAAGCATGATGAGGAGAATCAGACTCAGTATATGGAGACATTGAGAGTGTATCTGGAGCAGCATCTCAGTGCAACTCAGGCGGCAAGGGAATTGTTTATCCACCGCAGTACGTTTCTTTACAGGCTGGACAGGATTAAGGAAATCCTGCAGTCTGAGCTGGATGATCCGGAGGAAATTTTTTATCTGGAATTGTCATTCAGGCTGCTGGAGCAGGAGCGAGAAAAGGAATAGAGACAGCAGAATAGTGTGTATGCAAAATATAATACAGTAAAAAGGACTGGCACATTGGCGAAAAACGTCAGGGTCAAAAGGTCGTTCGTGTTTGAAAAATCATTCCACAAATTGTGACGCACATCTTGTGTAAAGCATTTTTCGAACATACTGGACGGTTACGGATTATTCCGCATTCTCTTCCGGTAACTGTGAAGTACAGTGTGGACAGCGTGTTGCTTTGATGTCAATTTCACTCATACAGAATGGACATTTCTTAGTTGTCGGAGCGGCAGGTTCTTCTTTTTTTGCACCGAGGGAGGTTGACTTTGTTTACGGCTTTTGAGCAGGCAGAAGAGGATGAAGGCCATAATGATGAAGTTTACTACGGATGCGATGAATGAGGATGCGAATCCGGATACATCCTGAAGTGTGTATGTAGCTCCACCTGTGAGTACGTTAAGAATCGGATTGATGAAGTTGTCGGTCAGAGAGGTTACGATTCCGGAAAAAGCACCTCCGATAATAACACCGACTGCCATGTCCATGACATTGCCACGCAGGGCAAATGCTTTGAATTCTTCCATGAATTTTTTCATTGGAATTTCCTCCTTAAAAGGTGTGATACTATTATGATAACGTAGATGACTGGAATGGTCAATTATTTATAGAGGTTAGTAAAACCTAAAAAAGCATTGTAACAATGCGGATGAGATATTGTTACAATGCTTTTGGATGTACTATTCTTATGAAATCAGAATTTATTTTTCTCTCGTCTTTTAGCAGCTTCTTTGTATACTGCTTCATCTGTTCGTGCTGAGATGACGATTATTTTCATAATGTCATCTACATATTCCAATTTGTAAACTACTCGGATACCTAAATCCCGGAATTTTATTTTTAAAAGATTTGTAAGATTGATTCCGTTTTTATTTCCGAGAGGTTTTCCATATCCTCCTTTATCTGTGGGAAGAGGATTTTTTCTGACTTTTTCAATTCCTTTTACAACTTGGAGCTGTACGGAATGATCCAGTTTTTTCAGATCCTTTTTAGCTTCTTCGAGAAATTCTATATTCCATGTCATTCGATAGCAACATCCTCCGTTTCTTCTAATTCTTTTTCGGTTATTCCAAGTTCATCTAAAACAGAGGATAATGGAACTGTCGGTTTTGAACCGTTTTCTTCGAGTCGTTTGTTGGCTTCCAGCAATAAGAAATAATCTTCTTCTATCTCTGTGAGTCTGGTGTATTCTTCGGGAGACAGGATGATTGCTGATGGTTGATTATTCTTTAGTACGATTAATTCTTTTTCGGAACGTAAACGGTCAAATATTTTTGAAGCCTGGCCTTTGTTGAATTGTGAAATTGGAACCAGACATTGTAAAATATTTGTTGCAATTGCCATAAGAACACCTCCTGCTTTTTTCTTTTATTATATTCATAATGCAAATAAATATCAATAATTGCATTAAATTTATATATAAATTTTAATGCAATTATATTTTCTAATAAATAATCGAATAACTGCGCATCGCATTCTTGTTATTTTAGTGATTATTCTGTTATGTGCAGGTGACAAATTCGAGTTGTAAACGTCTGTTTGGAATATTATATTCTGGCAAAAAAAATTCAGGTACGCTTAAGCGTACCTGAATAAATGTTAAAAGAGATATTATGTTATTTAGCTTCTTCTTCGGCAGCAGCCTCTTCTTCAGCTTCCAGAGCCGGGTCTACGTGAACGGCGGCTACGGATACAACTGCAGCTTCAAGGTCTGTCTTTAAGTCTACATCTTTGTCCTGGGCGATGGCGAGGTCTTTGACTTTGATTACGTCGCCGACTTTCATGTCACCGACATCTACCATAATTTTGTCTACCAGTGCTGATGGGAGAGCTCTGAAGGAGATTTCTTCCAGATGCTGCTGTAATACACCGGCTTCCAGTTTGTCGTGGTTTACAAGTACGATCTCTGCTACGGAATGTACTTTCTCGTTGCTTACCAGTGCCTGGAAATCTATTTCATCCACCTGTCCTTTTAACGGATTGAACTGAATCTCTTTGATCAGTACGTCATATGACTGACCATCTACATCCAGCATAATCTGGCTTCCTTTGTTACTTGTCTTGAGAAGTTTCTCGACAGCAGATTTCTCGATTTTAACAGGAAGAGAACCTTCCATCTCTCTGCCAAATACGTTACCTGTAACGTAGCCTTCTCTTCTTAATCTTTTGGCCTTTGTGTCCATTGTTCTTTTTTCAGCTTTTAAAGTATTCATTTGACTTTTCCTCCATTTTACAGCTGAGGTGACACGCTTGACACTATCTTTAATTTATGAGCATCCGAAATGCTCCAGGTGGTGTTAAGTATTTTTGAGTATTCAGTTGTTTGTTCTTTATCTTTGTTACAGCTGTATTATAACACGCTAGAAATAAAATGCAAGAGGAAAATGTGAAGAATTTGTGAAATCTTATAAATTTGGATGAGACAAATTGTGTATATCTACCTGAAATGTTATATATAGCAATTCCACAAAATAATGCAATCAAGACAGATCATCAGAGTATGGAATTTAAATAAATACAAACAAAGCCCCCGGAAGTGACTATTTTCGGGGGCTTTGCATTTAATCTAATTAATCATTAATTACAGAGTATCATTTCTTCTGATATAACCAGGCTGTTCAGCCGGGGAAACGATTTCTTTTTTATGAACGAGTTTCGCCCATTTGTCGACTACTTCATTCTCTACGTGAACACCCTCACCTACAGTAGCTTCAGCGAGAATAACACTGTTTCTTACAACAGCACCTTTTTTAATGACGCATCCACGACCGATTACGGAATTCTCAACAGTACCTTCAATCTGGCAGCCGTTGGAGATTACGGAATTCTTCACATCTGCAGTATTGAAATACTGAGTCGGGCAGGAATCATTGGTACGTGTATAGATTGGCCAGTTATCATGGAAAAGTTCCTGAGCTGACTTGTAATTAAGGAGAGCCATGTTTGCAGCATAGTAACTTGGGAAGTCTGTAATGCTTGCAAAGAATCCCTTGTGTGCAACGCCGCGGATGTCCAGAGTTTCGCATTTATCATTCAGGATGTCTGCCAGTGTATACATGGAAGAAAGATTCTTGGCTTCTTTGATCAGGCTGATGAAAAGCTCTGTTTTCATAACACAGGTATCCATATAAACATACTGATTCTTCTTATTACCATGATTCGGTTCGATGGATTCCACACCTTTCTGGCGGTTCAGTCCCAGAACATTACAGGTAAGATAAGCCTCTTTTGCATTATCAACAGCGTGATAAAGGAGAGTAACATCTGCACCGGACTCAACGTGTGTATGTAAAAACTGGTCAAAATCAATTGAATAAACCATATAGCTCGGGGCAATGACAACATACGGATGATTCATTCTGCTGAGGGATTCCATGTTGTCCAGATAGCAGGAGATATCAGTATTGTAAATATCATTGTCATTATTGTGCTCTGAGAAGAGAAGCTGAAGTTTGCCGCTCTTGGAGTTGATATTGTAATGACGTCCTGTTCCAAGATGTTCTACAACAGAACGGGGTTTATTATTGATATAGACCTGAATACGGTCAATGTCGCTGTTGGTCATATTGGAGATAGGGAAGTCAATGACTCTGTATCTGCCAAGGAAAGAAAACGCACCGATTGGGCGATAATCCTGCATACCATCTACATAAATATTTCTCCCGGAAGAGCTTACGATTCCAAATGCCTTATACATATTATTCTGCCCCCTTTACGCGTTTCGCTACAAGCTCAATGTGCTCACTGTCTGCAGTACCGACAACTGCACCTTTACCGATGCGGACACCGTCAGCTACAAGTGCACGCTGAACAACGGCACCTTCTTCTACAACAACACCCGGCATCAGTACACTGTCGATAATTCTGGCACCTGCACCAATCTTAACACCTGTAAAGAGAACGGAATGCTTAACTTCGCCCTGAACAACACAGCCCTGTGTGATATATGCATCTTTAACATCTGCTTCTGCGCTGATGTACTGTGGAAGTGCGGTAACATCTTCTGTATAAATCTTCCATGACGGATCACCCAGATCCAGTTCATTCTTGGAACTTAACAGATCCATGTTTGCTTCCCAGAGAGAGTCGATGGTACCAACATCTTTCCAGTATCCTTCAAATTTATATGCATAAAGAGTTCTGTTATCGTTAAGCATAGTAGGGATGATATCCTTACCGAAGTCATGGCTGGAATCTGGATTCTTGATATCAGCCATCAGCATCTTGCGGAGGAGTTTCCAGGTGAAGATATAGATACCCATGGATGCAAGGTTGCTCTTCGGATGCTCAGGTTTCTCTTCGAATTCTACGATACGTCCGGATTCATCAGTATTCATGATACCAAAACGGCTTGCCTCTTTCATCGGAACTCCGATAACTGCGATGGTTGCATCTGCCTTTGCTTCTTTGTGGGCTGCAAGCATCTTGTCATAGTTCATTTTATAAATATGGTCACCGGAAAGAACAAGAACGTATTCAGGATCAAATTTATCAATGAAATCAATATTCTGGGAGATTGCATCTGCAGTTCCGCGATATACATTCAGATTCTCATCTGCTTTCTCACGTGGAGGAAGAACGTAAACACCGCTGTTTTTAGCATCAAGACCCCAGCGTCCGCCGGCTGCCACATAACTGTTCAGCTGGATTGATTCATACTGTGTAAGTACACCTACAACATCAACACCACTGTTGGCGCAGTTGCTTAAAGGAAAGTCTACGATACGATATTTACCGCCGTATGAAACGGCCGGCTTTGCCACTTTATTGGTAAGATCATGCAGACGGCTGCCACGACCGCCGGCCAGGATCATGGCCAACATACTATTTTGTTTCATAATAGTGAACCCTCGCTTTCATTTGTTAGGTAATATTATACATTTTTTCCTGACATTTTTCCATAGGTTTCTGAAAAAAATATGTAAAAACTTTGCTACAAACTAAGTAAAATCGACGAAAAATTATACATTATATACAAATATCGAGACGAATCGCATGACAGGGGATTAAAGATATTTGTAAATTATGCTCATAACGTAGCCAAAATTCATTCCAGATTGCCTGCGGCAATGGAATTTTGGCCTGTATGTCTCGGGATTTTGGCATATTCATGCCAAAACACCTCGCGGAATAATGCTGTGTGAACAGTAACATTTGTTCACAAATTTAAGTGAAACGGGTGGACGTATAATAGTTCTTACGCTATAATAGGTAGGAATTTATAGAAGAAATGCGTAACTGTGAAAATACTGAACAGTTACAGAGAAACAGAGGTTATCACGTGAGTAAAAGAGAAGATTATAAACGATTTATCGTATTTTGTCTGGCGAGTCTGGTGGTTCTGGCACAGGCGGCGGTCTTTGCATGGGTGTGGTATTCCGTTTACAGAGGACAGATCGACGAGCCTTTCTGGCGCAAAGGTAACTGGGTACTGATCGCAATCTACGGTCTGATGTTTGCCCTGTTTGCCAAATTGTACGGAGGACTTAAGGTTGGATATCTTAAGAGGATTGATGTATTTTATTCGCTGACACTGGCACTTTTGTGTACCAATGTGGTGGAATATCTGGAGATCACCCTGATCAACAGGTGGTTCCTGAGCGTATGGCCTATGATCGAGATGACAGGAATACAGCTGGTGCTGATCATTATCTGGATATTTGGTTCAAGGTATATCTATTCCGGACTTTACCGCGCACGCCGGCTTCTGGTCATTTACGGTGACCGGGATCCGGGGGACGACCTGATCCATAAGATGAATTCCCGAAAGGACAAATATGACATCAGCGGCAAGGTACACATCAGTGTGGGAGAAGAAAAAATCCATCAGATGATGCAGGATTATGACGGCGTGATCATCTGGGATCTGCATTCAACAGAGAGAAACCGTTATCTGAAATACTGTTTTGCACATTCTGTCCGATGCTATGTGAGTCCGAAGATTTCGGACATCATTCTTATGGGAAGTGAACGCATCCATCTTTTTGACACACCGCTTCTGGTATCCAGAAATATGGGACTGGCAGTAGACCAGCGTGCTGCAAAGAGAGTTATGGATATTCTGATCTCAGGGATCGGTATTATAATCACTTCACCGATCATGCTGATCATAGCGATTGCGGTAAAAGCATACGACAGAGGTCCGGTGTTTTATTTTCAGGACCGTCTGACATTGGGTGGAAAGCCCTTTAAGATCTGTAAATTCCGCAGTATGTGCGTAGATTCGGAGAAAAACGGTGCAAGACTGGCATCCAAGCATGATTCCCGTATCACACCGGTAGGTCATGTGCTGAGAAATCTTCATCTGGATGAGCTTCCTCAGCTTTTCAATGTATTTAAGGGAGATATGTCTCTGGTAGGTCCGCGTCCGGAACGTGAAAGTATCATGCTTGAGTATGAGAAAGAGCTTCCGGAATTCTATTATCGTCTGAAAGTTAAAGCAGGTCTTACCGGATATGCGCAGGTCTACGGTAAGTATAATACAACTCCTTATGACAAATTAAAGCTGGATCTGTTTTATATTGAGAATTATTCCTTCCTGCTGGATATCAAGCTGATCTTTATGACAGTTAAAATCTTTTTCCAGAAAGAAGTATCTGAGGGAGTAGATGACAGACAGGTAAATGCGTTGAAGGATTCCGGGAAAACGCCGGAGTGTCAGAGAATAAAACGGAGGAATGACAATGAATAAACCGCTGGTATCTGTGATCATGCCGGTTTACAACGGAGAAAAATATATTAGAAAAGCTGTGGAATCCGTCTATGAACAGGGAGTTTCGCTGGAACTTCTGGTGATCGATGACGGTTCTACAGACCATACAGAGGAAGTCCTGTCTGCCTATGAGGGCAGAGAGGACTTTCGGTATATTAAGAATGAACAGAATATGGGAGCTGCAGGCTCCAGAAACAGAGGAGTCGGGCTGGCACAGGGAACCTACATTGCTTTTCTGGATGCAGATGACTGGTGGGAAAAGGGAAAGCTGACAGCTCAGCTGGAGCTTTTGGAGAAAACAGGGTATGTATTATGCTCCACAGGCAGGGAATTGATGAAGGCAGACGGTACAGATACAGGCCGGTATATACCTGTAAAAGAAAAAATCCTGTACAGAGATCTGCTGAAGCACAACAGTATCAACTGTTCTTCTGTGGTGATCCGAAGGGAAGCTGCCCTGGAATTTCCTATGGAGCATGATGACAGCCATGAGGACTATATTACCTGGCTGAAGGTCCTGAGAAAATATGGCTGTGCAGGAGGGATCAACCTGCCCTATCTGAAATACCGTCTCAGTGAAGGAGGCAAATCCAGAAACAAGCTGAAATCAGCAGCTATGACATACAGGGTTTACCGCTATGCCGGCTATGGACATGTAAAAAGCTGTCTGTTTTTTGCTTCCTATGCAGTTCATGGAATCCTGAAATATTTTTAATCGGGGCACATCATATATAACACTTTCCTTAAATTTCTATTCCAAAGTTTATAAAATTATGTTATGATGTGCACAGAATAAAAAGTCAGAAAAAAGAAGGAAAGTTTATAAAATTATGAAACTGAAAGCAGACAGGGCGGCTGTGCCGTATTCCTACCTGATAGATAATGTAAAGGTATTACTTATTTTTCTGGTAGTATTCAATCACATTATTGCATTTAATCTTGTAAAAGTAGACATTGTGGTAAGGTATATCTGGTATGCAATTACGATTTTCCACATGCCTGCATTTATTTTTATATCCGGCTATTTGTCCAAGAAGCCGCAGAATGTTATGAAAATGTTAAGAATCTGCTGATTCCCTATATTCTGGGATACAGTCTGACCTGGTATTCACAGATATGGCTGGGAAGGTCTGTAGATTATGAGATCCTCAGGCCTACCGGTACAGTTATGTGGTATGTGCTTGCGCTTTTTGTATACAGACTGACAGTGGAGGGATTTGGACAGATTCGGTTTTATCGTACCCTTGAGTATTATTTTTTGGCTCTATGGGCAGGTACCAGGCCGGAGTTTTCCACCTTTTTATCCGCATCCAGGATTGTGGTATTTTTCCCGTTCTTTGTAGCCGGATATCTGTGGAAGAGTGAATATATCACAGCAGTGCGCCGTTTCAGACAAAAATGGCTGTTGATTCCTATTTCGGCAGTTCTTTTGTGGGCAATACCCAATTATATGATCACAAATGAAATGGGAGTTGCCATTTTCCGTGCTAATCACAGCTATAAGCTTTGCGGGCTGGAGGATCCGGAAGGAATTGTGATCCGTCTGCTGATGTATCTGGTATCTTTTATTATATTTATACAATGCTGGCGATCATGCCGGACAGGAAACTGATCCTGACCTATATCGGGCGTCACACAATGGGAATTTATTTCTTCCATTATCCTATCATGATCCTGATGAACGGATTGTTTATTTTGCAGATTCCTGCACTGACCAATGTGTGGGCTCTGCTGGGGGTCTCTCTGGTATTCCTGTTGGTTCTGGGAAGTCTTCCGGTGGATCTGGCTTATACAGGCATTCTGAACCTGATTGCCTTTATCCTGTTTAAGAAGGATAAAACAGTTAAGGATGAAGGTCTGGAAGAGGAGTATGACAGTGATGATGATAAATATGAAATGCTCCGCAGGAAAAGGGCTATTGAGGAATTAGCTGCAACTCTGGAGACAGGTAATGAGCAGCAGAAGTCACATACACAGACCATTGACCTGGATGAGGAGAACGGAAGCACAGATACAGACAGACAGGAGGGCTTCAGTCAGGTGGCTGGCTATGAACTGGATATTGAAGAGGATAACATGGACGACATGCCGGCTGAGGAACTTGAAGAAGCTGAAAGAGAAATGTCTCTGGAGGAACTGATCGAGGAGCTGGAAGCTACCACAAGGAAAATTAAAAGTAATGATCTCCTGGAAAGTACAGGAAACGATCTGGATAAACATTTATAAAATGCAGAAAATAAGCTCTGAAGGCGGTAGAGATTGTCCGCATTTTGGGGCTTTTATACTTTTTATAAAAATAAATGGTGTCTGTAACATACGAATGACATATTGCTTCATCTATGCTATAATCAAAAAAGATGTTAGAGTTAAATTAGTATGGTTTGCCTCCGGATGGACAGTGCCGGAAGAGGCATAACAGGGAGAGTGCGGGGTTATATTATGAAAAAAGTAATCACATATGGTACCTTTGATCTGTTTCACAAGGGTCATTACAATATTATCAAAAGAGCGAAGGCTTTGGGGGATTACCTGATCGTAGGTGTTACCAGCGAGAGCTTTGATATTGAGCGAGGGAAGCTTAATGTGAGGGACAGTCTGATCAAGAGAATCGAAAATGTACGCAGGACCGGCCTGGCTGATGAGATTATTATTGAAGAATATCAGGGCCAGAAGGTCAGCGACATCATTAAATATGATATTGATGTTCTGGTAGTTGGTTCTGACTGGAGAGGAAAATTCGATTATCTGAAAAAGTTACTGCGATGTGGTATACCTAGAGCGTACCAAGAATATTTCCAGTACCAAGCTGAGAAGTGAAGGGATCATCTTTAATATGGGAATTGTCACCGATGATATTCAGGACAATGGCTTTGTACAGGAGTCCAAATATGTCAGTGGTGTCCATGTAGAGAGAGTATTCTCAGAGACAGAGGAGGTTGCCAGGGATTTTTGTGATAAGTATGAACTGGACTCCTGGTGGAATGATTATGAGGAGTTCCTGTCAGATGTGGATATTGTGTATATCAAATGCAGGCAGAAAGACATGTGATGATACAGTACATGTTGCCACAATATATTACGGACATGATGACGATTACACATTTGGAATCGGAGTAAAAGACATTGCGGGAAATGCCGCAGCAGGAGTGGATTATGCAAATTCGCTTGCACC
>ENA-OQDT01000769-OQDT01000769.1-human-gut-metagenome-genome-assembly--contig:-NODE-769-length-20552-cov-6.015177_pt1 | contig 20552 bp, 22 predicted proteins | sample MGYA00242786_ERZ504617 | MGnify/ENA primary metagenome ERZ504617 (study PRJEB26092, sample SAMD00036337) | human gut metagenome | host: Homo sapiens | study: EMG produced TPA metagenomics assembly of...
GGATACTCTGCGCTTCGTACCGCCAAGGCATACGATGATAGAACGAGATCGGAGAACTTTACAGCGGAGATACCGTACAGGTACAGGATTCAAGCGACAGTACCTACTGGTATGTATATTCTCCGAAGCTTAACAAATCCGGCTACGTAAACCGCAACTATCTCGTAGGCGCAGGCAGCAGCACTCCTTCTGTAGTAACCAAGACCGTCAGTGTAAGCAAAGGATATCTTGCACTTCGTACCGCCAAGGCATACGATGACAGCAATGAGATCGGAGAGCTTTACAGCGGAGACACCGTGCAGGTACAGGATACCAGCGACAGCACCTACTGGTATGTATATGCACCGAAACTGAACAAATCCGGCTATGTAAACAAGAATTATTTATACTAAATAACAAAAGAGGTTCCCGTCACACTGCGGCGGGAACCTCTTTTTATTTGAGTGAAATCATTTCTTTTTCTTTGGGTCATTTTCTCGAAGACTGTCGATCATCTGCTCGATGATCGTTTTTTTCATGTAGACATCAAAACTGAGCAGGCAGATGAAAGAGAATAATTTCAGGAAATCCTGCTCATCCTCCGGAGCATCCGTAAACGTATTCTGAGCAGTCTGATAATTCTTCAGAAGCTCCTTCTTGAGAACTTCAATCTGTTCTTTCTCCATGCTGAAAACTTCCTCATAGATAGAAGTCAGATCCAGCTTCTCCTGAGATTTAAAATATTTATCCGTGATCGGATTCAGAAGAGTCTGAATATCATTGATAGAAAGAATGTTCTTGAAGTAGTAAATAAAGATCAGAACCAGCAGATGCTCTTTGGAATAACGCTTCTTCACCGGTGACGGAAGAAGATTATTCTTGGCATAATTATTGATCATGGTCTTGGTGAGAATCTTGTCTTCCTGATATCGCTTGGAATGTGCAAGCTGCTCTTCCATGAAAGTCGTTACCTGATCCATATAAAGATCAATATTCGGAATATCCTCGGGTTTAATATATCCAATTCCGGAAACCCAGTCCAGAATATGTCTGATCATCGCCTCATTATTTGTTGACATAAATACCACTTTCCTCTCTCTTATGCCCCTTATTATATAGTTTTAAATACTACTTGTAAACATTTTTCTAAAGGAATTTGTTATTTTGGCGGTAAGTACGGGGTGAGATTCCATAAAAATTCTTGAAAGCTCTGGAAAAATGGAGTTGGTTGGGATAGCCGACCTGCCTGCTGATCTCGCCCACAGAAAGATCTGTGATCTTGAGAAGTTCGGCAGCTTTTTCCATACGGTACTGGATGAGAAATTCCTGTGGAGACTGTCCGAGGACATCACGGAAAACCTTGCCAAAATAACTCCGATCCAGATTGCAGCGGCGAGCCATGTCCTCGACCGTGATCGCACGGGAATAATTCTGGGCGATGAAGGTCACAGCTTCGTTCGTGTAAAACTGTGCACGTTTGCCTCCCTGGGTGTGCCGCCTGGAAGACGATCCGCTGACCAGTGCATCCATGATAAGATAAAGATGCCCGATCAGATGATAGGAAGATTCCTGAGCGTGTGTGGCAAGATACAGAATCTCATTTTTGAGCCGCTCCCCATCCTGTGGTGTGCGTGGAAGATAGACCGGAGAGTCAGAAGAAAGACCGGAGCCCTCCAGAATCTCCTTTGCCCGGAGTCCGCTGAATTCGATCCAGGCATATTCCCATGGGTCTTTGCGGTCGGCAAAATAAGTATTTACACAATCGGGCTCAATCAGGAATCCCATTCCGCCCTGAAGCTGGTATTCCGTAGACTGGGAATTTTCATCATCAACCAGGAGTGTTCCTTTACCTGAAATAACATAATGGAACAGGAAATGGTTTCGTACAAAAGGACCGTAGGAGTGTAGTGGAAGACACTGTTCATATCCATACTGGTAGAGTGTAAGATCCATAAAACGGTCATCTGAAAACATATGAAACAAGACTTTATCCATATTTTATCCTCCATAAAACATAGAAGCTGGTTAATATTACTAAAAAATATCAATTAAAATTGTTAGTAATACACGAAATTTGCATGTTTTTCTATATTATATACCATAATGAGTCTATACTTCAACTTTATTCTTTAAAAAACGAATAAAGGTATAAAAGTGCTGTCATGAGAATATTTACGGAAAGAAGTCCAGATGATATTATTTTAGATGAAGAGTGATGGAAATCCGTTCAGGATCCAAAATACTATGGCCGTAGTAATAAAAGAAAAAACAGGAAGGGAGAGAAGTGCAATGAAGAAAAAATTAATTCTTGCAGGAACCGTTCTTATGGGAGCAGGACTTGCTCTTGCCGGATGTGGAGATTCCTCAAAAACTTCTGACGGCAAAACAAAGATAGAAATGGTTCAGTACAAACCGGAGGCAGTCAAAGCCTTCGAAAAGATGGAAGAGAAATTTAACGAAACCCATGATGACATCGAACTGACGATTGAATCACCGAATGAGGCAATGACAATCCTCAAGACAAGATTTATCAAGGAAGATCAGCCGGATATCATTGGAATTGGTGGAGATGTGAACTATTCCAATTTCCTGGATTCTGATATGCTGGTGGATATTTCAGATTTTGATGGTCTGAAAGACATCAAACAGTCCTACTTAGATATCGATAAAAACCTGGAATTTATTCCGGAAGATGGTACTTACGCAGTCCCGTATGTGGCAAATGCAGCAGGAATTCTTTATAACAAAGAAATGTTCGAAGAAAATGGCTGGGAGATCCCGACAACCTGGGATGAATTCATAGAACTTCTGGATACAATCCAGGCTTCAGGACAGCTTCCTTTGTACTTTGGTTTTAAGGATACATGGACCTGTCTTGCACCGTGGAATGCCATGGCGTGTGACCTCTCACCGGCAGATGTCTGCCAGCAGGTCAACAAAGGAACGACAACTTTTTCAGAAGAATACAGAGAGCTTGCCGACAAGATCATCCAGCTGCTTCCATATGCACAGAATGATCCATATGCATTCAGCTACAACGATGCCTGCACTGCTTTTGCAAGAGGGGAATCTGCAATGTACTGTATCGGAAGTTACGCAGTTCCGCAGATTCTGTCTGTGAATCCGGATATGCAGATTGATTCCTTCGTATTTCCGGCAAATGACAATGCAGACGAACAGGTGCTGAATTCTGGTGTAGACCTTCAATTTTCGGTTATGAAGGACTGCAAAAATAAAGAAGCCGCTTATGAAGTTCTGCGATTTATGCTTGAGGATGAAAATATTCAGATTTACCTGGACGAGCAGAATGCAGTTCCATGCAAGGAAGGTGACTTTGAACTTCCGTCCATGCTTGACGGCGTGAAAGAATACATCGAAAACGACAAAATGACAGACTACCAGGATCACCATTATCCGTCAGAAATGGCCGTAGATGCAATGATCCAGACCTATCTTATGGATGGTGACGCAGACAGCTTCCTTGCGAAATTCGATAAAGACTGGATACGCTACAACCGTGACCTGATACGAAAAGTCCAGAAGTATGAGGAAGAACATGGAGAGGGAGGAAATGAATCATGAAAGGAAATGAAAGAAAACGTACATTTATGCTGATCACCATTCCGGTGCTCATCCTGTTTTTTGCCTTTAATACACTGCCGCTGATCAAAGGCTTCATCTACAGCTTTACGAACTTCAAGGGATATGGAAGTTACGAATGGGTAGGACTCAGAAACTATATTGACCTCTTTCAGGATGCACGCGTAGGAAAATCTTATCTGTTTACGTTTAAATTTGCAATCGTGGCAACGATCATTGTCAATGTGATAAGTCTGATCCTTGCACTTGGTCTGAACAGCAAGATCCGTGCAAAAAGTGCACTCCGTGGAATCTATTTTATCCCGAATGTTCTCGGAGGACTTGTTGTAGGCTATATTTTCAGTTTTATTTTCACATATATTCTCCCGACAATCGGAGAAAACCTGGGAATTGGATTTCTCAAAAGCAGTATGCTTGCGAGCACAAAGTCAGCATGGTTTGCAATCGTAATTGTTGCAGCATGGCAGGCAATCGCCATGAACACGATCATCTATATCTCAGGTCTGCAGACCGTTCCGGAGGATGTTTATGAGGCAGGCGCGATCGACGGTGCAACCGGATGGAGCAAGTTCAAAAACCTTACTTTTCCGCTGATCATTCCTTTTTTTACCATAAATATGGTTCTCTGCATGAAAAACTTCCTCATGGTATTCGACCAGATCATGTCTTTGACAAAGGGTGGTCCGGCACAGAGTACAGAGTCTATTTCCTATCTTATTTACAGAAACGGAATGGATGGAGGACAGTTTGGTTTCCAGAGTGCGAATGCAGTACTTTTCTTCGTAGTCATTGTTGCAATTTCTGTATTCCAGCTTACATTTATGAATAAAAAGGAGGAACAGTTATAATGAAAAAGAACAGTCAGATGCCAGGCAAAACCAACTGGCCGGTTACAATCCTTTTGATCCTTGGATGTATCACGATCTTTTTTCCATTATATATGGCAGTGATCATTGCATTCAAAAAGCCGTCCGAGATGACAAATGATATTGCAGGAGCACTTTCCCTGCCGTCCTCCTGGAGCTTTTCGAATTTTACAGAAGCAATGAAAGTCACAGATTTCTGGAATTCTCTTGGAAACTCTCTGCTGATCACAATTGTGACAGTGGTACTTGCCATTCTGATTCATTCTATTGCCGGATATGCGATCGGAAGAAACATGGCAAACAGCAAATTTTATAAATTTTCTTATCTTTATATCGTGAGCGGTATGTTCGTTCCATTCGCGATCCTGATGATGCCGCTTGTAAAACAGACTTCTCAGATGGGAATCGGAAACAGGGTTGGTGTGATCGTGCTTTATGTGGTATTCTATATGCCAATGAATCTTCTTCTGTATTCCGGTTATCTCAAAAATATTCCGATGGCACTGGAAGAAGCTGCAAAAGTAGACGGTGCAAGTACATGGAAGACCTATTGGAGTATTGTTTTCCCGATCATGAAGCCAATGCATGCGACAGTGGCAGTTTTAACTGCACTTGGAACATGGAATGATGTTATGACCCCACTCGTCATGATGTCCGGAACCGGTAAAAACACACTTCCGCTTGCACAGTTGAATTTCCAGACACAGTTTGGAACAAATTATAACCTCGCCTTTGCATCCTACCTGCTGGCACTGATACCAATTGTGATTTTCTATCTGGTATGCCAGAAGCAGATACTTAACGGTGTTGTCAATGGAGCGGTAAAATAAACTTAATCATGAACTTATCAAAAGGAGAAGACATCTATGGCAATCGTATTTGACAAAGAAAACAGACTGTTCACCCTGTGCACAAAGAACAGCATGTACCAGATGAAAGCGGACGACAAAGGAATCCTGCTTCACACCTACTATGGAAGAAAAACAGACATTTGTGATTACTCCTATCTGATCCAGAGAAGAGATCACGGTTTTTCCGGAAATCCGGACGAGGCAGCAGGGGACAGGACATACTCCACAGATACTCTGCCGCAGGAATATTCTTCTTTTGGAAGCGGAGACTATCGTGAGAGTGCACTCGATATCCGCTATGATAATGGAACAAGAACTCTGGGACTTCGCTATGAAGGCTATGAGATCATCAAGGGAAAATATTCCATTCCGGGACTTCCGGCAATGTATGCAGACGAAAACGAGGCAGAGACTCTCGTGATCACTCTTCGTGATGATGTGCAGGATGTCAGAGTAAAACTGTACTATGGAGTTGTGAAAGACCTGGATGTCATCACAAGAAGTGTCAGCGTGGAAAACCACGGTCAGGCACCGGTTCAGCTTGAGCGTGTGATGTCCCTCTGCCTGGACCAGCCGTATGGAGACTGGGACTGGATGACTTTTTATGGAAAACATGAGATGGAGAGACAGCTTTCCAGAACTCCGATCCACCACGGCGTGCAGTCTGTCGGAAGTCTTCGCGGTGCATCCAGCCATCAGTACAACCCATTTGTAATGCTGGCAGATAAAAATGCGACAGAAACTTCAGGAGAGTGTTATGGATTTTCGTTTCTGTACAGCGGAAACTTCCTCGCAGCAGCAGAAAAAGACCAGTTTGACCAGACCAGACTGATCATGGGGATCCATCCGGAAAATTTTGAGTTCCTTCTGAGAGAAGGCGAGATTTTCCATGCACCGGAAGTCATGATGGTATACAGCGCAGAGGGCTTCGAAAAAATGTCAAACTGCTACCACAAGGCAGTCCGTGAGCATGTATGCAGAGGCAGGTTCAAACTGGAACGCAGACCGGTCCTCATCAACAACTGGGAAGGAACCTATTTCGATTTCACCGGTGAAAAACTCCTCGAGATGGCGAAAGAAGCAGCTTCCTGCGGTGTGGAACTGTTCGTCATGGACGATGGCTGGTTCGGAAAACGAGATGATGATAACAGCGGTCTTGGAGACTGGCAGGTAAACGAGAAGAAATTAGGTTGCACGTTAAGCGAGCTGGCAGAGCGCATCCATGGTCTTGGAATGAAATTCGGTATCTGGTACGAGCCGGAATGTGTATCAGAGGACAGTGACCTCTACCGTGCACATCCGGACTGGGCGTTTACCGTGCCGGGCAGAAGACCGAACCGTGGACGTAACCAGCTTGTGCTTGATTTTTCCAGAGAAGATGTCAGAAATCATATCTTTGATGAGATGACCAAGGTCCTGGACAAAGCGGATGTCGATTATCTGAAATGGGATTTTAACAGAAGCATCAGTGATATTTACTGTGCAGCACTTCCGGCAGACCGCCAGGGAGAGGTTCCGCACCGTTATGTTCTTGGTCTGTATGAATTTCTGGACAGACTCGGAAAGAGATATCCGGATATGCTGATCGAAGGCTGCAGCGGAGGCGGCGGAAGATTTGATGCCGGAATGCTCCATTATACTTCTCAGATCTGGTGCAGCGATGACACCGATACGATCGAGCGTCTGAAGATCCAGTATGGAACTTCATTTGCTTATCCGGTCAGCGCAGTGGGATCTCATGTATCCGCCTGCCCGAACCATCAGACAGGACGTTTCGTACCGTTTGAGACAAGAGCAGCCGTAGCGATGGCAGGAACCTTCGGATATGAGCTGGACCCGGCGAAACTTTCAGAAGAAGAAAAAACGCAGATCCGTGGTCAGATCGAGGAATTTAAGAAATATTATGATGTGATCCACTTTGGAGATTATTACAGACTGACCAATGCGATGGAGGAAGGCCCTTACGCGGCATGGGAGTTTGTAAGTGAAGACGGAAACGAAGCGCTTGTAAGTGTCGTGGCATCCAGAGTACGTGCAAACGACCCGGGAGTAAGGATCAGACTCCGCGGACTTAAAGAAAATCAGATGTATCTGGTAAATGGAGTGGAATATCCGGGCGGTGCGCTTATGCACGGCGGTATTCTTCTGGAAGAGGCAAAGAAAGAATACCAGAGCTGGAATTACCACATCACAGCGAAATAAACGAACTGCATATTAAGTTTTACAGGACAGAGAGACCGGGCAGACTGGTTTCTCTGTTTTTGCATTATATGGCGAAAAGCTGGCAATGTGGGAATCTTATCCTTGTCGAAGGAATTTCCTTTACCCTCCCGGGACTTTCATGTATAATAGAAAAAGACCGTAAAACATCAGTTCGACACAGATAACTTATGAACGTTTAACAGAAACAGGAGAAATTTTTAAATGAGTATATATGACACACTGAATCCGCCTCAGCAGGAGGCTGTTTTTCATACAGAGGGGCCTCTTCTGATCCTTGCAGGAGCAGGTTCCGGCAAGACGAGAGTGCTGACACACAGGATCGCCCACCTGATCGCTGACAAGGGCGTGAATCCATTCAACATCCTTGCGATCACCTTTACCAACAAGGCAGCACAGGAGATGCGAGAGCGTGTGGATAAGCTGACAGGAGCGGATGGAATGAGCGTCTGGGTTGCGACCTTCCACTCTACCTGCGTCCGCATCCTGCGCCGCTATATTGACAGGCTTGGATATGACAATCGTTTCACCATTTATGACAGCGATGACCAGAAGACTCTGATGAAGGAGATCTGCCGCAAATTAAATATCGACACCAAGAAATACAAGGAGAGGTCTCTTCTTGCACAGATCTCCCATGCCAAGGACGAGATGATCACACCGGATGAGATGGAGATGAATGCAGGAGGAGATTTTAACCAGAAAAAAGTAGCCCAGGTCTACCGCGAATACCAGGCTGCACTCAAGAGCAACAATGCCCTGGATTTTGACGATCTGCTGGTCAAGACCGTAGAGCTTTTTCAGAACTGCGGGGATGTCCTGGAGTCCTATCAGGAGAAATTCCGCTATATCATGGTGGATGAGTATCAGGATACCAACACCGTACAGTTTAAGTTCGTGAGCCTTCTTGCGGCGAGATACGGGAATTTATGCGTAGTAGGTGATGATGACCAGTCCATCTACAAATTCCGCGGAGCCAACATTGGCAACATCCTTGGATTCGAGCGGGTTTTCCCGGATGCGAAAGTGATCCGCCTGGAGCAGAACTACCGTTCCACCAAGAACATCCTGAATGCGGCGAATGAGGTGATCGCCAACAATGCAGCACGTAAGGAGAAACGTCTCTGGACAGAGAATCCAGAGGGAGAGAAACTTCACTTCCGCCAGTTTATGAATGGATTCGAGGAAGCAGAATACGTGATCGGAGATATTGCAAAGAAAAAGAGAGAACATCTGGCAGATTACAGAGAGTGTGCGATCCTCTACAGAACCAATGCACAGTCCCGTCTGTTTGAAGAGAAGTGCCTGAAGGCAAATATCCCATACAAGATCGTAGGAGGGATCAACTTCTACGCGCGTAAAGAGATCAAGGATCTGCTCTGCTATCTCAAGACGATCGATAACTCCGCAGACGATCTGGCAGTCAGACGTATCCTGAATGTACCGAAACGAGGAATCGGTGCAACGACTGTAGGACGTGTGCAGGATTATGCGGATTACATGAATGTGAGCTTTTATGATGCTCTGAGAGTGGCAGAGGAAGTTCCATCCATCGGAAGGAGCCTGAACAAGATTGAGGGATTTGTTACCTTTATCCAGTCACTCAAGAGCAAGGCACAGGCATACAGCGTTACAGAGATCCTGGAAGAAGTGATCGACCTCACCGGATACGTGGATGAACTCAAAGCAGAGGATACAGAGGAATCCAGAGCAAGGATCGAGAACATCGACGAGCTGATCTCCAAGACTGTTTCCTATGAGGAAGCAATGAAGGCAGAGGGCAGAGAAGCAACACTTTCCGGATTCCTGGAGGAGATCGCATTGATCGCAGATATTGATACAGTAGATCCGGATCAGGATTACGTTCTGCTCATGACTCTGCACAGTGCCAAGGGACTGGAATTCCCGTATGTTTACCTTGCAGGCATGGAGGATGGAATGTTCCCGAGCAGCATGTGTATCTTCTCAGATGATCCTACAGATATGGAGGAGGAGCGCAGGCTCTGCTATGTGGGGATCACAAGAGCAATGAAAGAACTGACCTTGACCAGTGCCCGCCAGCGCCTGGTCCGCGGAGAGACACAGTACAACAAAGTATCCAGATTTGTCCGTGAGATTCCGAGGGAGCTGGTAGAGCTTGGAACGACCATTCAGGAACATAAGCCGTCCATGCAGGAGACACCATCCCCTAAGAACAGCTACATGCAGATGCGTCAGACCTTCCGCGCGAAACCGTTTGAAGCACAGAACTTCAAAGTCACCAAGGCGGCATCACTGGATTACGGCGTAGGAGACACCGTCCGTCATATCAAATTTGGCGTTGGTATCGTCAGGGATATCGTAGAAGGCGGCAGAGATTATGAAGTAACCGTAGATTTTGACAAGGTCGGAGTCAAAAAAATGTTTGCAGGATTTGCAAAGTTGAAGAAAATCTGACCTTTTTCTTAAGAATTCTTAATGTTTTCGGACTTTGGTTGCTTACCCGGTCCGAGGATGATATACTGTTTACATGAGCAAGATGAAGGGAGTATATAATGAAGAAAGTTATGAAAGGTATCACCAGGATACTCCCGGCTTATGGAGTCTTTCCACTTATTTTTTCTTTTGTATTTAATTGTCTTGTTTATTCCGGCTCCAGAATGATCGCAGGCGGATGGTATCACCACAATATCGAGACCGGCGTGGACAGAAGCCTTCCTTTTGTCCCGCAGTTTCTTGTGATCTATTTCGGCTGCTATCTTTTCTGGGCTGTCAATTATATTCTGATTGCCAGGCAGGAGCGACGCAGTGTGTACCAGTTTTTTACAGGGGATTTTATATCAAGATGTATCTGCCTTGGCTTTTTTCTTGCATACCCCACAACAAATACACGACCATTGATCACAGACGGTGGCTTATGGAACCAGGCAGCACTCTGGCTGTATTCCATAGATGCGGCAGATAACCTGTTCCCGTCTATCCACTGTCTTGTGAGCTGGTTCTGCTATCTTGGCATTCGCGGAAGAAAAGAGATTCCGGTATGGTATCAGAGAGTATCCATGGTGATCGCAGTCCTTGTATTTGCATCGACACTTCTGACGAAGCAGCATGTGATCGTTGATGTGGCAGGCGGTATTCTTCTGGCAGAACTGTGTTTCTTTATCGGAAGGAAGACACAACTGTACAGGATCTATGAGAAACTTGGCAGCAGGATCGAGAAAAAGATCCTGAAGATTACAGAAGGGTAAGCTGCGTATGAACAAAACAAAAAAGATAATTTTTAATACGATATTTCTGGTCGTAGTATTTGGGCTGACGATCTATGGTGTCTTTCATGGAGAGGACTTGGGGGCAGTCATGGATGCGATTCAGAGCGCAGACAAGATCTGGCTTCTGCCGGGAGTGGCACTGGTAGCTTTTTTTATATGGGGTGAATCGATCATCATCTGGTATATGATGCGTTCCTATGGGATCCATCTCAGGAAAAGAGTCTGTTTTCTGTTTTCATCGGTAGGTTTTTTCTTCAGCTGTATCACGCCGTCTGCAAGCGGCGGACAGCCGATGCAGATCTACTATATGAAGAAAGAAAAGATTTCAATCCCAGTGGCAACAGTGATCCTGATGATCGTTACGATCACTTACAAGTTTGTGCTGGTGGCGATCGGAGTCGGGATCGCGGTCTTTGGCAGAGGTTTTCTGCATCGCTATCTGACCGGGATCCTGCCGATCTTTTATCTGGGACTGGCGTTGAATATTTTTTGTGTTACGTTCATGACAGTGCTAGTGTTTCATCCGGATCTTGCCAGAAACTTTCTGGTAAAGGGTCTTAAGATCCTGGAGAAACTGCATATTGTCCGCAAAAAACACAGCAGACTTAAGAAGCTGGAAGATTCTATGGATACTTACAGAGAAACTGCTGCGTATTTAAGAACTCATCCGCGGGTGATCTTTCATGTGATCCTGATCACGTTTGCACAGAGAATGGCTCTGTTTGCGGTCACCTGGTTTGTGTACCGGGCTTTTTCGCTCAGTGGAACGGGATTCTGGACGGTCCTGTTTCTGCAGGCGGTGATTTCTGTTTCTGTTGACATGCTACCCCTTCCGGGAGGAATGGGAATCAGCGAGACACTGTTCCTGAATATTTTTGTGCCTGTTTTTGGAAGCCTTCTGCTTCCTGGAATGGTACTGAGCAGGGGACTGGGATACTATGGGGAACTCTTTATCAGTGCGTTTTTTACAGTAATAGCGCAGCTGACGATAGGTCAGAAAACAAATGAAAAACAGGGGTAGTATGAATGATTGGATTTTATGATTATACAGTAGTGGTAACGTACATAAGCCTGATCTCTTCGATCATGGGCATGTTTTTTGCAATAGATGGGAAATTGCCGCTGGCAGTGTTCTGCCTTGCATTTTCAGGATTATGTGATATGTTTGACGGCAAGATCGCCCGGACAAAAAAGAACCGGACAGATGATGAGAAGGCTTTTGGGATTCAGATCGATTCCCTCTGCGATATTGTCTGTTTTGGCATTTTTCCGATCATTCTGGGATACCAGCTTGGAATGTGCAAGATCTACAGTCTGATGATCCTTGCTTTTTATGGTGTGGCAGGCGTGATCAGGCTGGCATATTTTAACGTAATGGAAGAAAAGAGACAGAGCGAGACAAGCGAGAACCGTAAATATTATCAGGGACTTCCGATCACATCCATGTCTGTGATCATGCCGCTTCTGTTTATGGTTTCGGTGTTTTTCCCGGGATTCCGTTATTTTCTCGGATGCCTCCATTTTGCAATGCTTCTGGTGGGCTTCCTTTTTATCCTGGATTTCCGTTTCCGCAAGCCGACAAACCGCGAGTTGGTCATACTGGTAGCAGTTGTGGCTGTGGCAGTTCTTTTTATCCTTCTCTACAAAGAAGGATGGTGGGCAAAATATAATCTTTACAGAATACAAAAACTGAAAGGAGCCTGAGCCATGCGATACACGGCAGACCGTCAGGGGCATAAATGGGAGGAAAGCACCGGTCAGGATAAATTCCTGGAGAAGCTTTATGGAAGTGCAGCGGGGAGATGTCTGCTGAAGCCGCTGGTGTCACCGTCAGTTTCGAAACTTGGCGGCAGGTTTCTGGATTCCGGGATCTCTACTCTGGCAATCGATCCTTTTATCAGAAAAGCCGGAATCAATATGAAGGATTATGAGCCGCGGAGATATCGTTCTTATAATGACTTTTTTACAAGGAAACTCAGAAAGGGTGCTCGCGAGATAGATATGGACGAGACACATTTTATCAGCCCATGTGACTGTCGGCTGAGTGTTTATCCGGTCAGTGAGCAGACAGAAGTTACGATCAAGCATACACGATATACGGCAGGAAGCCTTCTTCGGAGTGAAGCACTTGCGAGGCGGTTTGCAGGTGGATATCTGTGGGTGTTCCGACTCAGTGTGGATGATTATCATCGTTATATCTATGTCGACAGTGGCAGGGAATCGGTGAGAAGGAGGATACCGGGGGTTCTGCATACAGTGAATCCGGCCGCGAATGATGTATATTCTATTTATAAGGAAAATACGCGGGAGTATTCACTTATGAAGTCCGAGCATTTCGGAACGCTCCTGATGATGGAAGTTGGTGCATTGATGGTCGGAAAGATTGAAAACCACCCGGTATGTGACCATGTGGACCGCGGTCAGGAGAAAGGGAACTTCGCATTTGGCGGGTCAACGATCATTTATATGACGCAGAAAGGATGCGTGGTTCCAGATCAGGATCTGCTGACGAATTCACAGGAAGGTGTGGAGACAAAGGTTCAGATAGGCAGTAAGATAGGCAGTGCACCTTTTCTGGAGAAAGGATGAGAATTTTTCGCGGATTTTTGAAGTAACTTTTTTATAGAACATATGGTAAAAATTTCAGAATAGTGATATACTATGTTCTATAAAAATTGACATCGAGCGAGAGGATGGTGCGTACAATGAATCTGAATAATTTAAACATGAATGCCAAAATCGAGGAATTACTCTCTACCCTGAACAAGAAAGAAGAAGAAAAAGAGAAAAACACAGTTCTCTGGGTGCTGGCAATCATCGGTGCAGTTGCAGCAGTAGCAGGTATCGCATTTGCAGTTTACCGCTTCTTCACACCAGATTATCTGGAGGATTTTGAAGAAGATTTCGACGACGACTTTGATGATTATTTCGAGGACGAAGAAGAGTAAGCAGGCTACGGTGAACAGTAACTTGGATTTTGAGCAGCTCCGGCAGATAACCGGGGCTGTTTTACTGTAAATATAAAAGTAAGATAAGGAATAAGTGAAATGAAAAAAGGTGAAATTTACGAAGGCATTATAGAAAAAGTAGACTTTCCAAACAAAGGCTATGTCCAGGTGGATGATCAGAAAGTCCTGATCAAGAACGGAATCCCGGGTCAGAATGTACGGTTCATGATCCAGAAGAAACGCTCCGGCAGGGCGCAGGGACGCATCATGGAAGTTCTGGAGAAATCCCCGCTTGAGACAAGAGAGCCGGTATGCAGCAACTTTCCTGCATGCGGCGGATGCATGTACCAGACAATGTCCTACGAGAATCAGCTTGAGATGAAGGACAGACAGATCCGTGAGCTTCTGGAAGATGCACTCATCCAGGGCGGACAGACAGACGCAGAAGGTAAGGCTGATTTTGAATGGGAAGGAATCCACGGAAGCCCGATCGAATTTGGGTACCGCAACAAGATGGAATTTTCCTTTGGTGATGAATACAAGGACGGACCGCTTTCTCTCGGTCTGCACAAGAAGGGCAGCACTTATGACATCTTAAACACGGATGACTGCAGACTGGTCCATAAGGATATGACAGATATTCTGACCTGTGTACGCACATTTTTTCAGGAAAAAGGTGCTTCCTATTATCGTAAACTCCAGCATGTGGGCTATCTCCGCCATCTGATGCTGAGACGTGGCGTGACCTCCGGCGAGATCCTGGTACATCTTGTCACTACCAGCCAGGAAGAATACGATCTGGAACCACTCAAAGAACAGCTTCTGGCACTGCCGCTGGAAGGAAGGATCGTCGGGATCATGCACATTATCAACGATTCACTTTCTGACGTGGTCAAGAGCGATGAGACAAGGATTCTTTACGGACAGGACTATTTCTATGAGACACTGCTTGGGCTGAAATTCCGCATCAGTACATTTTCTTTCTTCCAGCCGAACTCACTGGCAGCCGAAGTTCTTTATAACGTTGTCAGAGACTACATCCAGAATACCAGTGGAATGGAAGTTTTTGACCTGTACAGCGGAACCGGAACGATCGCCCAGCTCCTCGCGCCGGTGGCAAAAGAAGTGATCGGTGTCGAGATCGTGGAAGATGCCGTGGAAGCAGCGAGAGAGAATGCGAAACTCAACGGTCTTGATAACTGCAGATTTATCGCCGGTGACGTTCTTAAGGTCCTCGATGACCTGACCGAGAAACCGGACGTGATCGTTCTTGATCCGCCGCGCGACGGAATCCACCCGAAAGCACTGCCGAAGATCCTTTCCTACGGTGTAAACCGCATCGTCTACGTCTCCTGCAAAGCTACCAGCCTCGCCAGAGACCTCGAAGCCTTTCTTCAGGCAGGCTACCGTCTTGAGAAAGCCTGTTGTGTAGACCAGTTCTGCGAAACCGTGTGGACGGAAGCAGTCGCAGTATTTGTAAAAGATTGAGAAAACCAGGAAATCATTTGGGAACGGAATAAAATTCCGTTCCCGGTGGTTTCTTTTTTTGCGAAAACATATTGACATTTCTATACAAGATGGTATAATACAATCAAACATATGAATAAGTGTTCATATGAAAACGTGAATAAAACATCTATGAAGAAAAAGGAGATCACCACTATGAAGAAATCTTACAAAATCGAAGTTGACTGCGCAAACTGTGCAAACAAAATGGAAGAAGCTGCCAAGAACACAGCAGGTGTTAAGGATGCAAGCGTAAACTTCATGATGCTCAAAATGAAAGTAGAATTCGAAGAAGGCCAGGATCCGGACAGCGTTATGAAAGAAGTCCTCAAGAACTGCAAGAAAGTTGAAGATGACTGCGAGATCTACTTATAAGAACAATGAGAATGCTCTGCTGCGGATGCGGCAGGGCATCTTTATCAAATGGGTGAAGGAGGAGAGAACATGAACAAAAAGCAGAAAAAAATGCTGACCCGCATCATCATAGCTTTCGTACTGATCGCAGTACTGTCCGTGCTTTCAGTTGACGGCTATCTGGAATTTGCACTTTACATGATCCCATATCTTGTGATCGGCTATGATATCCTGATCAAAGCATTCAAGGGAATCCGTAACAAACAGGTATTTGACGAGAACTTCCTGATGGCAGTAGCAACTATCGGAGCAATCCTTCTGAAGGATTACAAAGAAGGCACAGCCGTTATGCTGTTCTACCAGATCGGCGAGCTTTTCCAGAGCTATGCGGTCGGCAAGAGCCGCCGCAACATCACCGAACTGATGGATATCCGCCCGGACTACGCCAATATCGAAAACGATGGTAAACTGGAAAAAGTTGACCCGGATGAAGTTGAGATCGGTTCCATCATCGTCGTACAGCCAGGTGAAAAAGTCCCGCTCGACGGTGTGATCGTAGAAGGAACCACAACCCTCAATACCAGTGCACTGACAGGTGAAAGTCTTCCGCGAAGTGCAAAACCAGGTGATGAGATCATCAGCGGCTGCATCAACATGACAGGCGTGCTCAAGATCAGAACAACCAAAGAATTTGATGAATCTACCGTTTCCAAGATCCTGGAACTGATCGAGGAATCCAGTTCCCGTAAATCCAGATCCGAAAACTTTATCTCCAAATTTGCCCGCTATTATACCCCGGCAGTCTGCTACGGTGCGCTCGCACTTGCAGTCCTGCCGCCGATTGTAAACCTTGTGATCCTTCACAATCCTGCAATGTGGAGCCAGTGGATCTACCGTGCACTGACCTTCCTTGTAATCAGCTGCCCGTGTGCACTTGTGATCAGTATCCCGCTGAGTTTCTTTGCCGGAATCGGCGGGGCCAGCAACGCAGGTGTCCTGGTCAAAGGCTCCAACTATCTGGAGACTCTGTCCGAGACAAAATACGTCGTATTTGACAAGACCGGTACTCTGACCAAGGGTGTATTCGAAGTAGCAGGTGTCCATCACAACACCATGGAACAGTCCAAAATCCTCGAGTACGCAGCACTTGCAGAAAGCTTTTCCTCACATCCGATCAGTCGCAGCCTCAAAACTGCCTACGGCAAAGAGATCAATCAGAACCGCGTGACAGATGTAGAGGAGATCAGCGGCAACGGTGTTACAGCAAAAGTAGACGGAACTCCGGTTGCAGTCGGAAATGTTAAGCTGATGAAGCGCATCGGCGTAGAAGCAGTAGAGTGTCATCAGGTAGGAACCGTCATCCACGTGGCGATCGACGGAGCTTATGCAGGCCACATCCTGATCTCCGATGTTCCGAAACCGACTTCCAAAGATGCGATCGCAAACCTTAAGAAAAACGGTATCAAAGAAACCGTCATGCTGACAGGTGATATTGACAGAGTTGCACAGCAGGTTGCAGGTGAACTTGGCGTTGACCGTGTATACAGCGAACTCCTTCCGGCTGACAAAGTAAGCAAAGTAGAAGAACTTCTCGCAAAGAAATCAGAAAAAGAGAAACTCGCTTTCGTTGGTGACGGGATCAACGATGCACCGGTACTTTCCAGAGCAGATATCGGTATCGCAATGGGAGCTATGGGTTCCGACGCTGCGATCGAGGCAGCCGATGTGGTCCTGATGGATGACGACCCGATGAAGATCGTCAAGGCGATCCGTATCGCAAAGAAATGTATGCGTATCGTATATGAGAATATTTATTTTGCGATCGGTATCAAAGTGATCTGCCTGATCCTGGGTGCAGTTGGTATTGCAAACATGTGGGTAGCGATCTTTGCAGATGTCGGAGTCATGGTGCTTGCAGTCCTGAATGCGATCCGTACCCTTTTTGTAAAACGTCTGTAAAAAGAAATTATAAGAAAGAGAGACTGTTTATGGCAGAAGAGAAAGAAGAAATAACCTGCGAATGCCAGGAAATCCACGAAGATCTGCTTAAGATCGTGAATGAGACCATGCCGGATGAAGAAGAACTTTATGATCTGGCAGATCTCTTCAAGGTTTTTGCAGACTCTACCCGTATCCGTATTCTATTTGTCTTGTTTGAATCCGAAGTCTGTGTCTGCGATCTGGCAAAAGTCCTGAATATGACCCAGTCCGCAGTGTCCCATCAGCTTCGCATCCTTAAGCAGAACAAGCTCGTAAAGAACCGAAGAGAGGGAAAATCCATCTTTTATTCCCTGGCAGATGACCATGTCAGAATGATTATATCCATGGGAAGAGAGCATATCTTAGAGTAAGATTTCATAGTAAGAATAAAGCAAATGTCGGCATATGTCTGCCCGAAACAGACACATGCCGGCATTTTTTGTATAGTCAAAATCAGAAGAATAAGGTAAGATAAAGGAAGAAACCTGTAGCGGAAATGGATGATCCGCAGATACCACACAAGAGAAAGAGATGACGATCATGGACTATTTATCAAATAATGTAGCAGTAAATTTAAAGAGATTCCGTCAGTACAGAGGCATGAGCCTCGATCAGATGGCTGAAAGGACAGGAGTCAGCAAGAGTATGCTGGCACAGATCGAAAGAGGTCAGGCAAATCCATCTATTGGTGTTCTGTGCAAGATCACAGTCGGTCTCCAGATCGAATTTGAGGATCTGATCCAGACACCAAAAGTAACGGATTCGCCAGAAGGAAGCACTCCAGGTGCCAGACCTTCCATAAAAGCAGTGATCTTTGACATTGATAATACTTTGTACAGTTATGACAAAAAACCACATTTATGGAATGAAAGCCCTCACCGACTACTGTGAGAGTGCGTTTGGAAAGTCAGCGGAAGAAACTCTTGCATGCTACAAAAAAGCCGGACAGATCATGATCGACAGGATCGGCGGCGATGTAGCAGCGATCCATAACCGCCTGCTCCGCACGCAGGGGATGCTTGAACTCTGGGAAAAACCAGTCTTTCCACATGCCCGCAATATGTATCATGCATATTGGGACACCCTGATCCGTCAGTCACAGCCGGTCCCTGGAGTGATTGATTTCCTCAAAGAACTCAAAAAAGCGCGGTGTCCGCACCGGAACAGGAACCGACATGACTGCCTATATCCAGTATAAGAAACTGGAATCCCTCGGTGCTGCACCATATATTGATTTTATGGTCAGCAGCGAAGAGGCCGGCGTTGAGAAACCACATCCACACCTTTTTGAGATCTGCGTGGAAAAAGCCGGCGTACAGGCAGTTGAGTGTGCATTCATCGGTGATAATTATAAGAAAGATGTGGAAGGTGCATGCAACAGTGGTCTGCGCGGCATCTGGTACACGCAGGAACAGGAACCGGAACATGAAACAGACTATCCAATCATACGATCATTTACAAAAGTTGATATTGATCATTTCTTGAAATAATGACCGATTTAAAATGCTCATACTCACAAGGTTTCTGGAAAATCAGCATCGATTTAGCTATTGGATTCTTTTCTCGATGCAGGAAGCGGATATTGGAAAATGCGAAGGGACATATTGAAGTAATGTTGTTGTGCATGTATAATTGTCTGTAAATGATACAGCATTCGGCAAGAGAAACGAAGGAGTAAAGGCACATGTGGAAATGTATACGTTGTGAAAAGGAAAATAAAGATACAGCAGAAATCTGTACAGAATGCGGGCATGGCAGAACAATGGATTATGTACAGCATAGAACACTGTCCAAGATTTCTGCGAAGCTGGCAAAAAACTGGAAAATATCCCGCAATACTGAAAAGGAAATAGAAAAACTCAATAACGAAAATCGGAAAAAGATACAGGATCTGAAAAAAAAGTATCGTCAGACGCAGCTGCAAGCCAAAAAAGACGCAACAAGAAAAAATGCAGAGGAAGTTATTCAGAAAAAACTGAGCAGCTTAAGAAGTTCTGTGGCATTTATGAAGGATGAAATTTCAAAAGAGCAAGATGAAATAAATACATTGCATGGGACTATAGAAGAACGTACTAAACTGATAGACAAAGATGCCAAGGCAGACAAGATACTAACTACTATAGCATGGATTATTACAATATCTTTGTTTTTGTATATAGTCTATAGATATGGATTTGGTGGACGATGGGCTGCGGTTGGAGAATTTTTTTGGCGGTATGTCTGACTGGGTCAAGGTTTGGGGAACATTGAGTATAGGAGATATACTGAAGTGTGTTTTGGTGATAATTGTGTTTGGGGGGATAATACTGTTTGCTATTGCAATATCTGGTATTTGGTTATTAGCTGCTGTTCCTGCTGGAATTATTGGTCTAATTATAGAGTTACTTATTGGAAGATTTATAGGAACAGTAAGTGATGAGACACTGAAACAGGCAAAAACTGAACGCGACAACGCCCAGAATTCAATTGACAAAAAGAAAACGAAATCAACTCCATCTATCAAAAGATAGCTTCTTTAGAGAAACAGATAAGTAAAATTGAGAGCAGCATGAGTACTTTGACCGATAATCTGTCACGAGTATTGCCAGAGCATATGTCAGAAAAATTGGAACGATGGACCCGATGAGGTAATAAAGTAGATTTTATATTCTGTATGAGTAGAAAATTCAGAAAGACACATTTCAGTCCCCGCGGTGAAAGCTGTGGGGATTTTTGTCGATGAAGAGTGATTGTGTCAAAGACAGGTGAGTGACAGCACTTATCTGTTTTTTTTATCCAATTCTAAAATGAGCAGGTACATGTTGAACTGTTGAATAACTGCGCGCCGCATTCTCGTTACTTCCAGTGATGAGTTAGGCGCGCAAATTTTTTACAAAAAAACATAAAAGGGAGTTTTATTGGACCTAAAAAGAGTTATAATAGAATAGGAAGGAACAAATAGGACTTATTTATGCCAGTACAAGTCAGAAAGGCAGGAAGCAACTGTGAAGATAATATCCA
>ENA-OQDT01000770-OQDT01000770.1-human-gut-metagenome-genome-assembly--contig:-NODE-770-length-20542-cov-5.853245_pt1 | contig 20542 bp, 19 predicted proteins | sample MGYA00242786_ERZ504617 | MGnify/ENA primary metagenome ERZ504617 (study PRJEB26092, sample SAMD00036337) | human gut metagenome | host: Homo sapiens | study: EMG produced TPA metagenomics assembly of...
ACGGTGACTCTCTGCACAAGCAACTTTTCCTTGTGATTTTCACCGATTTTGTTGAAACTGAAAAACTCTACAAAGTGCGTAAATTCAAGGATTTCTAGATATCTTTCCTTTGTAGTCCCACCACAGTTTCCACATGCACCGTCTGAGGGAATTGATCTACCCCACATACTTTCTTCAACTCATATCCATTATCGCACAAAAATCTCAGATCCCGCGCGAGTGTCGCGCTGTCGCAGCTTACGTAGACGACACGTTTTGGCTGCATCTTGAGGATGGTCTTGAGCAGCATTTCATCGCAGCCTTTGCGTGGCGGGTCGACTACGATCACGTCTGCGTAGACACCGTTTTTCTCGTATTCTCTCGGCAGGACTTCTTCTGCTTTTCCGACGAAGAATTCCACGTTTTCAATATTGTTGATCTGTGCATTTCGTTTTGCATCATCGATCGCTGCCGGGACGATTTCTACGCCTCGGACGAATTTGGCTTGCTGAGCGAGGAAAAGGGAGATCGTTCCGATTCCGCAGTACAGATCCCAGACGGTCTCTTCTCCATGAAGGTCTGCATATTCCAGTGCCTTAGAATACAGTTTCCAGGTCTGTTTCGGGTTTACCTGGAAGAAAGAAAGCGGTGAGATCTCGTAAGAAATATCCCCGATCTTATCTGTGATATATTCCTGTCCCCAGATTGTTTTGACCTTGTCTCCAAGGATCACGTTGCTTCGTTTCTTGTTGATGTTCAAGGAAATGCTGGCCATTCCCGGGATCTCACGCAATTTCTCGATCAGTTCTTTCTGATGCGGAAGATCCTGTCCATTGATGATCAGACAGACCATTAGCTCCCCTGTAAAAAATCCATAACGCACAAAAATATGACGCACCAGTCCCTTGCCTGTCATCTCATCGTAAGGAGCGATGCCATACTTCTCCATATGCGCGATCACAATATCCAGGATTTCCTTGTTCTGCGGGATTCCCAGCGCACAGTCACGGTTCTCGATGATCGCATGGGTGCGTCCTGCATAAAATCCGGTGATGATCCTGCCTTCTTTGTTCCGTCCAACCGGGAACTGTGCCTTGTTTCGATAATGATAAGGCTCGTCCATACCGATCATTGGCTCCATCGGAAGGTCGCGGAATCCACCGATCCGCTCCAGATGACCGCGGAGTTTCTTTTCTTTAAAAACTTTCTGTTCTTCATAAGATACCGCCTGAAGCTGGCATCCGCCACACTGACGGGCTGACGGACACACCGGCTCTACGCGGTATGGAGATGGTTTCAGGATCTCCATCAGACGTCCGTATCCGTAGTTCTTTTTTGCCTTCATGATCTTGGCTGTAACAATATCTCCAATCACTGCGTCCTTTACAAAAACAGTGAAGCCATCAGCTTTGCCAATGCCTTCACCGTCTGTTCCGCAGTCCACGATTTCTAACGTAACAATGTCATTTTTACGATATTCCATGGAATCATACGTCTCCTGTTCTTCTCAGATTTGATTCAAAAAGCCTGTTGTATCCAAGCCATTCTTTCTTGCCTTTGTCCGCTGCAAAGATCTCTGTCAGAGTCTCCATGCGGGCATCTGTGTTGTCTGCGAGATTCAGTGCTACTGCCTCTGCAAGTGCCGGTTTCTTCGGAGAACCGTATTCCAGTTCGCCGTGATGTGCCAGGATGCAGTGTACCAGCTGATTTTCCAGTGTTTCCGGGAAATCCGGGATCTCTTTTGCCAGATCATGCACCATCTGGGCACCGATGATGATATGTCCCAGAAGCTGTCCTTCATCTGTATAATCATTCATCGGGAAGGAAGAAAGTTCCTTTGTCTTGCCGACATCATGAAGCAGCGATGCTGTGATCAGAAGGTCTCTCTTGAGAAGCGGATAAGCATTTGCCATATAGTCACAGAGCTTTGTAACGCTTAAGGTGTGCTCCATCAGTCCTCCGATAAAACCATGATGCACGGTCTTTGCCGCGGAATGCTCCTGGAAAGATTTCAGGAATTCCTTGTCTTCTACAAAAAGTTTATTCAGAAGTGCGGACAGGTATTCGTTCTTCACGCTCTTGATCATGCCAATGATCTGTCCGTACATATCGTCTGTGCTGTTCTCGCTGACTGGAAGATAATCTGCCGGGTTGTATTCTCCTTCATGTGCCTTGCGGACTCTCTTGATATTTAACTGCATGGCACCTGCAAAAGTTGTCACATCTCCGACAACTTCAATATAATCCAGTGCGTCAAAATCATCGATCCCAAGTGAATTCGGGTCCCAGATTTTGCCGTCCAGCATGCCTGTCTTGTCCTGAAGAATCACGTTTTCGTATGGTTTGCCGTTCTTTGTTGTTGCTGCCTGTTTCTGTTTACAGAGATAGATCCCGTTGAGTCTGTCTCCTTCGTGTAATTCGTTTATAAAACGCATGATACTCTTGCCTTTCTATTTTTCCTTTATTGTAACTTTCAGTTGTACATCTTCGTATTCGCCGAATGGATTCTTGCGGTATACATTGACTGTCGTGCGTGTTCCCTTATTCAGCCCCTGGAGTACAGACGCATATTCTTCCATCGACTGTACTTCCTGCCCGTCCAGGGCATGCAGGATGTCTCCGTTCTGGATCCCTGCTGTCATTGCCGGAGAATCCTCATCCACTGCATCCACATAAACGCCCCGCGGAACATCCAGATTCTCAGACTGGTAGGATGAGATCGTCGCTCCCATGATCCCTATGTAACAGATATCTTCTCCATTTGCCATGCTCTCAAGAAGCGGCCGAAGCTGTGCTGTCTCCACCGCACGGATCACATTGGTACGGTCTTCTTCCTGATTCCAGATGATTCCTGCAACTTCACCGGAAGAGTTTAATAAAATCCCTCCGCCTTCCTCACTGCCGACCATATCTGTCGTGAGCATTCCATACTCCTCATCAGCAACCTTAAGTGTACCTGTCACAGACGTTATCGTTCCTCCCATAAGAGAATCATAATCACCTGACGGACTGCCGATCGCAATAACGGACTCTGTCTGCTTCATATCATCTGCTGCCACCAGCGGCGCTGCCGGGATTTTCTCCTGCGTCTCCTCATCCACAGACGTAAAAGGGACCTTTATCACAAAAAATCCTGTCCTGAGATCCTTCTTGCACAGAATCCCATCGGTCACGGCTCCATCCGAAAATGTGACCGTAAATTTATCTGCTTCCTGCATCTGGTCTGAAACTGTCAATATATAAAAAGCTTCGGAATTTTTGAGAAAAACAAATCCCTCCTCATCTCCGTATTCCAGAAAGGAATCATCCAGAAGGTCAGAATCCTCTCCTGCTGCCGATATCCGCACAAGTGCCCTGCGCGGTTCCTCCGCGATCTGGCTCATTCCATCTGACAGGTCGTTCTGCCAGGCGGTGGAAGCCGATGTTTTCTCCTGCTCTGTTGCTTCCGGTGTCGGCGTTACCTGCTCTGCCTTTACAGATGGTGTCAGAGTGACAACTGCTTTCTGATCCGGGGCAGTTCCAAATCTCTCCAGTGCCTTCGGAACGATCAGTGCCATCGTACCCGCTGCACAGGCGCCAAAGATCACACCGCAGACTGCTGCCGTCAGAAATTTCCCCGCCAGTCGTTTCCTGTCCGTCGGCTGCTCTTTGATCGTCTCTTTATAAAGAATAATTCTCCGAAGATGCTTTCTTATCATTCCGCATATAGCTTTTTCTCCTATAATTCAAACCTGACAATTCGTGTTTATTTTAGCAGGAAGTTATGAAATTTTTTATGAATAAAATCCGTCTAATTTTTATCATGTTTTTCCGTCATAATGCCTTATTTTTACTGCCCCATTCATAACAAATCGAACATTTGTCTTTTCATTCCAGTGGAAATCATGTAGAATAGAAAAGAATAAAAGAATTATTATAAATAACGAGGAACTATTATGAATCAAAAAGCATTAAATGCACTGGAATATCCCAAAATCATAGAGAAACTTACCGAAAAAGCATCTTCCGGTATGGGCAAGCATCTCTGCCGAACTCTGGAGCCATCCACTGACCTTGAAGTAATCCGTACCATGCAGGTACAGACACGCGATGCACTGACACGCCTTTTTCAAAAGGGCGGCATCTCCTTTGGAAATGTCAAGGACATCCGTGGCTCTCTGAAACGTCTTGAGATCGGAAGTTCTCTTGGTATCCTGGAAATCCTGGCCGTCTGTAACCTTCTTGAGAATACTTCCCGTGTCAAAGCCTACTCCCGCCGGGACCGTGCTGATACACCGGAGGATTCTCTTGACCATATGTTTGAGGGACTTTCCCCTCTCACACCGCTCTCTACGGAGATCCGCCGCTGTATCCTTTCCGAAGATGAGATCAGTGACGATGCAAGCCCGAACCTGCGCCAGATCAGACGCAGCATGAAAGTGACCAATGACCGGATCCACTCTCAGCTTTCCGGGCTGGTAAACGGCGGTGCAAGGACTTACCTTCAGGATGCTGTCATCACCATGAGAAACGGCAGATACTGTGTCCCTGTCAAAGCTGAATATAAGGGACAGGTGCCTGGTATGATCCACGACCAGTCTTCCACCGGTTCCACACTTTTTATCGAACCAATGTCTGTTGTAAAACTGAACAACGACATGCGTGAACTTGAGCTTCAGGAACAGAAAGAGATCGAAGTCATCCTTGCCGACCTCAGCGTACAGATCGCAGCAGAACGTGAGGCTATCTCCCTCAATCTTGAGATCATGGTACAGCTTGACTTTATTTTTGCAAGAGCTGCACTTGCCATGGAGATGAATGCAAGTGAACCGATCTTTAACGACGAAGGCCGCATCAACCTCAAGAAAGCCCGCCACCCGCTGATCAACAAGAAAAAAGTTGTTCCGATCGATATCCGTCTTGGAGATACGTTTGATCTTCTTGTCATCACCGGTCCAAACACCGGTGGTAAGACCGTTTCCCTCAAGACGGTCGGACTCCTTACTCTGATGGGACAGTCCGGGCTTCATATCCCGACTCTGGACCGCAGTGAACTGGCTCTTTTTCATGAGGTGTACGCAGATATCGGAGATGAGCAGAGTATTGAGCAGTCCTTAAGTACCTTCTCCTCCCATATGACAAATATCGTTTCCTTCCTCGAAAAAGCAGATCAGTATTCCCTCGTTCTGTTTGATGAGCTCTGTTCCGGAACTGACCCGACAGAGGGTGCCGCACTTGCGATCTCCATCCTCTCCTATCTTCATGACAGAGGAATCCGCACCATGGCTACCACTCATTACAGTGAGCTCAAAGTATTTGCGCTCTCTTCCTCCGGTGTCGAGAATGCAAGCTGCGAATTCGATGTAGAAACCCTGAGCCCGACTTATCGTCTTCTGATCGGTATCCCTGGTAAGAGTAATGCATTTGCGATTTCTTCCAAGCTCGGTGTTCCGGCATCCATCATCGAGAAAGCCAGAGAACAGATCAACGAGCAGGATGAATCTTTTGAGGATGTGCTGACTTCTCTCGAAGAAAGCCGTATCACGATTGAGAACGAGCGCACTGAGATCGCACAGTACAAACTCGAGATCGAAGACCTTAAGAAACAGCTTGAATCCAAACAGGAAAAACTGGATGTACAGAAAGACCGCATCATCCGCCAGGCCAACGAAGAAGCTCACAAGGTTCTCCAGGAAGCCAAGGATTATGCCGATCAGACGATGAAGCTTTTCCATAAATTCCATAATGATTACGTGGATACTGCCGCAGTTGAGCGTGAACGCCAGCAGCTCCGCAAGCGTCTCAACAAGACCGAACAGAAAATGGCACAGCCTGTCACCAAAAAGAAACCAAAGAAAGAACTCACCGCCAAGGATGTACGTCCTGGCGATACCGTACGGGTACTCAGCATGAACCTTAAAGGCACAATCAGCACCCGCCCGGATTCCAAGGGTTATCTGTTCGTCCAGATGGGCATCATCCGTTCCAAAGTCCATATTTCCGACCTGGAACTGATCGACGAACCGGTGATCACCACCTCTTCCTTCTCCCGTACAGGAGCAGGCAAGATTCGTATGTCCAAATCTGCCAGCGTTTCCACTGAGATCAATCTTCTCGGCAAAACTGTAGATGAGGCTGTCGCAGAACTCGACAAATATCTGGACGATGCTTATCTTGCTCATCTCAAGACGGTCCGCATCGTCCACGGCAAGGGAACCGGTGCCTTACGAAAAGGTGTCCACAACTATCTCAAACGCCAGAAACATGTTGAATCCTACCGTCTCGGTGAATTCGGCGAAGGTGATGCCGGCGTAACGATCGTAGAATTCAAGAAATAGGGAAAGGCGAATACTATGGTAACAAAACAGAAAATCTTAATCGTAGATGATGACAACAATATTGCAGAACTGATTTCTTTATACCTTACAAAAGAATGTTTTGAAACCAGAATTGTAAATGACGGAGAACAGGCTCTTAAGGAATTCTCTGTCTTCCAGCCGGATCTGATTCTTCTTGACCTGATGCTGCCAGGTATCGACGGCTATCAGGTCTGCCGGGAAATCCGCCATACTTCTGATGTGCCGATCATCATGCTCTCTGCCAAAGGAGAAACCTTCGATAAGGTACTCGGTCTGGAGCTCGGTGCAGATGACTACATCATCAAACCATTTGACACAAAGGAGCTCGTTGCCCGCGTTCGCGCAGTCCTGCGCCGTTTCAAGGTCAAACAGCCAGCGGCAAACCCGTCAGAAAAATGTGTCAGCTACCCGGATCTCATGATCAATCTAACCAACTATTCTGTCACTTATATGGGAAATCATGTCGATATGCCGCCGAAGGAACTGGAACTTCTCTATTTCCTCGCAGCATCCCCGAACCAGGTGTTTACCAGAGAGCAGCTTCTCGACCATATCTGGGGCTATGAATACATCGGCGATACCCGTACCGTTGACGTTCATATCAAGCGTCTTCGTGAGAAGATCAAAGACCACCCGCAGTGGAGCCTCGCAACTGTCTGGGGCATAGGATACAAGTTTGAGGTCAAAAACAAATGAAAAAACGACTGACCTCCATGTTTCTTGTTGCCTATATCCTGCTTGGCATTCTGGGATTTTTCCTGGTAACCTTTGCAGGCTCCCATATGCTCGAGGCAAGACTCGAAAAGTCCATTACTTCGGACATATACCAGACAGCCCATCGTATCGCAGAAAGTGATCTTGTCAGTCATAACATCACTTCTGCCAACATGGAATCTATCCGCAGCAATCTGTCTCTGGCAACCAACTATCCGGATACGATCATCTGGATCATCAACAGTAACGGACAGATCATCTTAAGCACACGCAAGGATATTTCACCGGACAATCCCATTGATCTGGAGGGATTTAATCCGGCCTCCTGGGGCAGCAACTATTATCAGATCGGGGACTTTTATGGATATTTTTCAGAAACGCGGCTGAGCACGATCGCACCGATCACAGAAAACCTCAACACCCGCGGTTATGTGGCGATCCACTATCTGATGAGTGACCTGTACCAGAGCCGCAGCAGCCTGCTCTGGATCATCCAGCTTCTGTTTGTGGTCACTTATCTGCTGGTCGCTGTATTGTTTATCTTTTATAGTTTCCATGTACGGAAACCGCTCCATGAGATCACAAAGGGAGCCTCCGAATTTGCAAACGGAAATCTGTCCTATCAGATCCCGGTCGACTCCGAAAATGAACTCGGCTACCTTGCCAAAAACTTAAACTACATGGCAGACAAGCTCAACCGGAACGGCGAATATCAGCGGCAGTTTATTTCAAACATCTCGCATGATTTCCGCTCTCCTCTGACTTCGATCAAAGGTTATGTGGAGGCTATGATCGACGGCACCATCCCGGTTGAGATGCAGGAAAAATACCTCAAGATCATCTCCTACGAGGCAGAGCGTCTGGAAAAACTTACCCGCGGACTTCTGACACTCAACGAACTGGACATCCAGAAGCGTATGCTCAACATCCAGTCGTTCGATATCAACCAGGTCATCAAAAGCACTGCTGCTTCTTTTGAGGGTACCTGCACGACGCGGCAGATCCTTCTGGAACTGGTCTTATCAGGCAAGGAACTCTATGCCCGTGCAGACGTCGAACAGATCCAGCAGGTACTGTATAATCTTCTCAGCAACGCGATCAAGTTCAGCCCGGATCATTCCACGATCACGATCGAAACGACGGAGAAAACGACAAGATCTTTGTTTCCGTCAAGGACCATGGCATCGGGATCCCGAAATCCAGCATCAACAAGATCTGGGAACGTTTCTATAAGATCGACCGCTCCCGCGGCAAAGACCAGAAAGGCACCGGTCTCGGACTGGCGATCGTCAAAGAGATCATTTCCGCTCACGGGCAGCACATCAATGTGATCAGCACCGAGGGCGTCGGAACAGAATTTATCTTTACGCTCGAAAAGGCAAAGTAGATTTCTCTACCTTGCCTTTTTGTTATCTTGTAAATCTTTGGTTCAACGGTCAAACGGGCTCTGGATCATACGGTCTTCCTGGGTCAGATATACACCTCTTGGCGTGATCCTGATCTCCGGAATGACCGGAAGTGCCATAAATGACAGAGTAATAAACGGGTCAAAGCCCTCCGGGATTCCCATCTCATGTGCCTTTGGTATCATGCGTGCCAGCTTCTCATTTACCTTCTCATATCCGGCATCACTCATAAGTCCCATGATCGGGAGCGGCAGAGTGTCGAATACCTGTCCGTTTTCAACCAAGGTATAGCCGCCCTGCGTGCGGAGAAGTTCCTGAACTGCCAGATACATGTCATGATCATTGTCGCCGATCACGATCAGATTGTGTGAATCGTGGGACACGCTCGATGCGATCGCACCACCGCGAAGCCCGAATCCTTTGACAATTCCCACGCCGATCTTGCCGGTGTTTTTGTGACGTTCGACTGCTGCGATCTTCTGATAGGTTCCATCCGGTTTAAATACTTTCCGGCCCTTTTCTTCTGTATAGCCAACTTCCTCCTGGACATCTTCTGTTACGATCTGTCCTTCCAGCATCTTAAGGATATGTACCTTTCCTTCTCTCCACGGAAGGCAGAGATCAGATTCCCTGAATCCCAGAAGATGTACTGTATTTTTGAGCTGAGGATCACATGGGCGGATCTCAACTTTTTCATCCTTGATGATCTTTTTGCCCCTATGGTACACTTCCAAGACATTCATATCACTTAAGTTATCCAGCACAACAAAATCTGCCTGATATCCCGGTGCGATCGCACCAAGATGATGCAGTCCATAGCATTTCGCTGCCTGTATTGTTGCCATCTTGAGTGCCTGTTCCGGTCTCAGCCCAAGCTGAACTGCCTTTCTGACATTGAAATTGATGTGTCCTTCTTTTCGGATCTCTTCGATGTGCTTGTCATCGGTGCAAAAGCAAAATCCTGAGGTATCGGTGTGATGCTCTACGATTCCCTTAACGATCGCTTCCAGGTTCTTGGCGGCACTTCCTTCACGGATCAGCACCTGCATTCCATTTCTGCACTCTTCCATGGCATACTCATAAGTCACACATTCATGGTCTGTGGAAATGCCTGCCAGTGCATATGCAGCCAGATCTCCCGGCGGCAAAAATGGTGCATGTCCGTCACGGACTCTGTCCTTAAAAACGGACAGTTTCTCATGCATGGATACACTTCCGTTTACAACAGACGGTGCATCCATAACCTCGCCAAGTCCCAGGATCCTCGGATTATTGAGATATGCCTTCATCTTTCCTGCAGTGAGGGTGCATCCATTGTCATCGACATGTGTAGCCGGTACACAGGAAGGCATCATCACATAGACATTTGCCGGAACCTCCTCGGTCTGTTCCAGGATATAGTCGATTCCGTCAATTCCTGAGACATTTGCGGATTCATGCGGATCTACAATAAATGTAGTCGTGCCGCACTGTGCAGCCTGCCGGATCAGTTCTCCCGGAGTTACCAGTGTCGATTCCAGGTGAAGGTGGCTGTCGATAAATCCCGGGCAGAGATATTTCCCACCCAGATCGATTTCTGTCTCTCCTTCATACTCTCCGACACCAATTACGATGCCATCCTCGACTGCCACATCTCCCTTACAGAACTCACCAGAGTGAGCCATGAACACATTTGCATTTTTGAAAACGAGAAACGGTTTGCGGATTCCACGCGCAATTTCCGAGTAGATACGATATCTTTCCAGTTCCATGCAGATCCCTCCTTTTCGGTCAGCAGTGCAGCTTTATTTGATTTTGCCGGGAATTTATTCCCATTTATGATCATGCAGTTCTCCCTGGAGCTGCATGTGGTCAAAGTTGTTCTGACGCAGTGCCTCATACAGAACGATTGCCACTGAATTGCTCAGATTCAGTGACCGAATGTCATTGATCATTGGAATGCGGATACAGTTTCCTTATGTTTCATAAGGATCTCCTCCGGGATTCCGGCACTTTCTTTGCCAAACATGATGTAACAGTCGTCCTCAAATTTAACATCTGTATAGGTCTGAAGTCCTTTGGTTGTTGCGTAGTAGATCTTCGCTCCGGGATTTTCTGAAGGAATTCTTCGTAATCCAGATAGGTAGTCACATCCAGATCCTTCCAGTAGTCCATCCCGGCACGTTTGATTGCTTTTTCACTCAGGCTGAACCCCAGCGGCTCGATCAGGTGAAGCCTTGTCCCTGTCGCCACGCAGGTTCTGCCAATGTTTCCTGTGTTTGCCGGTATCTCCGGCTCATGCAGTACGATATTCAGTCTTGCCATTTCTTATCTTTTCTCCATTTCTCTCCCCAGGAAAAATCTGGTCAGTTCATCCTGAGAAGGACGTTCCAGATAGCGGGTCAGCCCGCCGCTGTACAGAAGCCGGTCATTCCCCTCAACAGCCTTGCCGATCACTGCCGCCGGGATCTGCTGATGAAGACATTCCTGTACAACTTTCGCCCCATCTGTACACCCCAGAAGGACAGCACCATCTGACAGTAATTTGTACAGATTTACATCCAGTCTCTCACAGATCTCTATTGTTTCCTGGCGGACCGGGATCGCACGAAGGTCTGCACGAAGTCCTGTTCCGGAAGCCTCTGTCATCTTCCACAGACCGCTCAAAACACCGCCTGTTCCCAGATCATATCTGGCATGGATCTCATCCTTAAAAGGCTCAGAAAGCATCTCCGGTACTCTGCACTTCTCCAGTGTACGGACGGTATTCCAGAGAAATCCATCTGAAAAATATTCAAGAAGCTTTTCTTTCTCCTTCTCGATCAGGATCTGTGTTCCCTCAATTGCGATCACGCCCGCAACAACCAGATCATCTCCGATCTCAAGTGCACCGTCGATTTGACTTTTAAGTGCCTCCATTGCCTGCTGCCCCAGTTTCATATGTTCATCCTCCGTTTCATCTTATACCTCTTATAAAAGAATGGAGAGAACACTTGGAACTACCATTGCAAGGACAAGAATGACTGCGATCACAGCAGCAAATATTTTTCTTTTTTTCGGATCAAACATTCCCATTTTTATCACCTCATTCTATGTTGTCCAAATCCAGCTCTATCGTTTCTGTGTGTGCATTATTGGACAGTGGATTTCTGTTTTCATAATCGAACAGAATTGTTGTCCCATCCGGGAAAGCTTCTATGTGTGCTGTTTTTGAAATCTTATGTTTCTTACGGTAAGTCCATACAGCACTTTCATACGGTTTCTGATCTGCTGCAAACAAAGGACGTTTCTTAAGTTTTTCTCTTAAGTACAGATCATAGAGCATATGCTGTGCTGCCACATCCGCATCGAGATCTGTTTCCTCACGGAGAAATTCCAGCAGGATCTCATAACGGCGCATCCTTGAATGTGAGATCTCGCTGTAGCCTTTTTTCTCATAAAAAGCTCCCAGCTTCTCATAAAAGGTAAACGCATCCGCAAACTGCGGCACCAGATATTCCAGTGTGTTCTGAAACTGTCCGCTGTTGTAATAAACTTCCACCATACTCTCTACCATCTTAAGTCTCAGGACTTCCTTATAGGACAGCCAGTTAGTAGAAAGCACTTCGTATGGTTCTTTTTCTTTATGCATGATCCCGTATTTCTCTGCTTCTTTTTCCATCAGGGAACCCTTGAGCACCTTGAGGAAACCAAGCTGGAGCTGATCCGGTTTCATCCTGTACACATCATTAAAAGAACGGTGGAAAGTATCATAATCCTCATACGGAAGTCCTGCGATCAGATCCAGGTGCTGGTGGATGTTTCCAAAGCTGTGCACCTTCGCAACACATCTCTCCAATTTGTCAAGATCCATATGTCTGTGGATCGCATGAATGGTGTCCGGATTTGTGGACTGTACACCGATCTCAAGCTGGATAAGTCCGGGACGCATCCTGCTCATAAGCTGCATTTCTTCGTCCCGGAGAAGGTCTGCCGAAACTTCAAAATGAAAATTCGTGATCCCATTGTCATGCTCCAGGATATATTTCCAGATCGTCATTGCGTGCTCGTGCTTACAGTTAAACGTACGGTCCACAAACTTGACCTGCGGCACCCTGTGATCCAGGAAAAACTGTAATTCTTTCTTGACCAGGTCAAGATCACGGAACCTGAGCTTCTTATCAATAGAAGAAAGACAGTAACTGCAGGAAAAAGGACATCCCCTGCTGCTCTCATAATAAATAATCTTGTTCTCAAAGTCCTCCAGATGTTCATATACAAAAGGAATCTCACTTAGATCCGTAAGTTCTCTCCATCCATTGTGATGGATCTCCTCGCCTTCACGATAAGCAATCCCTGGAATCTCAGATAAAGTTCCCACACCGTCCACATAATAACGCACAAGCTCGAGGAACGTCTTTTCGCCCTCACCAACCATGACACCGGTCACCTGCGGAGTCCTCCGAAGAAAAGCTTCCGCATCGAAAGAAACCTCCGGACCTCCCGTCCAGAATTTTACATCTGGAAGGATCTTGTGAAGATCCTCAAGCAGATCTCTGACAAAAGAAATGTTCCATATATAGCAGGAAAAGCAGACTACATCTGCTCCACTTAAATAAATATCCTTCAAAATCTCGTCTTTTGTCTGATTGATCGTATATTCTCCCAGGAGAATATGCTCCTGATAAGCGGATGCATATGCCCTGAGATCGTATACTGCAAGATTTGAATGAATATATTTCGCATTACATGCTGCCAGTAATATTTTCATAAATCTTATAAACCTTCCCGGACCTTATTTGTCCAGAAGTTCCTTGATCGCAGCTTTTGGAGTCAGACCAACCAAACGCTCTGCTTCCTTGCCATCCTTAAAGATCAGAAGTGTCGGGATGCTCATGATACGGAACTGCTGTGCAAGACCAGGCTGCTGGTCAACATCGATCTTGCCTACGCAGTATCCTTCCTCTGCCAGTTCCTCAACGATCGGTCCCTGACGCATGCACGGTCCACACCATGTTGCCCAGAAATCCAGTAATACCGGTTTCTCTGACTTAAGAACTTCCTGCTCAAAATTCTCTGCTGTAATTGTTTTTGCCATAATGCTTCCTCCTTGATATTTCGATCCACGATTAGTGTTTCTTGATTTTTATTTATGATACCTTTTTGTGCCGGACATATTTGCCGGCGCTGATGGCTGCCATACTGCCTTCGTAAACGGCCTTGGAAACCTGGAGAAGTCCGCCTGTGCAGTCTCCTGCGGCAAAAAGTCCCGGAATCGTTGTCGCCATCTCTTCGTCGGTTTTGATATTTCCCTTATCGGTGATCTCTGCTCCCATCTGTCTGGCAATCTCTGTGCTTCCTGCCGTACCGAGTGCCACAAAGACACCGTCCGCAGGATAAAAAGAGCTCTCTGGTGCTTCCGCATCCTGTGCAGCTGTATCACTCTGCATCAGAAGTCCGGAAACCTTGTCATCGCCTTCGATCGCCTGGATCTTCATCGTATTGACTGCGATCGGATGTTCTCTGGAAAATTCCGGTTCCTTCCCATCCGTATAGATGGTCACATCCTGCGTGACATTCCGAAGTTCCTCTGCTTCATGAAGGGCGAACTCACCGTTTCCGACAACGGCAACTTCCTTTCCTCTGTAAAAAAAGGCATCACAGACCGCGCAGTAGCTGACACCTCTTCCTTCAAAATCCTTAAGTCCCGGAATCTTCGGGGCACTGCGCTTCCCTCCTGTCGCCAGGATCACGCTGACTGTGTCAAAATCACCTGCTGTCGTCTTGACAGTAAATGTATCAAAACCACTGATCCCAAGGACCTCTGCATCCAGGATACGCACTCCCAGGGCTTCCGCCTGAGATATCCCTCTCTCGTAGAGTTCCTTACCGGAAAGCGGCTGTTCCAGTCCATAATAATTCTCGATCTTCTCCGCCTTTTCCAGTGCTCCGATGCCGTTGTTGATGACAAGCGGATTCATGTTTCCCCTTGCAGCATACAGAGCGGCTGAGATACCGGCGGGACCTGCACCGATGATCACTATATTTTCCATTTTATCACCTGCCTTTTTGTTATTTTATAATATTACACCAGAGAAGAAATGTCCAGAATGTTTTCGCTTCATTCCTGACAGGGCATTTGAAAAATCCAAAATTTTTTTGTGTATTTCTCTTTACAATTATGTTATATTTATGTTGTTTCTAAATTTGTCATTTATTTTAAATGTATATAAGGAGTAACTATTATGCGCAGTTTTGAATATTTTGCCCCTACAAAGGTTATTTTGGTAAAGATCTCATTTGCAGATCGGTGATATTCTGAAGAAAGAGAACTGTCACAAAGTTCTGATCCATTACGGAGGCAAGAGTGCCGTCGCTTCCGGGCTGATCGACGAAGTTTCCGGATGTCTTACTGATGCCGGCATTGATTTCGTTACCCTGGGCGGCGTTGTCCCGAACCCGCGTCTTTCCAAAGTACGTGAAGGTATCGAGCTCTGTAAGAAAGAAAACGTAGATTTCATTCTCGCTGTCGGCGGTGGAAGTGTTATTGACTCTGCCAAGGCGATCGGGTACGGCGTTGCAAATCCATGGACAGATGTCTGGAATTTTTTATCTCAAGACAGAAGTTCCGACTGCCTGTCTTCCGATCGGCGTCATCCCTACCATTGCAGCTTCCGGAAGTGAGATGAGCAATTCCTCTGTCATCACCAATGAGGATGGCTGGCTGAAACGAGGTGCTGCCAAATGCGATCTCTGCCGTCCGAAATTTGCCCTGATGAACCCGAAGCTTACCTACAGCCTTCCGCAGTATCAGACGGAGAGCGGCTGTGTGGATATCCTCATGCACACCATGGAGCGTTATTTCGTCAATATCGAGACTATGGAGATCACAGACAGCATCAGTGAATCTCTGATGCAGACTGTCATCTACAACGCACGTATTCTTATGAGGGAACCTGACAACTACACAGCCCGCGCAGAGATCATGTGGGCAGGAAGCCTCTCTCACAATGGTCTGACCGGATGTGGAACCGGCGGTGGCGACTGGGCATGTCACCAGCTTGAGCACGAGCTTGGCGGACTCTATGATGTCACTCACGGTGCCGGTCTTGCAGCGATCTGGGGAAGCTGGGCAAGATATGTATACGATGTAAATCCGGAGCGTTTCGCACAGTTTGCGACCAACGTATTCGATATCCCGTGCGGCCTTGATTTCGAAAAGACCGCCCTGGCAGGAATCGAGGCAATGGAGGACTTTTTCCGTTCGATCAAGATGCCTGTCAGCCTGCATGAACTTGGACTTGACCTTGATGATCAGCAGATCCATGAACTCGCTTTTAAGTGCAGTTATGAAGATACCCGCACGATCGGCGTGTTCAAGCAGCTCAATATGAAAGACATGGAAAAGATCTATACCATGGCAAGATAACTTTTTATAAAAAATCTCCGGCAGGATTCCGTAAATCGGTTCTGCCGGAGATCTTTTTGTTCCAGAATATTTATTTACTGAATGAGATAAACGTCGGTGTAGTAAACGCCCTTTGCCTCTCCCTCTGCATGTGTTGCCACATAAATGTCAATGCAGTTTGTCTTGATCGCGCCGCCGCAGTCCTCTGCCACATAAACCTGTCCATTGATCACGACCTTGCTTCCGTAAGGAATCTGAGACGGATCTACAGCGATCGTATGGTTTGTCGTCGCTGTCACACCTGTTGAAGTGATTCCGTTGGCATATGGCCCGCAGCAGATGCTGCACGGACAGTAATGTGTGATCTTGAACACACCAAGGTCTTTAAGCTTGGCATCTGATGAGGCTGCTACTGCCTTTCCGATCTGAACGCCATTCTGTTCAGTAACACTCTCATCTGTTTCCAGCGCATCCGAAAAGACTCCTTTTCCACTGCTTTTGTGAAGAGTGCCTGCATCTTTCTTCGTATCTATGGAAGCTTCTGTACTCTCCTGACCATCTGAGACATTCAGACAGCTTGTCGGGATATAGCCTTCCTGCTCTGTGCCGTCCGCATTCTGGTATTCGATCCTGCTCCAGACATTGTTGACAGTTCCTGTCCGCTTCACCTCGTCCAGTTCCAGGACTTCTCCGACAACCTCTCCGTCCTTCTTTCCCGGATAATCCAGAATACTGCTGTCGGACGTTACTTCAACCTCCTCTGCATCCATCGATACGATCTGATTCTCGCTGTTAAGTGCCTGTGTCTGTATGTAACCTATGACTTTCTCTCCGTCAGCCTCAGCTTCCACCTTGCTCCAGCCATTGTCGCAGATCGCAGTCTGTTCCACCTGATCTCCGAGCGATACCGCTGCAAGCTCTGCACTGCTGTCAGAAGGCATCGTATAGATTCCTGTCTTTCTGGCTGTCACATAGAGTGTCTCCTGATGTGCTGCCACCTGAACCGTATTTCCCTTGCCGTCATCTGTTTCAAACATCTGCACAGCCTTATTTTTTTTCTGTGTATCCTCTACTACAGTATTATAATCTGGAACTTCGCCATAAACCAGAGATGCATGACACAACAATACACTCCCCAGTAAAAAAGCCGTCGTTCTCTTATTCACAGATCTTGTCACCTCTTTCTGATTTACCTTCGCCAGTCTCCCGGCGATTCTGTGTGTATTGTAGCACATGAACTTCGTGATTTCAAAATTTACACAAAATTTTCACCGTTTTTTATGCTGGAAAATATTTTTGAAATTTTTTTAATTTTTTCAAAAAACATTTGACAAATACAAATTCATCTGGTATAGTATGTCTTGTCGCTGAGGAAAACAAATAAGACTTCCAAACAGAACACATGCGATAGTGGCGTAGTTGGTAACGCGCGACCTTGCCAAGGTCGAGACCGCGGGTTCGAGCCCCGTCTATCGCTCTTAAGAATCAGGATTTAGTCCTGGTTCTTTTTTTGTCTGTAATTCTTTATCTGTCAGATATTATCTATACAAAAAGCAGAGGAAACTTTGATGGGATTTCCCGAACCAAAGTTTCCTCTGCTGTATCTGAAATTTATATTTCAGACCTGTTCTTTATTCTTAGTGGTGGAAACAGACGGATTCCTGTGAACGCCATTGTCATTCCATATTTGTTACATGTTTCGATCACTGCGTCATCTCTCACAGAGCCACCTGGCTGTGCGATAAATTTCACGCCGCTCTTATGTGCGCGTTCGATGTTATCACTGAACGGGAAGAATGCATCAGATCCGAGTGTTACATCGGTAAGCTGATCGAGCCATGCACGTTTCTCTTCTTTTGTGAAGACTGCCGGCTTCTCTGTGAATACGTTCTCCCATGCTCCATCTGCCAGAACATCCATGTATTCGTCGCCGATATAAACATCGATCGCATTGTCGCGCTCTGCTCTGCTGATGGTATCTTTGAATGGAAGTGAAAGAACCTGCGGGCTCTGACGGAGGAACCAGTTATCTGCCTTCTGTCCTGCAAGTCTGGTGCAGTGTACACGGGACTGCTGTCCTGCGCCGACACCGATCGCCTGTCCGTCCTTGACAAAGCATACGGAGTTGGACTGTGTATATTTCAGGATGATCAGAGAAACTTTAAGGTCGCGCTTTGCTTCTTCTGTAAGTTCTTTACTCTCGGTTACGATGTTGGAGATCAGCTCGTCATCGATTGCAAGCTCCTGACGTCCCTGTTCGAAAGTCACACCATATACCTGCTTGTGTTCCAGTGGAGCCGGTACATAATCCGGATCGATCTCGATCACGTTGTAATTGCCTTTTTTCTTCTGTTTGAGGATCTCAAGGGCTTCCTCAGTGTAACCCGGTGCGATCACGCCATCGGAAACTTCTCTCTTGATCAGCATTGCTGTGTCTTTGTCGCAGACATCAGAAAGAGAAATAAAATCACCGAAAGAAGACATACGGTCTGCGCCTCTCGCTCTTGCATAAGCGCAGGCAAGCGGGGAAAATTCTTTCCAGTTCATATCGTCTACCCAGTAGATCTTTGCAAGTGTTTCTGTCAGCGGAAGTCCGACTGCTGCACCTGCAGGAGAAACATGCTTGAAAGAAGTTGCTGCCGGAAGTCCTGTTGCTTTCTTGAGGTCACGTACAAGCTGCCAGCCATTGAATGCATCGAGGAAGTTGATATATCCAGGTCTTCCTGAATGAACTTTGATCGGAAGCTCACTTCCGTCCTCCATGTAGATCCTGGAAGGTTTCTGGTTCGGGTTGCATCCGTATTTTAACTGTAATTCGTTCATCTTATCTCATCCTCCGTATCTTACTTGTTTTTGTTTACGATCTTTGTCTCATAGTTTCCTGTTGCGATGTCGATGTAACGTACAAACAGGGAAACTTTGTTATCTTCGTTCAGGCTGTTCCAGAGAAGTTCTGTGAATGCTTCCATATCGTCCGGAATATCTACGAGTTTCGGTTTCTCCTTCAAAGCTTGGGAGCGGATTTCCGTCGCATTTGTAAGTGTGGATGAAACGTCCCTCACCTGGAATTGCTTTTTCGTATGCGTAAGTGTAACGGAGGCAGGCATCCGGATTTCCGTTGTCGCTCTTGAGGATTGACATTGCGTAACTGTATTCGCCGTTTTCGATGTGCATGACACCGGAGATCCTTGGTGTATAGTTCGGTCCGTCCGGCTCAAATTCGCGGGATCTTAAGGACTGTTCGAAGGTGAGCTGTTTGTCCATTCCTTCATAGATCGTGTCTGTCTGATCGCCGTTTGTCACAATTGTCTTATTTCCCAGTACACGTACCGGAGCATAAATGATCAGGCTCGGATCTGTCAGTTTGGATGGATCAAATGCCTGTGTGCGGATTCCCTCTCCATCCTCGACAAATACTCGATTCCTGCTGTTTTCACTTCTTCCCATGATAAAATAAGCTGTTACTGCTTTGGTTCCGTCTGCGGAACGTCCAATGATGATTCCTCTTCCCGGATAAGAGTTGCTTTTCAGTTCATTTTCCAGTGAAATTCTTTCCATGATTCGTCTCCTTTAGTGTTGTAATAAGATACAAAAACCGCCTAGGTAGTCTGTTGCTTACACAGGCTGCCCAGGCGGTCGGCACGTTACTTACTGCACTCCCTGTAGGTGATCCTACTTCCGCCAGTCATGCAGTCGTTATAATATCATAATATGTTACTGTTCACTTCGTTCACAGTAACTTGGTCAAAATGCATTCCAAATCACCTACGGTGATAGCATTTTGCCCTGTATGTCTCGGGATTTTGCCATATTCATGGCAAAACACCTCGCGGGATACTACCTGCGAACAATTACATAATATACTACTTTATTTAGTTTCGCAAGAATAAAAATCAAAACAATTATTCATCCACGCTGTAGTTCGGAGCTTCCTTGGTGATGTGGATGTCGTGCGGATGAGATTCTTTGAGGGATGCAGCGGAGATCTTGATGAATTTTCCGGTTGTCTTAAGCTTCTCAATGGTTTCTGCTCCACAATATCCCATACCGGAACGAAGACCGCCCATAAGCTGGAATACAGTGTCCTCAACATGTCCCTTGTATGCTACACGTCCTTCTACACCTTCCGGAACGAGTTTCTTCGCATCCTGCTGGAAGTAGCGGTCCTTGCTGCCGTTCTCCATGGCTGCGATAGATCCCATACCACGGTATACTTTGTATTTACGTCCCTGGTACAGTTCGAAAGTTCCCGGGCTCTCGTCGCATCCTGCAAAGATGCTTCCCATCATGCAGACATTGGCTCCTGCTGCGATCGCCTTGGTGATATCTCCGGAGTATTTGATTCCGCCATCTGCGATGATCGGGATACCATAGCGGTTAGCTACTTCATAGCAGTCCATAACAGCTGTGATCTGTGGAACACCGATACCTGCAACGACACGTGTCGTACAGATGGAACCAGGTCCGATACCAACTTTGACAGCATCTACACCGGCATCGATCAGAGCCTTGGTAGCTGCTCCTGTGGCAACGTTTCCTGCGATCACCTGAAGATCCGGATATGCATCCTTGATCTGGCGTACTGCACGGAGGATATTCTCGGAATGTCCATGTGCGGAGTCTACAACGATAACGTCTACATTTGCCTTAACAAGTGCATCTACACGTGCAAGAACGTTAGCTGTGATACCAACGGCTGCACCGCAGAGCAGACGTCCCTGTGCGTCCTTGGCTGCAAG
>ENA-OQDT01000771-OQDT01000771.1-human-gut-metagenome-genome-assembly--contig:-NODE-771-length-20531-cov-3.967800_pt1 | contig 20531 bp, 25 predicted proteins | sample MGYA00242786_ERZ504617 | MGnify/ENA primary metagenome ERZ504617 (study PRJEB26092, sample SAMD00036337) | human gut metagenome | host: Homo sapiens | study: EMG produced TPA metagenomics assembly of...
GACCGTTCAAGACAGCTTATGATGTAATGAACAACTGGGGAGCTAACCACGGTGCTATCTCCTATGGACATATCGGAGCTGACCTGATCACAATGTGCTCTATGCTTCGTATCCCGGTATCCATGCATAACGTTCCGGAGAAAGATATCTATCGTCCGGCAGCATGGAATGCATTTGGAATGGATAAAGAAGGTGCAGATTTCAGAGCTTGCAAGAACTATGGACCTCTTTATAAATAATTAGCTTTTTATAATTTAACTGCTTTCTTTCACTCCCCCAGGACAATGAAGGAAAGCTGAGAGAGCGGGACTTTTGTCTCGCTCTTTTATTGTCTGGGGCTCTTTATCGGACATACATTCGCATGATTTCACGCCCGGATTCCCGATTTTTCTGTGAAATTGTTTATAAAAACACCTCGCGGAACATTACCGGTGAATAGTAACTGTTGCTGTAAAATAATGGGAAAATATGAGAAAAATGGTTGCAAGTTTTTCCTGGTGTGTTACAATGAAAAGCAGAAAAATGGTTACTGCTCATTCCGTTCACAAAATACCTCGCGGAATGTTATCAGTAAACAGTAACGAAAAATGTATACAAGAGGGAAAAGAGGATATATATGAAGAAAAAGCTGGGAATGTTGCTGGCTGTGCTTCTTACTTTTTGCATGACTGTGGGAGTTTTTGCAGATGCAGGAAAGACACAGCAGGTTGATTATAAAACAGATTACTATATGATTGTAGAATCGCCTGATGGCGGTGTTGACATGTATTCAGAGGCAGATGCTTCCAGCCCGAAGCTGAATGATGAGCTGATTCCTAATGGAACTGCGATCCATGTAGAAGGAGAGACCACAGATGAAGCTGGAAAGGTATGGGTATATGCTCAGCTTCATGGCATGTTTGGTTTCCTGGAAGAGAATTATCTGAAGCCGGCCACTCTTGCCGAGGCAGTGGCATCAGAGCTTGTTTTATACGGAAGCAAGGATGCGAATTACAGTATTACAGTCAATGCTAAGGAAGACGGTTCCGTTTGCCTGTATAAAGGACCTGGAAAAAAGTACGGCACAGTTTCCGGAGGCTGTAATATAGCGAATGGTGAGAAGTTATATATTGATACAGAAGTAGATACTGGTAAAGATGGTATCTGGGGACACACAGAGGCTGGTGATGTTTCTGGCTGGGTAAATATTGCAGAAGCCACCAATACGGAAGAGAGTACAGTAGAACTTGTTCCTGAAACTGAGAAAGAAGCGGAAGACGGTTCCCAATCTGTTCAGGCTGGAGAGAATACTTCTGAAGTTGGAAAAGCAGGTACCGAAGGCAAAGATATCGGTGATGCGGAGGCAGAGCTAACAGGCACTCCTACCCCGAAGCCTGAGAAGACAAGTACTCCTACTCCGAAGCCAACCGAGACGAGTACTCCTGTACCAGAACCTACTAAGAAAGCAACTGCAGCTTCAGAACCGACTGAGACAAGTACGCCTGCCCCGGAGCCAACTGAGACAAGTACGCCTACCCCGGAGCCGACTGAGACGAGCACGCCTGCCCCGGAGCCGACTGAGACGAGCACGCCTGCCCCGGAGCCGACTGAGACAAGTACGCCTACCCCGGAGCCAAGTGAGACTATTGCGCCTACAGAAGAGGCAGCAGTAACAACTGCTCCTTCAGAAAGTGCAGAACAGGAAGCGTCCAGCGAAAATGTGGAGAGCACAGATAAAGGAATGAATTCTGTTATCTGGATTCTGGTTGTAGTTATTATCATTGGTATCAGCAGTGGTAATCTGCGTCCCTTAAGCAAAAAAGGTAAAAATAAGTGAATCATAATAAACATGAATAATAAAAGCTCCGCCGGGAATCCGACGGAGCATTTTTAGCTGAAATGAAAAAATTATTTGTTGATAACAACACCTTTCTGAAGCATAACGTTTGCGTAAACAGCTTTCTCACCTGTAGCGATAATACAATATGCTTTCTTTGCCTCTTCATAAAATGCGAAACGCTCGATATTTCCAACTGCCTCGGCGCCACGTTCATCATGTTTGGAAACAATCTCTTTGTATGTATCCCAGATTGGAGCTTTTTACCGGATCGCCAGGCATAACTTCCATCAGGGTAACTGGTTTCTCTACATAAGAATCAAGAGGGATAACAGTAAGGATAGCGTCCAGAAGTTCTGGAACTCCATGTCCGTCGCAGCGAACAACAATTGCATCTTTACCCATTGATTCTACTGGGAAGTTGCCGTCCGCGATAACGATGCGGTCGCTGTGTCCCATCTCGCATAAAACTTTTAAAAGCTGTGGTGAAAGTATTTCTGGAATTCCTTTTAACATAATATATTCTCCCTTCGTTCTTTCTCAGAAATCTGGCACAGTAATCTATAAAAACTGATACCGGTTCCGAAAGTATTCTACTCTATAAGTTACCTTTCTTTGCTGGATTTTTCAAGGTAAAATTTTACGCAAAAAGATGAAATATTTACTGTTGACAGAAATTTGGAAAAGAGTTAATATGAACTAAAACAGAAACGTTTCGGTTTCTTGAAAACAGAAGATTCACGGCCTGTATCAGCAGGCAGAAGGAGGAGAATATGCCACTTGTTACATCTAAGGAAATGTTGTTGAAAGCTCAGCAGGGCGGTTACGCAGTGGGTGCATTTAATGCAGAGAATATGGAGATGGTGAAAGCGATCATTCAGGCAGCTGAGGAGTTGAAAGCACCTGTTATGATCCAGACTACTCCATCTACTATTAAATATGGCACTCTTGAGACCTATCAGGCAATCGTTGCAGCAGAAGCTGCAAAGGCTTCCGTTCCGGTTTGCCTGCACCTTGACCACGGCAGTAGCTTTGATCTCGCCATGAAGGCTCTGAAGGCTGGATATACTTCCGTGATGATTGACGGTTCTAAGCTGGATTATGAAGGAAACATTGAGGTGAGCAAGAAGGTGGCTGACGTAGCAGCTTCTATGGGAATCCCATGCGAGGCAGAACTTGGTAAGGTAGGTGGTAAGGAAGACGACCTGGTTGCAGTTGCAGATACCAATACCGATCCACAGGAAGCCAGAGAATTTGTAGAGCGCACCGGCGTTACTTCTCTTGCGGTAGCAATCGGCACAGCACATGGCTTCTATGTGGGAACTCCTGTTCTTGATAAGGAGCGTTTAAGTGAAATTCGTGAAGTTGTAGATATTCCTCTGGTTCTTCATGGCGCTTCCGGCCTTAGCGATGAGGATGTTATGGATTGCGTAAAGAGAGGAATCTGTAAGGTTAATTTTGCCACCGAGCTTCGTGCAGCATACTCCAAGGCTGTCAGAGAGACACTTGAGGATGAGAAGGTATTTGATCCTAAGGCATATGGCAAGGCTGGAATTGCAGCTGTGAAAGAGCTTGTAATGGCCCGTATGAAAGTTTGCGGCTGTGACGGAAAGGCTGAGTAAGAGGCTGATTTATGGCAGCGACGATGAAAGATATTGCCAGACGGACAGGACTTGGTCTGGCAACGATTTCCTCTTATTTCAATGGGGGGAATGTAAGAGAGAAGAACCGTATCAAGATCGAAGAAGCCATCGAAGAATTACATTACGAAGTAAATGAAGTTGCCCGCGGTCTGAAGACCAATGCGACCAAGACAGTGGGGGTTGTGATTCCAGAGCTGAACAATGTTTTCTGCGCAGAAATCATCAGTGGAATGGAGGATATCCTCCGAAGCCATGGATATGCAGCGATTGTCTGTGACTGCAGAACAGATAAGAAGCTTGAAAAAGAAGCAGTGGATTTCCTTACCCGGAAACGTGTGGATGGAATTATCAATATGCCGGTAGATATGACTGGAGCCCATCTGAATGAATTTCAGAAAACAGGTAAACCCATTGTGCTTATCGACCGTATGATCCAGGGAATATCCTGCGACTGTGTGCTGGTGGATAATGTAAATGCAGCTGAGAAGGCTGTTGGCATGCTGGTAGAAGAACAGCATCAGAAGATTGGTCTGATCGGTGGACCGGATGAGGTATTCACTGCCAGACAGCGTATGTTAGGATATATGAAAGCACTTAAGGCTCATGGAATTGCGGTTGATGAAAAGCTGATCTGTCATGGTGATTACACGATCCAGGGAGGGGTTCAGGCAGTAGAAGAGCTGTTGAAAGAGAATCCGGATATGACAGCTGTTTTTGTGACGAACTATGAGATGACTATGGGGGCAGTGATCGGGCTTAACGAGATGGGGGTATCCATGCCAGAGGAGATTTCCCTGGTGGGATTTGACAATCTGCCTTTTGCCCGTGCATGCAGACCTGCACTTACCATTGTTTCACAGCCCACAGAGAAAATTGCAAGGGAAACAGCACAGATCATGCTGGAACGGCTTGAAGGAAGAGATGAGCTTCCTGACCATATTGTACGGAAACTTCAGACTGATATTTTTATGGGGAAATCCATAAGGAGACAAGGATGAGCAAAGACTATTTATTAGGAATTGATATTGGAACCAGCGCGTGCAAGGTTGCCATATTTAACAAGAACGGAAAGGTGATGGCTTCCGCCAATGGGGATTACCCTGTTTATTATCCTCATGAGGGATGGGCGCAGCAGAAGCCGGATGAATGGTGGCATGCGGTTTGCGGCGCTATTTGCGAATGCCTGGAGACAGGTAATATTTCAGGAGAGCAGATTGCCGGAGTGGGAATTGATGGGCAGAGCTGGTCGGCTATTGCCATTGACCATGAGGGAAATGTTCTGACAGATACACCTATCTGGATGGATACAAGAGCCCAGGAAATCTGCGACAGACTCAATAATGAAATCGGCAGTGAGAATATTTTCAATGTTGCAGGTAATTCTCTTCAGCCTTCTTATACCACAGCGAAGATTCTCTGGTATAAGGAGAATATGCCTGAAGTATATAATAAGATTTACAAGATCCTTCAATCAAACAGCTTTATTGCTTACAGACTGACTGGTGCCATCACACAGGATCTTTCACAGGGATATGGCCTGCATTGCTTTGATATGCGTACTGGTACCTGGGATGAAGTGATGTGTGAGAAACTGGGAATTCCTGTGGATTTTCTTCCGGAGATTGTTGCGTGCGATAAGGTAGTGGGAACTGTGACGGAAGAGGCGGCAGCCCAGAGTGGACTGACTGTCGGAACTCCTGTAGTGGCCGGCGGTCTGGATGCAGCCTGTGGGACACTTGGTGCAGGTGTGATCCATCCGGGGGAGACCCAGGAGCAGGGTGGACAGGCTGGTGGCATGAGCATCTGCACAGATACATACAAAGCAGATCCAAGTCTGATCTTAGGATATCACGTAGTGCCAGGCAAGTGGCTTCTTCAGGGAGGAACTACCGGAGGCGGCGGTGTCATGCGCTGGTTTGAGAGAGAATTTGCAGCTTATGAGAGGAGCCGCAAGGCGGATACCGGGAAATCCTCTCTGGAACAACTGAATGAAATTGCCGAGGCAGTACCAGCCGGAAGTGAAGGCGTTGTGTTCCTTCCATATATGTCCGGGGAGAGATCCCCTGTCTGGAATCCATACGCCAAAGGCGTTTTCTATGGACTTGATTTTGCTAAGACCAAGGGACACATGGTAAGAGCCTGTATGGAGGGCGTAGCATTTTCCCTGCGCCATAATCTGGAGGTGGCTGAAGCAGCAGGTGCTAAAGCAGAAGTTCTTCGTGCTATGGGAGGTTCAGCCAATTCCCTTCTCTGGACTCAGATTAAGGCTGATGTGACAGGCAAGGCAGTGGTGGTCCCTGCTTCCGATACAGCAACCACATTAGGTGCTGCAATCCTGGCTGGCGTAGGAGTTGGATTTTATAAAGATTACGAGGAAGCGGTTTCCATGACAGTGAAAGAGACAAGACGCCATGAGCCCAATCCTGAGAATAAAGAAGTTTATAATAAGACATACCGTACATATAGGGATTTATATGAATCTCTGAAAGCTATGATGGTACGGAAGTAAGGAGGTATTTCAAGATGAAAGCAGCAGTTGTAGTTGCAAACGAGGATGTACAGTACCAGGAAATCGAAGAACCGCAGGCAAAACCAGGCTGGGTAAAGATTAAAGTAAAAGCTTCCGGCATTTGTGGCTCTGATGTTCCGCGAGTATTGAATCATGGTGTTCATTTTTATCCTATCGTTCTTGGACATGAGTTTTCTGGTGATGTAGTAGAAGTTGGCGAAGGGGTCACTAAGGTGAAAGTTGGCGACCGCGTTTCCGGGGCTCCGCTTCTTCCGTGCATGAAGTGTGATGATTGTCAGAATGGAAACTTCTCCTTATGTAAGCATTACAGTTTTATCGGTTCCAGGCAGCAGGGAAGTAATGCGGATTATGTAGTAATTCCAGAGCAGAATGCGATTCCTTTTGATCCGTCTATTTCCTATGAACAGGGTGCAATGTTCGAGCCATCCACAGTTGCTCTTCATGGACTCCTTCAGAATGATTATCAGGGCGGTCGCTGCGTAGCAATTTTAGGATGTGGAACAATTGGCATATTCACAATGCAGTGGGCAAAGATCTTTGGTTCCAAGAAGGTTGTCGTATTTGATATTAGTGAGGAACGCCTGGATCTTGCCATGAGAATGGGCGCAGATGCAGTTATCAATACAACCAAAGAGAATTATATGGAAGAGGCTATGGCAATTACCGGTGGTAAGGGCTATGAATATGTGTTTGAAACAGCCGGACAGGTTCCCACTATGCATATGGCATTTGAACTTGCTGCGAATAAGGCACACGTATGCTTCATTGGAACACCTCATGCAGATCTTACATTTACACCAAAGCAGTGGGAGAATATGAATCGTAAAGAATTTAAACTTACAGGCTCCTGGATGTCCTATAGTTCCCCGTTCCCAGGCAAAGAGTGGGATCTTACAGCTCATTATTTTGCAACCGGTCAGCTGAAATTTGATCCGGGATTTATTTATCGCAAAATGCCAATGAGTCAGGCTCAGGAAGCATTCCAGCTCTATAAGACACCTGGTCTTGTAAAGGGGAAGATTCTTCTGATGAATGAGGATTGAGCATATGATACTGACAGTAACATTAAATGCAGCCATTGATAAGCGGTATGTGGTAAATAACTTTAAGACTGGAGAAGTGAATCGTGTAAAGGAATGTACTTATGTTCCTGGTGGAAAAGGTCTGAATGTATCCAAGCCGGCTTCAATTTACGGAGCAGAGGTGATTGCCACAGGTTTTGTAGGTGGTTATGCAGGAGCTTATATTGAGAATGCATTGAAACCGTTTGGTATTAAAAGTGCTTTTTATCATGTAGCTGCAGAAAGCAGATCCTGTATTAATATCTGGGATGAAGTTAATAAAGTTCAGACAGAATTTCTGGAACCTGGGTTTACCCTTACAGAAGAGGATTTTGCCGGATTTGAGGAAAAATTCCGTAATCTTGTAAAAGAAGCGAAAGTAGTTGCAATGTCAGGAAGTGTTCCGAAAGGACTTGATGGAACTGCTTATCAGCGACTTATAAAGATTGTAAAAGAGGCAGGAATTCCGGTTATTCTGGATACCAGTGGCAAACTTCTTGAAATGGGAATTGAAGCAGCACCTACTATGATCAAGCCCAATATTGATGAAATCCGCATGCTCACAGGCAAGAAATGTGATAATATTCAGGATATTATAGATGCGGCGAAAGAGATTCATGCAAAAGGTGTGGAAATCGTAGCTGTTTCCCTGGGAGCTGACGGTTCTCTTGCAGTAGGTAATGAAGGAATTTTCCGTGCACTGGTTCCGAGAATAAATGCAGTGAACACAGTTGGGTGTGGAGATTCTATGATCGCAGGATTCGCACTGGGTTTATCCAGGAGACTTTCACTTCCTGAGACAATGAAACTGGCAAGTGCTATTTCAGCGGCAGCAGCCATGCGCGAGGAGACTGGATTTTTTGTGATGGAAGATATGGAAAAACTGCTTCCACAGATTGAGGTTACTAAATTATAAGAAAATGTAGTAAAAGATATTAAGCGAAAGTAAATTGCGTTGTAATTGAAAGCCATAGTGCAAAAGAAATGTTAAGGAGGATAAGAAAATGACAATGATTGATCCGGCAATTGTTCCGCAGAGAACACTTTATACTGGCGCTAAGATGCCAGCTGTTGGAATGGGTACTTTTGGAAGTGACCATGCAGATGCAGACGCAGTTTCTGCTTCTGTTGCAGGTGCACTTCGCGTAGGTTACCGTTCTTTTGATTGTGCTGCATGTTACGGAAATGAAGATATGATCGGAAAGATTTTCGCAGATGCATTTGCAGAAGGTATTGTAAAAAGAGAAGAACTTTTTATTGCCTCCAAAGTATGGAACGATATGCATGGTGACGGAGATGTACTGATTGCCTGTGCGAAGACCTTAAAGGATCTGAAGCTTGACTATCTGGATATGTATTATGTTCACTGGCCATTCCCGAACTATCATGCACCACATTGTGATGTGGATTCCAGAAATCCTGATTCCAAACCGTTTACAGTAGAGCGCTTTATGAAAACCTGGCGCCAGATGGAGCGCCTGGTAGATATGGGTCTGACGAAACATATCGGTATGTCTAATATGACAATCCCGAAACTGGAGGCAGTACTTCCACTTTGCAGAATTAAACCAGCTGCGATCGAGATGGAGCTTCATCCATGCTTCCAGCAGCCGGAGCTGTTTGATTATTGCAGAGCGCATGGTATTGAAGTGGTAGGATTCTGCCCAATTGGTTCTCCTGAACGTCCGGAACGTGATAAAACGCCAGAAGATATTGCGGATATTGAACTGCCAGAGCTGAAAGCAATTGCAGCGGCACATGGTGTACATCCAGCAGTTATCTGCATTAAATGGGCTGTACAGAGAGGTGCTTCCCCAATTCCATTCTCTTTGAAAGAGAAGAATTACACCATGAACCTGAAATGTGTCACGGAAGATCCTCTGACAGAAGAAGAGATGGAAACCATCCGTTCCATTGATAAGAATAACCGTCTGATCAAAGGCCATGTATTCCTGTGGGAAGGTGCAAAGGACTGGCACGATCTCTGGGATGAGGATGGAGTGATCGTAAAATAATGGTTATAATTTCAAAGCTTCTTTAAATATCTTACACAGCAGAAAAGCTGCAGGGTTTATAATTCTTATAACTTTGTCAGCTTTTTTGTTACCAGTAAACAGTAACAGTAACCAAACAGTTACTGTTCACTGGTAACGTTCCGCGAGGCGTTTTTTGTGAACAAAGTTCACAGAAAACCCGAGAATTGCGGCGCGAAATCATGCGAATGCATGATTTCTGTGCATCGCGAAGCGCGTTACTGTGAACGGAGTGAACAGTAACATATTTCAGATCTGAAAACAACAACTACAGTTCAGATCTCATATAGTATATAATAATAGTAAAAGACCAAAAAAGGAGGAACCTATGAAAAAGAAAAATCTCAAAACTCTTGCAGCATGCCTTTGCCTGTCCTGTACGCTCCTGACAGGTACTCTTCCCACCCAGGCAGCTGCCCGGACATCTGTTTCCCAAACTGCGAAATCTTCTTCCACTGTCACCAATAAGAAGACCCATTCCGGTAAGGGACAAGCTTCCAGTTCCTCTTCTGGTACCTGGAAGACCATCAAGGGCCGCCACTACTATTACAATGCTCGCGGCAAGAAAGTCAAAGGCAAAGTCAAAATCGGATCCCGCTAATTACTTTTTTGACCAAAAAATGGAATTCAGCGCTACGGCTGGAAAAAAAATCAAAAATAATTACTACTTTTTCCGTATCAGCACAGGAACCACCGGCGCATACATGCTGACCTCCACCACTATAAATGGTATCGCCCTTGATGCTTCCGGACGTGCCAGCAAATCCGGTTCTAACCTGCGCAAGCTGAAGCTAATGACAGAAGCGAACAAGATTGTAGAAAAGATCAGCAGACCAGGAATGAACAAAATGCAGCGCCTCCGTGCCAGCTTTGATTACGTCAAGAAGCAGTACACCTACTATTGCTGGCGTGAATTCAGAAATACACAGGACTGGGAAAAGGATTTCGCCGAAGATATGTTTTTCCGCGGCGGACGAGGTGACTGTGTTTCCTATGCAGCAGCTTTCGCCTACCTTGCAAACGCTGTAGGAATGAAAAAAGTTTATGTAATCTGCTCCGGCGGTCACGGCTGGGCTGAAATTGGTGGAAAGGTCTATGATCCTGACTGGGCGCTTGTAAGCAGCGTGGATTCCTACTTTGCAATGTCCTACGATCTCAGTGGCGTGAACGGCCGCCCTATGTACCGGGGCAACCGCCTTTATGTAAAAAAAGTCTGAGAGTATTACCAAAAAAGGGATTTGAAATCCGGCATTCAATATTGCCTCAGATTTCAAATTCTTTTTATAATTATAAAATAACTTCAGGAGCCTACTCTGTTTCCTATTCATTACTTCCAGTCCTGGATTTCAGGAAATCAAGCTCTTTCGCAGCTTCTTCATCCTCCGGATACATTCCGACATAAGATACAGCTTTCTCCTGTGCTGTAGAAAAATCCAGTTTCTTCTCATAAGCTACAATTTCATTAAATAACAAGCTCTGCATTTCATCATCGGAAGCAATGGAAATTCCGCTGCTGATATTTTCCAAAGCAGAATCATAATTTCCTTCTGCCATATCGCACACTGCCAGTCCATTGTATCCCTGTGCGGCAGTCTGTGTCTGATCCCCGGACGTATCATCCAGCTTCTGATTGATGTACTGCTGGTACATTGCCCGGGCATTTGCGTAATCTGACTGAGCGCCATAGACCATTCCAAGAACCAGAAGTGCCTCTGTACTTCCCTGATTGGAAGCATCTGTCAGCTCCTTCTGGGCATTGGTATAATCTCCCATATAGTAATAGATTCTTCCCCGGCTGCAAAGATCCTCTGCTCCCTTTGCCTCTGTGGACAAAACAGCCTCCAGATACCTGGTTCCATCCGCTTCCATGTCCTTATCCAGGTACGTCTCGTAGATCTGGATGGCCCGGTCATAGCTGGAATCTTCCCCATATGCCTGCTCAAAATCAGAGGCAGCTTCATCATAGACATCCATTTCCAGGGCAACCTTTCCAGTAAGGAACCAGGCATCTGCATCCATCTCATAATTCTGGGCAAGCACCTGACAGTCTGCCATGGCATCATCCAGATAGCCAGCCTGCAGACGTGCCGTAGCACGATACAGATACAGGTCCCGGGCCATACTTTTGTTTACTTTCTCCTCGCCAAGAGCACTGGTAAAGGCAGTAATGGCATCATCATAATTTCCCAGACGCAGCTGACAGATTCCAATCCCGCGGTAAGACACTGCAGGCTTCACACCATTATTCACAGAAGTAGTAAATTCATCCAGCGCATACTCATAGCTGCCCTGCTCCAGATCTTTCTCTGCTTCCTTAAAAATCTGCTGTTTTTCATTATCACAGCCAGCCAGAAGGGAAAGCCCCATGACCGCTGTCAATATTAATGCTGTTTTTCTGATTTTCATTCTCAACCAACGATCAGTCCTTCGGCTTCCATTACTTCCACAACACTGTCTACATACTGATGGCAGAGCTCATCTGTCTCGGCCTCCACCATAACACGGATCAGCGGCTCTGTACCACTCTCGCGGACCAGAATACGTCCGGAATCGCCAAGTGCCTTTCCTGCTGCTTCGACTGCTTCAACCACCTTCGGGTTCTCACGCGCAGTCTTCTTATCTGCTACACGTACATTTCGAAGAACCTGAGGATAAACCTTCATCTCTTTGGCAAGATCACATAAGGTAGACTTCTTATCTACGCATGCTTCCATGACCATAAGAGAAGTAAGGATACCATCACCTGTAGCTGCATAACGGCTGAAAATAATATGTCCGGACTGTTCTCCACCAATGCTGTAGTTATTTGCCATCATATTCTCGGCAACGTATTTGTCACCAACGGCAGTCTGCTCATAACGCATTCCTTCACGCTCCAGAGCTTTGTAAAGTCCCATATTGGACATCACTGTGGTAACAACAGTATTTCCATTCAGTTTCCCCTGCTCTTTCAGATATTTACCGCAGACATACATAATCTTGTCACCATCGATGATATTTCCACGATGATCAACTGCGATACAACGGTCAGCATCTCCATCATAAGCAAATCCGATATCCAGGCCATTGTCTACCACATATTTCTGAAGGACTTCAATATGAGTGGAACCGCAGTTTGTATTGATGTTAGTTCCATCCGGCTGATTGTTGATCACATAAGTTTTCGCCTGAAGTGCCTCGAAAACACTTTTTGCAATTGCGGATGAGCTTCCGTTGGCACAGTCAAGTCCAACTTTTACATTTTTGAAATCACGGCTTGGAATGGAGATCAGATATCCGATATAGCGGTTTCGTCCGGAAGCAAAATCAACAGTACGTCCAATGTCTTCTTTGCGTGCAAGAGGAAGCTCCTCGATCTCGCCATCAATGTAGGCCTCAATACGCTCCTCGATCTCAGCCTCAATCTTCTGTCCGTTTCCATTGAGAAGTTTGATACCATTATCATAGAATGGGTTATGGCTTGCGGAAATCATAATACCGCAGTCAAAATCCTCTGTACGAACCGCAAAGGATACACTTGGAGTAGTGGTTACATGCAGAAGATAAGCATCTGCTCCGGAAGCGGTAAGTCCTGCAACAAGGGCATACTCAAACATATAGCTGCTTCGTCTGGTATCTTTTCCGATTACGATCTTCGCCTTATGGTCACGTCCATAATACCAGCCTACATAACGTCCTACTTTAAACGCATTATCAACTGTCAGCTGAACATTCGCCTCACCACGAAATCCGTCTGTTCCAAAATATTTTCCCATATCTAATTATCCTCCTTGCTTATTACACCTGAAAGCATATAGGAATCATACATTCTTTTCCATATTTTCAGGCAAAACTGCAAACAATTACAATATACAGTATCCGATAATCTTATTTGTAAAGTCCGTTTGGATATACGCCAGCCTCGGTAAGCTCTTTAAAGGCTTTGATCACAACCTCTTTATCTTCCTGGTAAGTTACACCAAACCAGGTATCCTTTGTCTCAAGCACATCCACCTGGGCAGTTCCCTTCTGGATCAATGTATCGATCATAACCGGAAGAAGATACTCTGCCTTGATATCACCAGCTTTTACATTCTGAAGAAACTCTACAAATCCATCGTATAAAGTATCCATAAACGCAGGAGTCAGTCCCCACATGTTCATGGAAACAAGCTCATTTAAATCAAGCTTCTCTGCCGGCTGTCCATCTTCGCGGCTCTCAGCGCCATCTGCTGTTTTAAAAATGTTGTGTGTCTCGGTAACCCCTGTAAGCTTGCCGTCTGTAATGTGGCAAAGTCCTCTTGTAACACTTCCATTATCGCTTAAGGTGTTTCCAAGACGGAAGCCTGCCATACAAATATGCAGGACATCATCTGCCGGCTTCTCCTGAACCAGATAATCATGTACTTTTACGTATGCTTCCTTTCCATAGTAGTCATCTGCATTGATAACTGCAAATGGCTCTGTAAGGAACTCTCTTGCGCAGATAACAGCATGGCCGGTTCCCCATGGTTTGGTTCTGTCTGCCGGTTTCACAAAGCCTTCCGGAAGCTTCTCCATTTCCTGATATGCATACGCAACTTCTGCGATCTTCTCTACTCTTGCACCAATGGTGCTTTTAAATTCTTCTTCCAGATCCTTACGGATAATAAATACAATTTTATTGAAGCCAGCCTCCAATGCGTCTCTGATGGAATAATCCATAATGATCTCACCATTTGGTCCAACTGGTGCAAGCTGCTTGATTCCATTTTCCAAATCTGCTTCCAACTCCGGCTGCCATAATTACAAGAGCTGTTTTTTTTCATAGGTAATACCCTCCCATTTTTCATATGATTGTTGTTTTAGAGCGTGTTTGAAAAAGGCTCTAAGTTTACTGTTCCTGCAGATTGCTCAATTTCGCTGCCTGGTCTGCTGCGATCAGGCTGTCGATGATTTCATCCAGATCTCCATTCAGAATGTTATCCAGTCTGTGAAGTGTAAGTTTGATACGGTGATCTGTTACACGTCCCTGTGGAAAATTGTAGGTTCTGATCTTCTCGGAACGATCACCTGTACCGATCTGGCTTCTTCGCGCCTCTGCTTCTGCGTCATGCTGTTTGGCCAGCTCCATCTCATACAGACGTGAGCGAAGAACCTTTAACGCCTTATCCTTATTCTTCAGCTGGGACTTCTCATCCTGACAGGAAATTACGATTCCTGTAGGAATATGGGTCAGTCGTACTGCGGAGTCTGTAGTATTGACGCACTGTCCGCCATTTCCGGAAGCACGGAATACGTCAAATTTACAGTCATTCATATCCAGATGGAAATCAATCTCCTCAGCTTCCGGCATAATTGCAACCGTACAGGTGGATGTATGGATTCTTCCGCCGGATTCCGTCTCCGGAACCCTCTGTACCCGGTGTACACCACTCTCATACTTCAGTCTGGAATAAGCTCCGGCACCGTTTATCATAAAGGTAACCTCTTTGAATCCGCCGATTCCATTCTCGTTTAAGCTCATCATCTCTGTTTTCCAGCGCCTGGATTCTGCATATTTTACATACATTCTGTAAATCTCAGCTGCAAAAAGAGCAGCCTCATCTCCACCGGCACCGGCGCGGATCTCCACGATAACGTTCTTATTATCGTTAGGGTCCTTAGGCAGAAGAAGGATCTTCAGTTCATGCTCCAGCTCTTCCACACGCTTCTTGGCATCGGAAAGCTCTTCCTTGAGCATTTCTCTCATATCCTCATCCTTCTCCTCTTCCAGCATGGAAAGACTGTCCTGAATGGTTTCTTTATTTTTCTTATATTCCTTATAGGTATCCACAATTGGCTGCAGGTCGCTCTGTTCCTTCATAAGCTTCTGGAAACGATCTGGATTAGATGTTACATCTGGCTCACCCAGCTCATTCAGAACTTCCTCGAAACGTATGAGCAAATCGTCCAACTTGTCAAACATGGTTTTCCTCCTGTTATGTTCTTCTCTTTACTTATATAAAACTATCGTCTGCCCAACACAACTCTATCAAGTCCCGTCAGGTCTTTAACAATCTGTACATCAAAAAAGCCATTTTCCCGCATCAGCGCCTTTACAGCTTCGCCCTGATCATATCCGATTTCAAACAGCATCCAGCCATTTTCCTTTAGGAAAGCCTTTCCCTCCGATACGATTTTTCTGTAAAAATACAGACCATCTTCATGGCCATCCAATGCAAGTCTTGGATCGTGATCCCGCACTTCTTCCATAAGCTCTTCAATCTCTGCGCTTCTGATGTAGGGGGGATTCGAAATAAGGATATCATACTGAGGCATATCTTTGCCAGTGTTTTGTTGAAAAAAAGCTGACGAAAACAAGTCGCTTTCCACGAAAACAGCTCTGTCTGACACTTCCAGGCTTACCGCATTCTTATCTGCCACCTGAAGAGCAAGTGGGGAAACATCAGCACCCACACCATATGCATCCCCGGTAAGTGCCAGAAGACTTAAAAGAATACACCCCGATCCGGTGCACATATCCAGAATCCCTGGTGTCTTTTTCCCTTTCATAACTTCCAGAGCCTTCTCCACCAATGTCTCCGTATCCTGCCTCGGAACCAGTACGTTTTGATTTACATAAAATTCAAATCCCATAAAATATGCCTGGTGGGTAATATGCTGTAATGGAATATGACCTGCTCTTTTCCGGATCAGTTCCCGGTATCTGTCCGCTTTTTCCTCATCCATCCCGTCAGCTGAATGAGCGAAATAAAAGGCTCTGTTCATCCCGGTCACATGCTCCAGAAGAAGCCAGGCATCCAGCCTGGCTTCCTGGATCTTATGCTGTTCCAGAACCTTGGTTCCTTCTTTTAATAGTGTTTCCAGAGAAGTCATTGTGCAGCTCCCGTTTCCGGTACATTCCCGGTACGTTCTTCACTCTCCCCGCTTTCAGATTGCGCGGAAGCAGCGGAAAGATCACCGTTTTCTTTGTTCTCATATGGAATATCCAGATTGAATTCTGTCTTTAAATATGCTCTCCAGTCAAACACAGCCTCCACAGCCTTGATTGCAACCTCTGCCATATCAGCTGTAGGTTCTTTTGTGGTAAATTTCTGCATTGCCATACCAGGTTTGCTCATCATCAAGGCAAATTTACTGTCTGTCCTGCCTGCCCACTGGATAATTTCAAATGAAATTCCAGATACTACAGGTACCATGAGCAGACGGCCGAAAAGACGGAACCAGTAAGACGGTACCAGTACAAAAATAAAATGTAGGAAAATACTTACTATCATAACCAGGAACAGAAAGCTTGTTCCGCAGCGTCTGTGGAATCTGGAGCTCTCAAGCACGTTCTCCACAGTAAGTGGCTTACCATTTTCCACACAGTTGATACATTTGTGTTCAGCACCATGATACATAAAGGTTCTCTGAATATCCTTCATTCTGGAGATCAGGATCATGTATCCCATAAACAGACCCAGCTTCACAAACGCTTCCACAATGGTAACCACCACTTCCGAAGCGCCTACTTTACGGCAAAGACTGGCCAGTGCATAAGGAAGCAGCATAAAGGCTGCAATGGAAATTACAATAGAAATGGCCACAGTTACATAGAGCAAGGCTTTAAATGCCTTGTCTTCTTTTTTCTTCTTGGCTTCCAGTTCTTCTGGAGAAAGAGCAGCATTCTTTCTGGTCTCTTCCTCGTCCTCCTCATCACCTGCAATTTCAGCTGAATACATAAGGCATTTCGTTCCGGTTACCAGAGAATCGATAAAGCTTACCATTCCGCGGATGATCGGTTTCCGCCAGATCCTGGCTTTCCCGAAAATGCATTTATAATCTTCCACTTTTACTACAATTTCTTTATCAGGACGTCTTACTGCAATGGAGTATTTATCCTTGTGGCGCATCATAATGCCTTCCATTACAGCTTGTCCACCGATATTGGATGGTTTCATTTTATCCTCCAGTTACAAAGAAAGGTTGAGATTTCCCAACCTCAACCTTCTCATTCAGTAATATTCAAATTATTTATTCAGGCCGTATTTCTCGTTGAACTTATTGATACGTCCGCGAGCCTGAGTAGCTTTCTGCTGTCCTGTATAGAACGGATGACATTTGGAGCAGATTTCTACGTGGATATCCTGCTTGGTAGATCCTGTTACAAAAGTATTACCGCAGTTGCAGGTTACAGTTGCCTGATAGTAGTTCGGATGGATTCCTTCACGCATGATTTTCACCTCTCTATATTTATTCTATTTTATTTGCGTTGAATCTGACGAATTCACACTTTACACAGCCTACTGATTATAGCATGGCGTTATGAGAAATGCAAGTTATTTATAAAAATTTCTAAAACTATATTAATTGTAAAATATAAGCGAACTAAAAAATGAATGGAAAACAGTCCAAACGTTTGGACTGGGGATAAGAAAGGATAGGCGAAAATATGACAGTAAACGTTGAGGAATTAGGAGAACTCGTTGCAAGCAAACAAATTTTAAATGATATTGCGATTGCATATGGTGCTTCCAGGGATTTTTATCGCAGTACCGGCTGTAACGCATTAGCTGATAGGTGTAGCAATATTTGTGGCTCTATTCACGACGCGTTGGAAAAATCTGGTTATTTTAACGATTGATATTATTTTCACAGTCCATACGTTTGGACTGGGAACCCTAAGAAAGGATAGGCGCACATGGAAAACAGGATTTATTACAGAGTTACTTTTAACAAGCCTGGTTGTTGTTATGACAGAGGTTTCACCAATGAGGACGAAAGAAACAGATTTGCTGACAGCATGAAAAAGGCAGGTTTTAAAGTAACTGTCTATAATTCATAAATTTACAGAAAGGATGGGCTATATATGTTTACGGCATGGGTAATAGATTCAGATGGTGAAGTACGAAAACAGTTTGATGATTGTATGCAGGTTTCCGTATTGTCAGAAGAACAGATGCAAATGAAATATCCCGAGATCATTGACGCAATCGGCTACACTAGCAATTATGTCTGCCTGGTAGACTCGCAGGGACCCCATTTCTACCCCCTGTATGTCTATAGTGTAAACATAGGCTGAGGGTTACGGCATGGACTTACTTGCACTTTTGAAAATGTTTCTTTTCCTGGGGTGTATCTGTTACACATTTACAATACTGTCCTTTATTAAAAGGCACTTCCCCAGGATAACCTGGAAAAAGGATTCACGAAAAAAGGAGAATAAAGAGGATGGGCGAAACACAGAAAACTGAGATTGTTGCTGAAATGGAAAACGCAGAAGTTACCGCTTTCGGAAAGAAAGATTTACGAACTTTTAACACTTTAAAGAGCAACATCGAGAAAGGCTTTTCAAAAGCCAGTGATGCGTATATTACTATCGGCTGTGCCCTGTGGCAGATTCACCACGGCGAATATTACCGCATTGACAATTACAAGAACATTGCAGAATTTGCCTTGGATGCCTACGAACTGAAAAAGGCAACTACCCACAACTACATAAAAGTAATTGAGAAATTCGGCGAAATCGTTGATGGTAAAGCTATCGGCTTAAAAGAAGAATACAAGCCCTTTAAGTGTTCACAGCTTGTCAACATGACCGTATTCACCCCAGAACAGTTGGAGCAGGTAAAGCCAGACTGGTCAGTCCGTAAGATTATCGAGTTCGGCAAGGAACCCCTTTCCATAGATACGGATGCAGACGGCGAAGAGGTTATTGATTCAGATGCAGAAGAAATTGAAGAGACTGACAGCCAGAACGCCGTTGCTTATATGACTGCCCCAGAACTGGAAACAGGACGTACACAGCTTATGACCTGTGACAGCCTGGATGATCTAATCAAGAATCGTGAGGTATTGGAAAATGCCTTTAACGATATGAAACAAGACAAGAACTTTGCAAAGAAAAAAATCCGCTTTGTTTTGGAACTCGCATTTGAATAATGACAGCAAGGTAAAAGATAGCGGAACCACGAAAAGAAAAGGAGAAAAAACTATGACTATTTACACAACTGCAACCAAACCTGTTGAGGTTATCACAAAGAATGCTACCCCATATGACGTAGATGGAAACAAGGGTATTACTTACCGCCTTGTAGTTATGGCTGACAATGACGTGGAAAAACTGAAAGTCGTTGACGAGAAAACCTATAACCTGTTTCAGCCAGGACAGAAGTATCTGCTTACCGGACAGTTTGACGTTCGAAACGCACGTTGTGGCGAATGGAAGGTAAACGGCTACGCGCAGAAATAATGGTAGTCAGTCCATACGTATGGACCTTTCTATAAAAACCTTTTTATCCCATGGGGTTAGGAAACGCCTATCCCCTAGCCCCATGTAATCCCGAAAAGGAGAATAGGCGTGAATGATACTTTTACAGACTGAAACACAATTAGACATAGATTCATCTTTCACAGATTGCCCCACCTGCTGAGGAACCGTCCACGGATATTGTGGAAATCCTCCCGAATGGTGACGAACCTGTGATAACTCCACCTGTGGAGCAGATCACGGCAACCCCTACACCTGCTATGGTAACGGCAACGCCCACCCCTGTTCCAGAGGTAACCACAGTTCCCCCAGAACAATCAGAAGCTTCTACTCCCCCCACGGATGCGGAAACTTCCCTGGGGGATTCCTCCGAAACTGAAACAGACCATACAATTGATGATATCTACACCCTGTTGTCAGAGCGCGTCAAGGCATTGGAAGAACAGGAACTAAAACAGGAAGAAACAAGGGCAGAGGAAACACAAGCCCTTACCGAATACCGTTCCTATATGGTGGAACAGTCAAAAAACGTCCTGTCTGTTTCTTCCCTTATCTTTATAACCCTTGCGTTCCTGTCCGGTCTTATCTTTGCAAGGATAGTCTGGCGTAAACTGTAGTCCATACGTTTGGACTGCCCCGATATCATCCGTTTCTAAGGAGTGACAAAAATGCAATTTCTATCTATCGTGAGTACCGTGATAAATGACGGTGAAGCTTTCATATCTGGAAATGAACCCGAAACATTTGTAGGCGCAGCCGAAACTGCCGGTTCTGTAGCTTCTGACTTCCTAGATAAGTTTATGAATATGGATTTCATCAAGGAAATTTTCACAAGCTATGCCGGTGTCTTTGCAATCGGCTTTGCCTTTGCAACAGTACTCATATTAATTACCTTTGGCGTTTTCAAGGCTTTTAGTCTTGTACGCATAGATTAAAATAATTCAAGGAGGTACAATACCATGGGTGAAGCGTTAACAGGTGCTTTTACAACTGCTGTAGGCACAATCAAAACTGACGTTACTACAATGATTAGCACAGCCCTTCCGGCTGGTCTTGCTATCATGGGTATCGGTCTTGCGGTTCGTATCGGAATTAATTTCTTCCGTTCTATCGCGAATTCCTAAGTAGGAATTGCCAGGGGTGCATTGCTGTTCAAGGCCACAGCTTTGCAGTTACCCCATGCACCCCTGGCACTATTCGAACAACAACATACTTTCGTATTAAGTATTAACATC
>ENA-OQDT01000773-OQDT01000773.1-human-gut-metagenome-genome-assembly--contig:-NODE-773-length-20523-cov-5.130565_pt1 | contig 20523 bp, 22 predicted proteins | sample MGYA00242786_ERZ504617 | MGnify/ENA primary metagenome ERZ504617 (study PRJEB26092, sample SAMD00036337) | human gut metagenome | host: Homo sapiens | study: EMG produced TPA metagenomics assembly of...
ATTGAAGAAGAACCGGATGTAGATCTTTTGGACATTTGGTTTACAAAAGCATTAAAGGCAAATACCGTTCAGGAGTTTGAACAGGCACTGGATTAAATGAACATTTCCCCTCTGCAGGAGCGACTTACGGCAGGAACTCTTGCAGAGATTTTTTATCTTAGTCGGAGAAAGTGGCGTCCTAACAGTGCCAGGTAATTATGATTTACATTTAACCTGTTCTTAAATGGACTTCTTTCTGAATAAACTGTCATAAGAGTCCAAAAAAGGGTGACGGTTTCGATGTATGATCTGCGGTTAAAAAATATCAGTGCGGAAGTATGGATGGGAATATTGATGCTGGCGTGTGCAATTTTACTTTTTACGAGTGGTGTGAAAAATGTGCTTCCGGCTTCCGGCAGTGTAAAGAAACAGGTTATTTTGATTGATGCGGGACATGGCGGTGATGATCCGGGAAAGATTGGGATCAATCAGGCGAAAGAAAAGGATATCAATCTGGCGATTGCAAAGAAACTAAAGGTTTGTCTGGAAAAGGCCGGATTTGAGGTTGTGATGACGCGGGACACGGATGAGAGTGTAAAGGGACCGGAACAGGGAAACAAAAAGAGTGCGGATATGAGAAACCGATGCACAAAGATCAGGGAGACAAAGCCGGTGATGGCAGTCAGTGTTCATCAGAACAGTTACACGGAAGAATACGTGGCAGGTCCGCAGGTTTTTTATTATACGACTTCGGCGGAGGGAAAGGAAATTGCCGCATGTATTCAAGATGTTATGAATGTGGAGCTGCAGATTGAAAGACCGCGTGAGATTAAAGCGAATGACACGTATTACATATTGAAGAGGAGTGAAGCTCCTGCGGTGATCGTGGAGTGTGGTTTTCTGTCGAATGAGAAGGAGGCAGCACTTTTAATTACAGATGTTTATCAGCAAAAGGTAGCAGAATCAATCTGCAATGGTGTCCAAAAATATTTTGCGGTAAAAATGTAAAGTATGCTTCCAAAAATATTTGATTTCAGATGAAAAAAATGGTGCGATATAACAATTGACAAAAATTTTAAATTCGCCTTATAATTGTTCGACAACGAACAATCGGACGGGAGGTGAAGCGAAGATGGAGTTTGGAGAAAAACGTGAAGTAGGCAGAGAGATTTTATCGTTATCCAATCTTTTATATCGAAAAATTGAGTACGATAAGAAAAGAAGTGGAATTTATGATCTCCAGTATGTCCAGGGCGGGATTATAAAGTATATTAAAGAAAATCCTCAAAAGGACATTTTTCCGCGGGATATCGTGAAGCGTTTCTGCCTTACACGCTCTACTGTTGCCGGCATTTTGCAGAAGATGGAGCAGAATGGTTATATTGAGATGCAGTCTTATCCCGGGGATGCGAGGCTGAAGAAAATTGTCCTGACAGAAAAAGGCGATGAAGCCAGTCATCTTGTAATACAGCATATCCAGAGAATGGAGCGTTTGCTGGTAAAGGATATGACAGCGGAGGAAATTGACTGTCTGTTTCAGCTGACAAAGAAGATTCGCGAGAACCTCACAGAAGATTTAAAATGTTCGATGAAAAACAAATGTTATGCAAAAAAAGATAGTAAGGAGGCTAATCAATCATGATTAAGAAACTGATGAAGAGCATCCGTGAGTACAAGAAGGATTCCCTTTTGTCTCCGCTGATGGTCACGCTTGAAGTAATCATGGAAGTGATCATTCCGATGTTGATGGCAAGACTGATCGATTACGGTATTCAGGCACAAAATATGGGTTATGTCTGGAAGATGGGGATTCTGCTTGCTGTTACAGCGATGATTTCACTGATGTTCGGTGTGCTGTCCGGTAAGTTTGCCGCACAGGCATCAGCAGGATTTGCAAAGAATCTGAGAAAAGATATGTATTACAATGTACAGAATTTTTCTTTCTCTAATATTGATAAGTTTTCAACGGCGAGTATTGTAACCCGTCTGACAACGGACGTTACCAACGTGCAGAATGCATATCAGATGATTATACGTATGGCGGTTCGTGCACCGATCATGCTTGTTTTTTCTATGTTTATGGCATTTCAGGTAAATTCTGAGATGGCAGTGATCTTCCTGGCAGCAGCTCCGATCCTTGGTATCGGACTGTATTTGATCATGACACATGCACATCCGGTATTTGAAAAAGTTTTCAAAACTTACGATAAGCTGAATAATGTTGTGCAGGAAAATCTTCACGGAATCCGTGTTGTGAAATCTTATGTCCGTGAGGATCATGAGATTGAAAAATTTGAGAAAATATCCACATCAATTTATAATGATTTTACGTTTGCAGAAAAACTGATCGCATTCAATATGCCGCTGATGCAGTTCTGTATGTATGCATGTATGATCCTGATTTCCTGGTTTGGTGCGAAACTGATCGTCACAACGGGGAATGATCCGATAAATGGTATGTCGACCGGTCAGCTGATGAGCCTCGTTTCTTATGCGATGCAAATCCTTATGAGCCTTATGATGCTCTCTATGGTATTTGTTATGATCATCATTTCCAGAGCATCTGCAGAACGTATTGTAGAGATCCTTGATGAGAAGAGCGACCTTACAAATGGAGAAGCTCCGGTGACGGAAGTAAAGATGGATCTGTTGTATTTGATCATGTAAGCTTCAGTTATACGGGAAAAAAGGACAAGATCTGTCTTTTTGATATTAATTTAAATATCAAATCCGGTGAGACGGTTGGTATCATCGGAGGAACCGGCTCTGCAAAGACAACGCTGGTTCAGCTGATCCCGAGACTTTATGATGTCACAGAAGGAAGCCTGAAGGTAGGTGGTCTGGATACAAGAAAATATGATCTGGAAGCTCTGCGTGACCAGGTGGCGATGGTTCTTCAGAAAAATGTGCTGTTTTCCGGGACGATCAAAGAAAATTTACGCTGGGGAAATGAAAATGCGACAGATGAGCAGCTTCTCCATGTCTGTCAGCTCGCCCAGGCTGACGATTTTATCCAGACATTCCCGGATAAATATGATACTTACATTGAACAGGGCGGAAGTAATGTATCCGGCGGTCAGAAACAGAGAATCTGTATTGCAAGGGCACTTCTGAAAAAACCAAAAATCCTGATCCTGGATGATTCTACCAGTGCGGTAGATACAAAAACAGATGCATTGATCCGGAAGGCATTCCGTGAGGAAATCCCGGATACAACGAAATTTATCATCGCACAGCGTATTTCATCGGTACAGGATGCGGACAAGATCATTGTTATGGATAAAGGTCATATTTCTGCGGTTGGTACGCATGAAGAGCTGCTGGCATCCAGCGAGATCTATCAGGAGGTTTACTATTCTCAGGTGAAAGGAGGAAGCGAAGATGAGACAGCCGAATAACAAAAAGGTCCGGAAGGAATGGCGAAGGTAAATAAAGATGTTGTAAAAAGACTTATGTCTTATATAGGACATTATAAACTGCGTTTTGCCGCTGTCCTGGTCTGTATTGTAGTCAATGCACTTGCTATGGTATCATGCTCGTTGTATCTGCAGACATTGATCGACAGTTATATTACACCATTGCTTCAGGCAGCTGCACCGGATTTTGCACCACTGTTTCGCTCTGTTTTGATCATGGGATGCATTTACGCAGTAGGAATCCTTGCCTGCCTGTTCTACAACAGAACGATGGTAAGTATCGCACAGGGAACGTTAAAACGTATTCGAGACGAGATGTTCGAACATATGCAGACACTGCCGATCCGTTATTTTGATACGCATACACATGGCGATATCATGAGCCATTATACGAACGATACGGACACGCTGCGTCAGATGCTTGCACAGAGTATCCCGCAGATGTTCTCCTCTTTGATCACGATTATTTCTGTATTTTTTGCCATGCTTTTCACAAGCTGGCAGCTTACCATTTTTGTACTCTGTTTTGTATTTATCATGCTTCAGGTGACAGGCCGTGTTGCCGGAAAGAGTGGTTATTATTTTATACGTCAGCAGAAAGCTCTTGGTGATGTAAATGGTTATATCGAAGAAATGATCAACGGACAGAAAGTTATCAAAGTATTCTGTCACGAAGAGAAAGCAAAAGAGATTTTCGACCAGAAAAACGAAGAATTGTGCAAAGATGCATCTGCAGCAAACAGTTTCGCGAATATCCTGATGCCGATCATGGGGAATCTTGGAAATCTGCAGTATGTGCTTCTGGCAACGATCGGAGGTACAATGGCACTTGGCGGTGTTGGAGGTATGACGATTGGTACGATCGCTTCTTTTCTGCAGCTTAGCAGAAGCTTTATGAACCCGATCAGCCAGATCTCAAACCAGTTGAACATGGTTGTCATGGCACTTGCCGGAGCAGAGCGTATTTTCAGACTGATGGATGAAGAACCGGAAGTAGATGAAGGATACGTTACACTGGTCAATGCAAAATATGATAAGAACGGTGAACTGACAGAATCAAAAGAAAGAACTGGAATGTGGGCATGGAAGCATCCGCATGGAGACGGAACTCTGACTTATACAAAAATGCGCGGAGAAGTACGGTTTTATGATGTGGATTTTGGATATAATGAAAATAAGATCGTGCTTCATAATATCAGTCTGTATGCAGAGCCTGGTCAGAAAGTGGCGTTTGTTGGTTCTACCGGAGCCGGAAAGACAACGATCACAAATCTGATCAACCGTTTCTATGATCTGGCTGACGGAAAGATCCGTTACGATGACATCAATATCAACAAAATCAAAAAGGCAGACTTGAGACGCTCTCTTGGAGTGGTTCTTCAGGATACAAATTTGTTTACCGGAACGATCATGGAAAATATCCGTTACGGAAAACTGGATGCAACGGACGAAGAAGTTTATGCAGCAGCAAGACTTGCAAATGCAGATGATTTTATCCGTCTGCTTCCAAATGGTTATGATACGGTGATCACAGGAAACGGTGGCAGCCTTTCACAGGGACAGCGTCAGTTGATCGCGATCGCAAGAGCAGCGGTAGCTGATCCGCCTGTTATGATCCTGGACGAGGCTACTTCTTCGATCGATACCAGAACAGAGGCGATCGTACAAAGAGGTATGGATGCTTTGATGAAAGGCCGTACCGTATTTGTTATTGCACACAGATTGTCGACAGTACGGAATTCTGATGTTATAATGGTGCTGGAACAGGGACGTATTATTGAAAGAGGATCTCATGATAAGCTGATCGATGAAAAAGGAAAATACTATCAGCTTTATACAGGAGCATTTGAACTGGAATGATATAATTATGAAAAAAAGAAATATTAGCAGATGGATTTTATTTATACTGTGCCTGGTGATGCCGGTGTTTTCTGTGAAAGCAGAGGCACTGCGCGGCACACCGAAAAAAGAAGCATTGCTGGAAATGGTGTGGGACTGCCTGGAAGAGTCCAATTTTAGTTGTGTACGTACAAATCTGGCAGCAATCAGAAAAGCAGAACTTTCGGAAAGGGAAACAGAAGCTCAAAAAGATTTTGGATCCGAATCAGAAGCAACGACAGAAGTGTTACAGGAAAGTAAGCAGGAAGATACATCGGATATTAAGGTAAAGGATTTTACGGCAACGCAATATATTTTTGTCGGAGACTCCAGAACGGTCGGTATGCAGCAAAGTGTCGGTGATGCCGGATGTATATGGATCGGTCAGGTTTCAGCAGGATTATCCTGGTTTCAGGACAGTGCCGTGGCGGAAGTGGATGCAGCAGTGACGCAGGAGTCTGTGATCATCATCAATATGGGAGTCAACGACCTTGGAAATGTATGGGGATATATTGATCTTCTAAAAGAGAAAATTCCTCAGTGGATGGAAAAAGGAGCTGAAGTCTACTATATGTCCGTAAATCCTGTGGAAAACCATCCGTATATTTCTAATGAGGATATTGCGAATTTTAACAATATTCTTTATAATAATCTTCCGTCAGAAGCTGGTTGGATAGAGACAGATTCCTATCTGCTGGAGAGTGGATATTCCACACAGGACGGCGTACATTTTGATGCGGCAACGTATCAGAAAATATTTAATTATACAATGGAAGTGCTGTCCGGATTCGGACGACAATAAAAATGTCTGGAGGAAATGAAAATGGGTGTTTTAAGTGGTTTAAAACCGGAAAAAGTATTTTATTATTTTGAGGAGCTTTGTAAAATTCCACATGGTTCCTATCATACAAAACAGATCAGTGATTATCTGGTACAGTTTGCAAAAGACCGTAACCTGGAGTGCAGTCAGGATGACAGCAACAACGTTGTGATCCGCAAAGCCGCATCCGCAGGATACGAAGATGCACCGGTCGTTATTTTGCAGGGACACTGCGATATGGTCTGCGAGAAAACAGCAGATTCCACACACGACTTTGAAAAAGATGGCCTGGATCTGATGATTGAAGGCGATTATGTTACTGCGAACGGAACAACACTTGGCGGAGACGATGGAATTGCGGTTGCCTATGCGATGGCAATCCTTGATGATGATACATTGAAACATCCGGCACTGGAAGTGGTTATCACAACAGATGAGGAAGTAGGACTTCTTGGGGCAAAAGCTCTGGACTGTTCACGGTTGAAAGGCAAATACCTGATCAACATGGATTCTGAAGAAGAAGGATATCTGTGGGTAAGCTGTGCAGGCGGACTTTCTGCGATCACAACGATTCCTGTCAGATATCAGGAAGTAAGCGGAGAGAAATACGAACTGGTTATTTCCGGACTGAACGGCGGACATTCAGGGGCAGAGATTGACAAAAACAGAGCAAACTCCAACAAACTGATCGGACAGGCTTTGTTTACACTGGAACAGGATATTCCGTTCTGCCTGGCAGCACTGGAAGGCGGCACAAAGGACAATGCGATCACGAGACTGTCAAAAGCTGTTTTTGTTGCAGATAAAGAAGCAGAAGAAGCTATTTTTGCAGTTGCAGAAAAACTTCAGAAGGACTGGAGAGCAGAATATACAGGAACAGATGAAGGCATTACCGTAACAGTGAAAAAGCTGGGTGAGACAACCGAAAAAGCTCTCGACCAGGTAAGTCAGGAAAAGATTATTTTCTTCCTGGTACAGGTACCGTACAGTATCCAGAAAATGAGCGGTTCTATCGAAGGTCTGGTAGAGACTTCCATCAACCCTGGTATCTTGATGCTGAACGAGGAAGAATGCAGGATCGTCAGCAGCGTTCGAAGCAGCATTGACAGTGCAAAAGACGCACTGACTGCAAAAGTCTGCTATCTCAGCGAGTTCCTGGGGGGAGACTGTGTGACAGAAGGTGATTACCCGGCATGGGAATACCGCAAAGAATCTAAACTGCGTGATATTATGGTAAATTCTTACAAAGAACTGTTCGGAGACGGACCGGAAGTAAAAGCCATCCATGCAGGACTGGAGTGTGGTCTTTTCTATGAGAAGATCGAAGGTCTGGATGCAGTTTCCTTTGGCCCGACTATGAAAGATATCCATACAACAGAAGAAGTTCTTTCCATTTCTTCTACCGCACGTATGTGGGATTATCTGGTGAAAGTGCTGGAAAATATTAAGGCATAAACCAGGGCAGAATTATTTATACAGAATGAAAAGCAGGCAGAGGCAAAGGAGAAAGTCTATGAGGGATAAAGTAAGAAAACATTTTTATTTTTCCGGAGATGTGCAGATGGTAGGATTTCGCTATCAGGCGAAGTATGCTGCCGATGATATCGGACTGACCGGATGGGTGTGCAACCTTTGTGACGGAAGAGTCGAAATGGAAGTACAGGGACGGGATTCTGATATAGACCGCCTTCTTGCCCGCCTCTATGAAGCCAGATCCATACGGATCACGGATATAGAAGCAAGACATATGCCGCTGCAGCCAGGTGAAAAAGGATTTCGCGTAACAGGTTATTAAAGAGTGAGGAAAGAAAACGTCAGGTGTTCATGCAGATTTGATAAAGATGGTTGTAAACAGATAGTCATCCGGTAATGATAACAGTACAGAATTACTATGCAAATTGTATCCGAAAAAGAAAGGAAGATAAAAATGGATAAAAAAGAATTTGCTTTAAATCAGCATGAAAAATGGAATGGAAAAATCGAAGTGATCAGCAGAGCAAAAATAGAGACACCGGAAGATCTGGCAGTAGCTTATACTCCGGGCGTTGCAGAGCCTTGCCTGAAGATTGCAGAAGACGTTGATTTATCTTATAAGTATACAAGAAGAGGAAACCTGGTAGCTGTCGTAACGGACGGCACAGCAGTACTCGGACTTGGAGATATCGGCCCGGAAGCAGGTATGCCGGTTATGGAAGGAAAGTGTGCTTTGTTTAAAGAATTTGGCGATGTGGATGCTTTTCCGCTTTGCATTCGCAGCAAAGATGTAGACGAGATCGTCAATACTGTGGCACTCCTTGCCGGAAGTTTCGGAGGCATCAATCTGGAAGATATTTCTGCACCGAGATGCTTTGAAATTGAAAGAAAATTAAAAGAACGCTGCGATATTCCGGTATTTCACGATGATCAGCATGGAACAGCCGTTGTAACAGCAGCAGCACTGCTCAATGCACTGAAATTTACCGGAAGGAAAATCGAAGACATCAAAGTGGTTATGTCCGGTGCAGGAGCAGCCGGAAGTGCGATCATCAAACTGCTGATCGAGCTTGGACTGAAGAATGTCATCATGTGTGACCGCAAGGGGGCAATTTATGAGGGCAGAGAAAGTCTGAACGAAGAAAAAGCAAAGATAGCAGCCATTACCAACAAAGAGAAACAGGCAGGAAGTCTTGCAGATGTACTAAAGGGTGCGGACGTGTTTATTGGAGTATCCGCACCGGGAACCGTAACGGAAGGAATGGTAAAGACCATGGCAAAAGATCCAATCCTTTTCCCGATGGCAAATCCGGTTCCGGAAATCATGCCGGATCTGGCAATGGAAGCCGGAGCTGCTGTAGTTGGTACCGGACGCAGTGACTTTCCAAATCAGATCAATAACGTACTGGCATTTCCGGGAATTTTCCGCGGTGTACTGGATGTACGTGCGAGAGACATTAATGATACAATGAACGCAGCGGCAGCCTATGCGATTGCAAATCTGATCGATGAAAGAGAACTGAGGGCAGATTATATTATTCCGGATCCATTTGATCCGAGAGTAAAAGAAGCAGTATCTGCGGCAGTCGCAAAAGCTGCAAGAGAAACAGGAGCAGCAAGAATATAATTCATGAAAATAACGTATATTTATCATAGTTCTTTTCTGACGGAAACAAAAAATTTCTATCTGCTATTTGACTATTTTAAAGGGCAGATACCGGATCTGAATGCAGACAAGCCGCTGGTTGTTTTTGCGAGTCATCGCCATGCAGACCATTTTTCAGAAAAGATTTTTGAACTGGAAAAACAGCATAAAAATATATGGTTTGTGCTTTCAGCAGATATCTGGAGAAAACGAGTGCCGCAGCCATTGCAGGAAAGAACGCTGTTTATCGGAAGCGGAAAGCAGGAAACCTTTGCGGGACTTCAGGTGGAAACTCTGAAATCTACCGATGAGGGCGTAGCATTTCTGATTCGTACCGATGAAGGATTTGTTTATCATGCAGGAGATCTCAATGACTGGGCATGGACTGGTGAGCCGGAAAGATTTAATCAGACCATGCGGAAAGCATACCGGCGGCAGATAGAGAAACTGGCAGAAAAAGAAATCAAAGCAGCATTTGTCGTCTTAGATCCAAGACAGGGAACGGAATTTGCAGCAGGAATGACCTGGTTTTTGCAGCATGTACAGGCAGAAGAGGTGTTTCCGATGCACTGCTGGGATGATTACAGTGTTATTTCAAAATATAAAAAGCTGGAAGAGGCAAAGCCTTATGCAGCAAAAATCAAAAAAAATATAAAAGAACCGGGAGAAATATTTACGGTTCTCTGATACAGAAAGCGGAACTGCTTTGCATATGAGCCACAAAACGAGCATATAATCACACCAAGGAATAAAGCCCATGGAGGACGGGATGGCGGATTATCATCGTTTTGTGGCTTATATTTATGAATATGTAAATGGAAAGAAGATGCAGAATACAGGGTTTGCAAAAATAGAACTGCGAAATGCCATTTGCCGCATCCAGATACATATTCAAAATGTAAGGATGATGGATGGAAACGTACAGACATTTGGAATTGTGCGACAGCCAAAAGAGAGCAGAAAAAACAATCCGATTATTCTCCTGATCGGAGAAGGGCAGACACAGGGCAGTGGATTTGACCGGCGTTTTACCGTTCCAGAAGAACCATTTGTGGAAGAATCCTATCGTTTTGCGCAAGTCTGTGGAATCTATATCAGAAGTCAGAGCGGTAGAAACTGGATGACCGTTTTCGATGATGAGCCAATTGCGATCGAAAATCTGGGAAAACCAGAAGAGGCAGTGGCAGAACCAGAGGAAAAAACAGAGGAAAAAACAGTCAAAGAGAATGAACCGGAAGAATCAGAGTCATCAGAAGAGAAGATAAATCCAGATATACCGGAATATGTGAAAGCAGAGCCGGAAATCACTTCAGAAGAGATAAAAGAAGAAATTCTTCCGGATGAAACAGCAGAAGAAATACCACCAAAAGAAACAGTGGAAGAATCGGAAAGTGAGAGCAGAATAAAAAGTGCAGAAAAAGAAAATAAATGTAAAGGCTGCGAACCTGGAACGGATACCAGATGGAATCGTGCGACAGCACGTTATGTGCATTTTCAGCCGGTGCAGGATGAAAAGATAGAAGACGCAATCCGTATTCAGCCATCGGATCTGAAAATTCTCTGGCAGAAAGGTCTGCGGCAGGGAAGCAACAGTTTTCTGATGCACGGATATTATCAGCATCAGCACCTGATGATTGGAAAGAACAAAGAGGGAGTGTATGTTCTCGGTGTGCCAGGTTTTTATGGTGAAAAAAATATGGCAGAAATGTTCGGTTTTCCTGAATTTCGCAAAGCAAAAGCAGAACAAAGAATGGGAACAGAGGAACAGACCTTTGGATACTGGTGCAAAAATCTGGAATAAATCATTTAAAATCACTCAAAAAAGCAATCGTAAAAAAATGCGATTGCTTTTCTCTGTTTTTTCTTTTGATGAACAATAGACAGTAAAATAGAGTTCAGATGTTCCCCAAATTATTTACTTGATATCTTTTCCGCGCAATTCCACATTTGGAATTGTCTTTTTAAGAATTTCAATATAACGATGCAGAGATTCTGTATCCGGGGCGTGAAAACAGACATCTGGACTTTGCATGGAAGCAAGGATGTGTTCGGATTCGCGGTAAGGCTGCAGATAATAGCGGCGGCAGCCGGAAAGCCATTTCCCGATTTTCTTAAAATCATCATCATTGTGAAGTTCTTCTGCAACGGTCGTACGAAATTCATAATCTATGCCGCAGGACATAATATATTCTTTTGAAAGATTGATATTTTGCAGAAGTTTCTGTGTACTTGCAGCATCCGGCTGCAGACCGGAAACTTTTGCATACTGTTCGGGTTGCGTTTTGATGTCCATGGCAATATAATCAAGAAGATGATTTTCATAAAGAAAACGCAGCATTTCCGGATTTGTTCCATTTGTATCCAGTTTCACAAGATAGCCAAGAGCTTTGACCTTTTCTATAAAATCCGGAAGTTCGCGATACAGCGTAGGTTCACCGCCGCTGATACAGACACCTTCGAGAATACCGCTTCTTTTTTTGAGAAAAGCAAGTACTTCCTCTTCAGAAATGGAAGGTTCATTGTCCGGTGAAAGGACAAGATTTCCATTCTGACAGAAAGGGCATCGCAGGTTGCAGCCGCCAAGGAAGATGGAAGCAGCGAGATGCTCCGGGTAATCTAATAGAGTTAAAGTGATAAAACCATGAATATTCATAAAAACCTCCTGGAATTAAAATTGCAAAAAATCAATGTATATACAGCGATTCTGTCAGGTAAATATTAGCCAGAGATGACCGGAATCGCGTGCTAAGTCTTACGTGCGTTCGACTTGAATTTGTATAAAAAATGATATTTTCAGTATACCACATTTACAGAAAGGCAAAAGAAAAATATGACAGCAGACGAAAAATATATGAAGGAAGCCATCCGTCAGGCAAAAAAAGCGAAAGCACTGGATGAGGTTCCAATTGGCTGCGTGATCGTTTATGAAGACAAAATTATCGCACGCGGATACAATCGCAGAAACACCGATAAAAATACGCTTTCGCATGCGGAATTAAATGCGATTAAAAAAGCAAGCAAAAAACTTGGTGACTGGAGGCTGGAAGGATGTACGATGTACATTACGTTAGAACCATGCCAGATGTGTGCCGGGGCAATCGTTCAGGCAAGAGTATCCAGGGTGGTCATCGGAAGCATGAATCCGAAAGCCGGTTGTGCCGGTTCGGTGCTGAATATTTTGCAGATGGATCGGTTTAATCATCAGGTAGAACTGACAAAAGGGGTTCTTCAGGAAGAATGCAGCACCATGCTGAGTAAATTTTTTAAAGAATTGCGAGAAAAGAAGAAAGTTAAATTTACCTAAATTTTACACACATCCGTAATTTGTCTTTACATAATACCTGGATACTGCCAAATGATAAGACTTATCGTTAAGAAAAATGCATTTAAAAAGAGTCTGTCAGGGCAGAGGAGAATAAAAAATATGGAAAAATGAAAGCTTTGCAGATTATCGCTGCAGCAATGGCAGTAACAGTAGTGGCAGCATCCACACCGGTTCATGTTTTTGCATATGGAGAGACAAGTGAGAACAGTACATTATTTACGGATACACAGAATATTTCAGATTATACAACCTGGAAAGCAATCACAAATATAAAGTTAAAGAATAATATATACAGGTGTCTTGACACATGAAAAGACCGGTAGTATAATGTCGCTCATGGCAAAACAAATCCGTGACAGGAAAGAGGTATAAGAAGATGAATGAATATTATGATGCCATTATTGTAGGTACCGGAGCGGCAGGACTTTACTGTGCCCTGAATCTTCCAAAAAGAAAAAAAAGTTCTGATGCTTACAAAGCAGGGGGCGGATCTGTCAGATTCGTTTCTGGCACAGGGCGGTATCTGCATGCTGCGTGGTGAGGATGACTATGAGGACTATTTTGAAGACACCATGCGTGCAGGGCATTATGAAAATAATAAAAGAGCTGTTAATCTGATGATCAGAAGCTCGAATGATATCATCCGTGATCTGCTGTGGAGAAATGTAGACTTTGTGCGTGCGGAGGATGGTGAGCTTGCATTTACAAGAGAGGGCGCACACTCCAGACCAAGAATCCTGTTCCATGAGGATATTACCGGAAAAGAGATTACACAGACACTTCTGAATCAGGTGAAGGAAAAAGAAAATATTGAAATCTGCGAGTATATGACGATGGTAGATATCATATCGAAAGACAATATCTGCGGCGGTGTGATCGCCATGGATGCAAAAAATAATGTTTATCCGATCCGTTCCCAGTTTGTTGTGCTGGCATGCGGCGGTATCGGCGGTTTGTTCCAGAATTCTACCAACTATCCGCATATTGCCGGAGACGGACTCGGTATTGCAATGAAACATCAGGTGAGATTAGAACATCTGGATTACATACAGATCCATCCGACAACTTTATTTTCACATAAACCGGGAAGACGTTTCTTGATTTCAGAATCTGTCCGTGGCGAAGGTGCACTTCTTTATGACAAAAATGGCCAGCGTTTCACAAATGAACTGCAGCCAAGGGATCTGCTTAGTCAGGCGATTTTTGAGCAGATGGAAAAGGACGGTACTGATTTTGTCTGGGAAGATATGCGTCCGCTGGGTGAAAAAACGATCATGCAGCATTTCCCGAACATTTATCAGCACTGTATTGAGGAAGGATTTGATCCGAGAAAAGAGCCGATTCCGGTTGTTCCGGCACAGCACTATTTTATGGGCGGTATCCAGGCAGATTTAAGCAGCCGGACTTCCATGCGTGGACTCTATGCCTGCGGTGAGACAAGCTGCAATGGTGTCCATGGAAAGAACCGTCTGGCAAGCAATTCTCTCCTGGAATCTCTGGTCTTTGCAAGAAGGGCGGCAGATGATATGATATTTGGAGAAGCACCGGAGTTGTGCAGACCGGACAGACTGGATCTGAATCAATATGAAGACCAGAATGTAATTTTGGAAGGGTATCATAAACAAGTGTTGAATGAGATAGAGAGGATGAAAAAAGCAAATGAATAGTATAACTATGAAAATGCAGGCGGATCAGCTGATCCGTATGGCATTGCAGGAAGACATTACAAGTGAAGACGTTTCTACAAATGCAGTTATGCCGACCGAGGTAAAAGGAACGGTAGATCTGATCGCAAAAGAAGATGGAATCATTGCCGGACTTGATGTTTACGCAAGAGTTTTCCAGATTTTAGATGAGAAAACAGAGATTGATTTTAAATGCAAAGACGGTGATGAGGTAAAAAAAGGTGAACGGATGGCAACGGTTACCGGAGACATCCGTGTGCTGTTATCCGGAGAACGTGTGGCACTGAATTATCTGCAGAGAATGAGCGGAATTGCCACTTATACGAGACAGGTCGCAAAACTTCTGGAAGGAAGCAAAGTAACACTTCTGGATACCAGAAAAACGACGCCAAACTGCCGTGTATTTGAAAAAATATGCAGTGCGTGTGGGCGGAGGATGCAACCACAGATACAATTTATCAGACGGTGTACTTCTGAAAGACAATCACATCGGTGCAGCCGGAAGTATCACAAAAGCGATCACAATGGCAAAAGAATATGCTCCGTTTGTACGCAAAATCGAGATTGAAGTAGAAACCTTGGAGCAGGTAAAAGAAGCGGTGGAGGCCGGAGCAGATATTATCATGCTCGACAACATGACACCGGAAGTGATGAAACAGGCTGTGGAACTGATCGATGGAAGAGCACAGACGGAATGCTCCGGAAATATTACAAAAGAAAATATTGCACGCATCCGTGAAATCGGAGTTGATTTCGTATCCAGCGGAGCGTTGACACACTCTGCCCCAATCCTGGACATTTCCATGAAAAATCTTCATGCAGTCTGAAAGGAGCCGGGACTATGAATACTGCGGAAAGACGAAATGAAATTTTAACTCTTCTTCAGAATGCAGATGCACCGGTTGCTGCAAGAAAACTGGCGAGCCAGTTTGGAGTCAGCCGCCAGGTGATCGTGCAGGATATGGCAGTGATTCGTGCAGCGACTCCAGGAATTTTATCAACAACAAGAGGATATGTGATACAGCAGGACAGCAGCTGCGTCCGGGAATTTAAAGTTCGTCATGAATCGGATCAGACAGCAGAAGAAATGAATCTGATCGTGGACTGTGGCGGCAGGATCTGCAATATCAGTATCAGCCACAGAGTCTATGGAAGAGTCAGTGCAGAAATGGATATCAGGTCAAGACAGGATGTAAATGAATTTATTACCGCATTGAACAACAGTAATTCCAGTGCACTGAGTAATGCAACATCCGGTTATCACTATCATCTGGTGGAAGCAGCAAGCGAAGAGAGACTGGATCTGATCGAAGAACAACTGAAAAAAGCAGGACTTTTGGCACCGCTTCAGCCATGGGAGCAGAATACAAAACAGGAAGGAAACGAAGAATGACAATAGCAGAAATTCAGCAGGAGATCCTGCGTATGAAAAAAGAACAGGATGTATGTATTCTGGCTCATGCTTATCAGGGTCAGGAAATTCTGGAAGTAGCAGATTATATGGGAGATTCTTACGGACTGAGCGTACAGGCATCCAAAAGCAAATGCAGCGGCGTGATCATGTGCGGTGTGCGTTTTATGGCAGAGACCTGTAAAATTTTAAGCCCGGATAAAAAAGTATGGCTGCCAAACCCGGCAGCCGGATGCCCGATGGCAGAACAGCTTGATCTGGAGAGCCTTCGTGCCTTAAAAGCAGAATATCCGGACTATACGGTTGTGGCATATATCAATACCACATCAGAACTCAAGACAGAATGTGATGTATGCGTGACTTCCTCTTCAGCAGTGGAAATCTGCAGTCATCTGGAAAACGACAAAATCCTGTTTATTCCAGATCCGAACCTGGGACGCTATGTAGCGGAACAGCTTCCGGAAAAAACCTTTGCTTTTTATAAAGGTGGCTGCCCGCGTCATATTGTAGTCAGTGCAAAAGATGTCGAAAAAGCAAGGGCAGATCACCCGGATGCACTGCTTCTGGTCCATCCGGAATGCCGTCAGGAAGTTGTCGAAAAAGCAGATTATGTCGGATCTACCACAGGGATCATGGATTTTGCAAAGAAATCCGATAAAGAAGAATTTATCATCGGAACAGAGAACAGCATTGTAGAACACCTTCAGTTTGCCTGTCCGGATAAAAAATTCTATCCGCTGGCTGTTCCGCTCACCTGCATGAACATGAAGATCACAACGCTCATGGATATCTATAACTGCCTGAAAGGAAGAGGCGGCGAAGAAATCCACCTTCCGCAGAATGTAATGGAAGGGGCAGGAAGATGCATTAACCGCATGGTAGAGCTTGGTGGCTGATACGGCAGAATTCGAAGTAAAAACTTGACAAAAACGCGGATTCACGATATAGTAATTTAGACCACGCAGCCGGGGAGATAGCGGTGCCCTGTACCTGCAATCCGCTACAGCAGGGGTGATACCAATCCGAGGGCTTTTAGCTGCAGAGCTGCCTTCTATAAGTGGTGATGACGTTTGGGTCTCGTGCAACAGAAATCTGTGAACCGTGTCAGGGCAGGAATGCAGCAGCACTAAGCAGAACCTTTTGTGTGACGCGAGGGTGCCTGAATTGAGCTAACTGTGGGAGTAACGTCTGTGGCAGAAGTTCGAAGTGCGGTGCGTGGTAAAAAATGCATGAAAATAAAATAAGAAAAAATTTGTGATTACATAAAAAAGACATACAAAACAGAAAAATCCTGCGATGTATGTCTTTTTATTATGCGTGCTTAGCGGACTGCGTTTACCAGTGCCTTAATATAAGAAGGATCCGTTCCGCAGCATCCGCCGACCATGGAAGCTCCAAGGTCAACAAGACGTTTCATACTTTTGCCGAAATATTCCGGCGTCATATCGTAAACAGCAATTCCCTGATCGTTGATCGTCGGCATGCCGGCATTCGGTTTGGCGATGACCGGAACAGAAAGACTGCCGGCAAGATTCTGGATAATGTTTTCGAGCTGATCAGGGCCTGTAGAGCAGTTGATGCCGACTGCATCTGCACCCATTTCTTCGAGCATCGGTGCTGTCTCAAAAATATTTCCGCCAAAGAAAAGACTGCCGTCAGCCTGTATGGTCAGAGAGCACAGAATTGGAAGATCACAGACAGAATGTGCCGCGTCGATCACGGCCATCGTCTCGTCTGCACCGATCATCGTCTCGGCGATCAGCAGATCTGCGCCTGCATCCACCAGAGCGGTAATCTGTTCCTCGTAAGCAGAAAGAAGCTCATCGTATTCTGCGTCCATTTTGCTGGTTGTGGTGATATCTCCGGCGATCAGAGCCTTTCCCTGTACAGCCTCTTTTGAGAGAGCGACAAGGGCATGGTTGTAATGCTCCATCTGATCAGAAAGACCATGATTTGCCAGAGAAATCCGGTTTGCAGAGAAAGTAGGAGCATAGATGATCTGAGAGCCTGCTTCCACATAAGATTTCTGAAGTTGGATGATCGTCTCCGGATGTTCCAGAACCCATTTTTCCGTGCATACACCTTTTGGCATACCGGCTTTCATAAGATTAGAGCCGGTCGCACCGTCCAGAATCACAGGTCCATGTTCAAAAAGTTTCTTAAAATCCTGTTTCTGCATAGATTTTCCTCCATTATACAAGAAAAAGCACTGTGAATAGAACGAGCCGTACAGTACTTTTTTGTATAAACTTATATTAATTTGAATAGTTAGCGGAGACGGAGGGATTTGAACCCTCGTGCCCCGAAGGACAACCTGATTTCGAGTCAGGCGCGTTACGGCCACTTCGCTACGTCTCCATGTGATTTGCACGCTCTTTATTATAAAGGGACACAAAAGAATAGTCAAGCTGTTTATCATTTTCAAAAAAGTTTTGTCATAAGCTTTGATGAATATCATAACAGGAGTCAGGCATGAACAATCTGTGGATGGGAATGATTTTTGTTGGAATATTATATGGGGCATTTTCGGGTAATCTGCAGGCAGTAACGGATGCCGCTTTTGCTTCGGCGAAAGAGGCAGTTCAGTTATCGGTCACGATGGCCGGGGTGATGGCATTGTGGATGGGAGTGATGGAAATTGCAAAGGGTGCAGGACTTCTGGAGATTTTTTCGAAAAGATTGAGACCGTGCATAAAGTTTCTTTTTCCGGAAGTGCCACAGGGGCATAAAGCACAGGAATACATTGCGGCAAATATGATTGCAAATATTCTTGGTCTTGGAAGTGCTGCGACACCGGCAGGACTGAAAGCGATGAAAGAACTTGCCAGGCTGAAAAAAGAAAGCGGACTGGCAGAAGAAACTGCCAGTAAAACAATGTGTAACTTTCTGATTCTTAATATTTCTTCCCTGCAGTTGATACCGGTCAGCATTATTGCATACCGAAGTCAATATGGGAGTGTAAATCCGGCAGCAGTTACCGGACCGGCGATTCTGGCAACGTTCATCAGTACTGCGGCTGCCATTTTATTTTGCAAGATAATGGAAAAAATAGTTTGTGATGTATAATCTTGAAAAAAACAGCCGAGTATAATATACTTAGTGTCAGGAGTCTCAAACAGACTCCGTACTGAAAGAAAAAATGAGTGGAGACAACGTATGAAGAAAAGAAGAGGTTTCCTCTTATATCTCCTTGCCATCGCCATGCTGCTTACGATGACTTCTCCGGCTGTTTTATTTGCAGCGGAAGTGACAGCCGAGGAGGATACGGAGGAATATGCAGAAGAAATTCCTGAGGCGTATGACTGGACGATAGAAACAAATGAATTAAAAAAATGGCCCAGAGGTCCCAGGGTAGAGGCAGAAGGTGCGACAGTCATGGATCTGGATACCGGTGCATTTCTTTACAGTAAAAATGCAGAAGCTAAAATGTATCCTGCCAGTATTACAAAAATCATGACTATGCTGGTTGCACTTGAGCATATCAGCGATGGAGAATTAGATAAAAAAGTCAAGGCATCCGAAAGTGCACTGACTCCGATTGATTCGGACAGCAGCCAGATCTGGCTGTCGGTGGGCGAGAAGATAACTGTGCGTTCTGCACTGTATGCGATCATGCTTGCTTCTGCAAATGATGCGGCAAATGTGATTGCAGAATATGTGGGTGGTTCGATTGATGTATTCGTACAGATGATGAATGACAAGGCAAAAGAGCTTGGCTGTGTAAATACACATTTTGTAAATCCACATGGTCTTCACAATGAAGATCACTATACTTGTGCTCATGATATGGCGCTGATCGCAAAAGCGGCATTTCAGATACCATTGTTTCGGGAAATTACAAAAACAGTAGAATATAAGATTCCCAAAACAAAATATATGAAAGAGGACCGCTGGCTTGTCAATCACCAGAAAATGCTTTACGAGGATGGTGAGTTCTCTTACAGTGACTGTGATGGCGGAAAAACAGGTTTTACCGATGAAGCCTGGAATACACTGGTAACGTATGCCGACCGCGATGGAAAAACACTGGTGTGTGTGGAACTGAAAGTAAATGGTTCCTGGAAAACGTTTAATGAATCTGCAGAGCTTCTGAATTATGGATTTGACAATTTCCGTCATGAAGAAATGGAAGCCGGTATTCTCAATACAACACTTGGAGAACTGGCCGGTGTATGCAGATTTGGAAAAGCGGCACTTCTGAATCAGAAGGAAATGAACCAGACTGCCATTGAAGGAAGCAATACCGTGATGGTAACGATACCAAACAAATTAAAGACAGGTAAACTGGTGCGCAGTATGACTGGCGGAAATAAAGTGGCATACAGTTATTCCGGATGGGAAGTAGGGGAGGCAACCATTTATTTCAACAATCCTGCGTTTGATGTAAAACAGCTTACCGTATCGGATCATACCATACATGAGAAAACGGATTCGAACAGAGAAACCGATACAGGTACATTACAGCCGACAAAGACCCCGGGAAAACAAAGCATTGAAGAGAAAGTTGATGGATATATGGATAACGTAGCATTTGGATTCCTGAATATATGGACTTTATTCAATAACTGGGTGGAGCAGCACGAGCTGCTGTCAGCAGGCATTGGCATGCTTCTGATCCTGTTTCTGATTCCGCTTCTGGTCGTTGCTTATATAAGAGATAAAAACTGCAAGACTGATAAAGAAAGAGCGTGAACAGGATGAAGAGGAACGCAGAAAGATAGAAGAAAGTATTGATAATAAATCCGTTCAGGAGATAGAAGCGGAAAATTCGCGCGGAACTGGAAAAAAGAAAAAGCTCATAAAGAAAAGAAGAAGCAGAAAAGCGTGAGGCGAGGCAGAAGAAAGCGTCTGAAAGAAATGGAAGGCTGATCGATAAACAAAAGAACCGCAG
>ENA-OQDT01000774-OQDT01000774.1-human-gut-metagenome-genome-assembly--contig:-NODE-774-length-20473-cov-5.000098_pt1 | contig 20473 bp, 15 predicted proteins | sample MGYA00242786_ERZ504617 | MGnify/ENA primary metagenome ERZ504617 (study PRJEB26092, sample SAMD00036337) | human gut metagenome | host: Homo sapiens | study: EMG produced TPA metagenomics assembly of...
TTCATTGCAGCAGGAGATTTTGCTGTGAAATGGATGATGTGGATACAGTTAATATTATCCACAAGAATTGGGATGAGATGTCGAAAGAGGACTTTGACAGAATCGCATCCTGTGGATATGTGATGGCAAGCTACAGGAAACCGGAGTTTGAGGCAGAGGATGCCTTTACTTCTCTGTACTTTATGAATGTGAAGATGACTGAGAAGGAGCTGCGGGAAGCAGCTGAGAAGATTCTGTCTGATTCTGAATGCGGGCGTGTGTTCCGGATGAAGGGATTTATGAGAGTAGACAGTGACAGCGAAGACGGTTCTGGACTATCTGCATGGGCAGAGTGCGATAGACGGCAGTGGATTGAATTAAATGCTACGAAGAATGAAATTACAATCCGACCGCTTCATGTAGGACAGGAGGTCCTGATCGTGATTGGAGAAGAACTGCATGAGGAGAAAATTAAATCCTATCTGAAAATCTGAGATTTGAACGCAGGTCGCGAAGCGGATTGCGAATGTCTGCTTTACTTTATAAAAAAGGGCACTTGAAAAATCAAGTGCCCCATTGTATAATCTACTTAGAAGATGACCGGAAGCGTGTTCCGGTTGCCCTCGGTATAATTAATGAGTAAAGAAATTAAGCATCCAACTTTGGGCGGTGGGATGCTTATTTCTTTTTATGTTGATCTATGTAAGTCAATGCCGTAAAAATTACTAACAATAAAGTAAGGACTTCCATTGTATTCATCGGGCATCACCCTCCTTTCGTGAAACTGGAGGGCAGGGGTCGAAACTTTGCATCCGGGTCTGTTCAATTATACTTGTTCAGTATAACGTGAAAAATAGAAGATATCAAGTACTTTACGTTCTATATTATTAAAAACAAAACAGGGTATGAAGCTCATCGTAATCTGATGAAACTTCATACCCTGTTCGTTTATTTTTATGGAGTTTTGTAACCGTAAGGATTATTTGGTAAACAGATCAACCAGATCCTGGCCGTCTTCGTAGCCCTGGCTCTTCAGCTCATTTACGAACCATTCGTCTACGCCGTCTACAGCTTTCTTGAAGGAATCGATATCCATATCAGCTTTCTCTGTGAAGGTTACGCCGTTTTTGGATTCCCAGCGTTCTTTAATCTCATTGTCGCTGGAACGGTTGATGTAACGTTCGTATTCAACTGCCTTCTGACCGCATTCATCAACAACTGCCTGTTGTTGTGGTGTGAGGCCGTCGTAGATATCCTGATTGATGCAGAAGAACAGACAGTCATAAATTGCATCCCACATGGAACAGTAAGGCTGAACCTCCTGAACGCTTGCTGCGTCAATAGCAGGAAGTGGATTTTCCTCACCTTCAACCGTGTTCTGCTGAAGTGCTGTGTAAGTTTCTGACCAGTTCATGTTTGTGGCATCAGCACCCCATCTCTTGTAGCATTCCATCAGAAGGTTGGAACCTGCTACACGGACCTTCAGGTTCTTCATATCATCTACAGATTTGATTTCATGTTTGCTGTTTGTGATCTCGCGGAAACCGTTTTCTGCGATACCCATGCAGTGGAGTCCGTATTCGCCAAGGATTTCTTTCAGTTTTTCACCAGCTTCGCCATCGAATTTCGCATCTGCATCGTCGTAAGAATCATAGACGAATGGAAGAGAAACAACGTTGAAACGTGGATCAAATGCAGAGTAGATCAGGTTGGAGTGCATGGAGATCTGAACCGGGTCCCCATTCATCAGAGCCTGAATACCTTCGGACTGGTTGCCGTTTGTAAGCTGGTCAGCTGCATAAATATTGACTTTAACCTTTCCGCCTGTAGCTTTTTCCATCAGTTCACCGAACTTACGTCCGCCGTCAGCCCAGGTACTTGTCTCAGTAGTGGAGCATGCGAAGTTCCAGGTTGTTTCCGGCCAGTCCAGATTACTGTAATCTTCCACTGTGTTGAAGGAGTCCTTTGTGAAAAGATCAACCAGATCCTGGGCATCGTCATAGCCCTGGCTCTTCAGTTCGTTTACAAACCAGTCATCGATACCATCAACTGCTTCTTTAAAGGAGTCGATGTCCATGTCTTCTTTTTCTGTGATTGTTACACCGTTCTGGCTTGCCCAGCGTTCTTTGATCTCGTCATCTCCGGAACGGTTGATGTAACGCTCATATTCAACTGCTTTCTGTCCTGCCTCGTCAACAACTTCCTGCTGTTGTGGTGTGAGACTGTTGTAGATGTCTTCGTTGATACAGAAGAACAGGCAGTCATAAATTGCATCCCACATAGAGCAGTAAGGCTGAACCTCCTGAACACTTGCAGCGTCGATAGCAGGAAGTGGATTCTCCTGACCTTCAACAGTGTTCTGCTGAAGTGCTGTGTAGGTTTCTGACCAGTTCATGTTGGTGGCATCAGCGCCCCATCTCTTGTAGCATTCCATCAGAAGGTTGGAGCCTGCTACACGAACCTTCAGGTTCTTCATATCGTCTACAGATTTAATCTCATGTTTGCTGTTTGTGATTTCGCGGAAACCGTTCTCTGCAATACCCATGCAGTGGAGTCCGTACTCACTGAGGATTTCTTTCAGCTTTTCACCGCTTCGCCGTCGAATTTCGCATCTGCGTCATCGTAAGAATCATAGACAAATGGAAGAGAAACAACGTTGAAACGTGGGTCAAAAGCGGAGTAGATCAGGTTGGAGTGCATGGAGATCTTGAACCGGATCACCATTCATCAGAGCCTGAATACCTTCGGACTGGTTGCCGTTTGTCAGCTGGTCAGCAGCGTAAATGTTGACTTTAACTTTGCCGCCTGTGGCTTTTTCCATCAGTTCACCGAACTTACGTCCGCCGTCAGCCCATGTACTTGTCTCAGTAGTGGAGCAAGCGAAGTTCCAGGTCATTTCCGGCCAGTCAAGGTCGCTGTAATCTGCGATTGTGTCGAAGGAGTTATTGCCGTCTCCTGCGTCCTTGGAAGCTGTGTCAGAGGAAGCGGAGGACTGATCACCTGTGTAGGAGCCTTCTTTTGCAAGAGCTTTCGGAAGGAAAGTGGAGGTGATCGGGATGTATGTAACGATCAGAAGAACTGCAACGCAGGCTGCGATCATTGGAACAACTGCCCTTGAGATCTCCTGCAGAGTAACTTCCAGACCTTTTTTGATCTTGATGCTGATTGCTACGAAAAGGTTTACGCCTACAGGAGGAGTTACCTGTCCGATTGCAAGGTTTACAGTTGCCATAACACCGAATGCTACTATATCGTATCCAAGAGCCTTACATACAGGAAGCATAATCGGGATGAAGATGTACATAGCGGAGTTTGCATCGATGAAGCATCCTGCGATCAGGAAGATGATATTTACAATCAGCAGGAAGGTAAACTGGTTATGTGCGATGCTTCCAAGTAAATTGGAGGCTGCATCTGCAATACCGAATTTGGTACATACAAACGAGAACAGGGAGGCACTTGCTACGATGAGCATGATACCGCCGGTTGTCTTGGCTGAGTCTACCAGGATGTCAAACATATCGCGGATAGAAACTTCGCGGTAGATGACCATACCTACGAAGAGTCCGTATACAACGGATACGGCTGCGGCTTCGGTTGGTGTGAAGATACCGCCGTAGATACCGCCCAGGATGATGATCGGCATCAGGAATCCCCAGAAAGAATCTTTAAAAGCGTCCCAGCGTTCTTTGCCTGAGGCTTTTTCTCTGGATGGTTTGATGTTGTGTTTCTTTGCTTCCAGCATTACTACGATTACCAGTGCCACGCCCATAAGAAGACCTGGTACGATACCTGCCATGAACATATCTGCGATGGATGTGCCTGTGATGGAGGCATATACAACGAAGGCGATACTTGGCGGGATGACAATGGCGATGGAGCTTGAGGTTGCCATCAGTGCTGTGGAGAATGGTGCGGAGAAACCGCCCTGTTCTACCATTGCAGGAATCAGTACGGCACCAAGGGCTGCAACAGTTGCAGGACCGGAACCGGAGATGGCGCCGAAGAAGCAGGCTACGATAACACATACGATGGCGATACCGCCTTTTTTGTGGCCTACGCAGGTATCAACGAATTTGATCAGTCGTTTGGAGATACCGGCTTTTGCCATGATGTTTCCTGACAGTACGAAGAATGGGATTGCCAGGAGCAGGAATTTGCTGATTCCTGAGTACATGTTGGTTGCTACGATCGTCAGGGATGTACCGGAGTAGAGGATTGCGCATACGGAGGAAAGTCCGAGGCAGATTCCGATGGGTACACCCAGGATCAGGAATATGAAGAAGGAGATAAATAAGATTGCACTGATCATTTATTTGGCCTCCTTTTTGTCTGTTGTGATTGTGTTCATGTTACTTTTTGTGCTGTTGTCGGTATTTTTGGCACTGTCGGTTTTGCAGCAGAAGTCCAGACAGAATTCAATGAAGTGAAGAATCATGCATCCTGCACCGATGGGTACGAAGGACCAGAAGATCCATTCAGGCCAGTTTAATACGAAGGTTCTTTTTCCATTCTGAAGCTGAGTGATTACTTTGTCCATTCCGTATTTGAAAAGGATGACGCTGAAGATGATGCTCAGGACTGTGATCAGAATTACGGATGGTTTCTTCAGTTTCTTTGGAAGGCGGTCTGTGACCAGTGTCAGGCTGACCAGTTCTCCTTCGCGGCAGGCCAGTGCGGCTGCCAGCAGGGTGATGAGTACGAATACCGCTACTACAAGTTCTTCTGTGAAGGACCAGGAACGGTGGATGACTTTACGGGAAAATACGTTTCCCACAGTCAGCACCAGGATCAGCAGTGTGGAGATCACAAGGATGATCTTTTCTACTGCAGCCAGTGCGTTCATGATTTTTTTGTAGATTTTCATGCTCTCTACTCCTCTCAAAAAATTTGCTGCTGTTTTTCGGAATTTGGAGCAGATTCAAGCAGATGGAATGTAATGGTTATAATATGTAATTAGTTACATTTTTCATCTGTGGTGAATTCTGTTGTCTGCGAAAAACAGAAGTAGTGTTTCGGTTTCAGATCGACAGCCTGGAAAAGAAAGTATGTCTCGTGTGTCAGGGCTTTTTTATGTTATGGGAATATTATGGAGTAATTTCCTATAACATAAAAAAAGTCCGCCCCACGCAGGGACGGACATATGATATTCCGTAACCACCCTGTTTCACCTTTGAAACAAGTACGATTCTGCAACGTACCGATATACGCGGCTCCTGTAACGGGGGGCGGCCGGGGAAGCTTACTGTGAATGCGGCGATATCTGTGATGGCTGTATTCAAGGTTCGGCTTTCCTTCTCGGGGATGATATTCGAAACAGGTCTGTCGCTGCATTTCACCGGACTGCAGCTCTCTGGGGACAGGGGGACTGTTTTTACTGGTTCCCTTCGTTGAATTTATGCGTTATAGGTTTAGCTGTTTAAAAAGCTAAAGCAATTTTAACGCTGTTTGTTTTGAAAGTCAAGAGGTTTTTGTAAGTATTTGGGGGAAGTTTGTTGGTGTGGGGCGTACACAGCGCAAGAGGGGACGCGCGAAGCAGCATCTCTCTGCAGGTTCAGTTCCGGGGGCTAAGTAACTCTAAGGTGGGGGAAAATCCGCTAAAAGCATGAAGAAAAATGCAAAACTCGCTCCGTTGCAGACTCCGCTCAGACAGGTTGCTATTTTTCTTCATAACGCGGATTTCCCCCACCTAAGAGTTACTAAGCCCCCTCCAAATTCACCTGCAGAGAGATGCTGCTTCGCGCTGGCTATTGGCTGTGTAAGAGAAAATGGATGAGGTGGTGGGAGCGGAGGGGTCAAGTGAAAAGAATCAGTTGTTACTCTTGACAATCGAATGATTTTCTGCGTATATTTTGGATAAGTAAAATTATGAAAATAAATGAGTAAAAGCTACAAAGATGAGCAGAAAGAGGTAAAGATCATGGATTTAAAGAATTATTCAACAGGGGTACAGCATATCGGGATTCCGACAAATGACATTGATAAAACTGTGGAGTTTTATCATAAACTTGGTTTTGAGACTGCATTTGAGACCGTAAATGAGGAAGCGAATGAGAAGGTTGTGTTTCTGAAACTGGGAACTCTGGTAGTGGAGACTTATGAGAATCATGCGGCGAAGATGGAGCATGGAGCGATCGATCATGTTGCACTTGATGTAAGAGATATTGAGGAGATTTTCCGGTATATTAATGAAGCTGGTTTAAACTCCACACAGGATACCATTCATTTCCTGCCATTCTGGGAAAATGGTGTGAAGTTTTTTACCATTGAGGGTCCGAACAAGGAGAAAGTGGAATTCAGTCAGTATCTGTAAAACAGAAAAAGTTACGGAATATATCTGTATAATAAAATGAAGCAGTAAAGCCGATACATTGACTGGAAGCAGTGTGTCGGCTTTTTGGCTGTCCGGAATAGACCGCAGCAGTGAAAAACGGGAAAAATAAAGGGGCATTAAAGGGAAAAGAGAGATGAAAAATTTAAAGAAGTGGTATATTAATCTGTCAATACAGAGAAAAATTCTGTATTGTACATTAGGGGTAGCATTGGTTGTTTTGCTGGCTTCCAGTGTTTCGCAGTATATGTCTGCATTTTCAATTGTGACAGAACAGACAAGGAAGCAGTCTGCGGGAGTGGTGAACGAGTTGTCGGTGAATTTGGATCATTATTTTGATATGGTGAGGAATTCATTTGAGTATATTGCAAATAACAATACGGTTCAGGAGGAATTGGAGTCTGATGAACCATATAAATCGGATGGCACAGAGCTGTATTCCTATTATTCAAGATCAGGGCAGATCAGAAGGCTGCTTTTACAGGGATATACAAGTATTTATATGAATGATATCCAGCTGTATGGTTATAACGGAGCAAATCATCTGCTGGCAAATAATCATGAGATTAATGAAAATACCGCTCAGACATCCTGTGAACTGGCGGAGCAGGCAAAAGGACGCTGTATTTATTATAATGCTTCTGAGGAAGGCCTGATGTATATGGCAAAGCAGATCAAAGATTCTCTGACTATGAAGCCAGTGGGAATATTGAGAGCATCTATTAAGCTGAGCTATCTGAAAAAAATGACGATCACAGCCAGAGATTCTTTGTCTGCACATATTTTTCTTCTGGACAGTGACAAAAATGTTCTGATAGAGAGTGCAGAGAATGATGCGACAATCAGTGACAGAAGCTGGATAGAAAAAATATCAGGTAACACAGGAGATTTTCTGTTTACTGCAGATGGACAGGGTTATGACTGTGTATATCAGAGAAGTTCTGACACAGGACTTACAGTTGTAGGAATGATTCCTATGAGTTTCTTACAGAAAACAGCCAGAGGATTACAGAAAACGACAATCATGCTTATTCTGGCAAGTTTGATGTTGTGTATTTTTCTTGCTGATATTCTGGCAAAGGGAATCGCCGGTCCGATTGAGCGTACAAGTAAAGCAATGCAGCAGTTTGCGGAGGGGGATTTTTCTGTCCGTCTTCCGGAAGGAAGAAGGGATGAGATTGGAGCCATGAATTCTGTTTTCAACCAGACGATAGAGAAAATAGAGCAGCTGATAAAACAGGTTGTGGAGATGGAAACAGTTAACAAAGATATTGAATTCCAGGCTTTGCAGGCACAGATTAATCCGCATTTTCTTTATAATGTACTGGATACGATCAACTGGATGGCGCGAAAGAAGGGCGAGGATAATATTTGTCGTATGGTTACTTCTATCAGCAGTCTGATGCGTGCAAGTATCAGCAATAAAAGAAGTATGGTTTATATTCGTGAGGAAATAAAATATGTACAGGATTATCTTTACATACAGGAAACCAGATATGGAGATAAATTTACATCTTATATTGAAGTGGATGAGAGATTAAATGAATTAGAGATTCCGAAGATGACTATTCAGACACTGGTGGAAAATGCGGTGGTTCATGGTGTGGAAAATGCGACATGGGACTGTTTCCTTTATGTTTCAGGAGAAATCACAGATGGAATGGCGGTATTTACAGTAAAGGATGATGGAGTTGGAATGTCACAGGAGCAGTTGGAAAAACTGATGGGGACAGAGGAAGAGCCGGATCATGAAGCTGAGCGGACACATACCCATCTGGGAGTATATGCAGTGAGAAAGAGACTGGATTATGTGTATCAGAACAAGGCAAGGATGAGCATTACATCAGAACCAGGGAAGGGAACTCAGGTAATACTGGAAATTCCGATGAACGGTAATGTCGGAGTTACTTACAGGAAATACGATGAAACTGTAAATGAAAATAACAAAAAGGGGAGACGAGAGATAATGGAATTGCAGGTAATGATATTAGATGATGAATATATTATTCTGGATGGTTTATGTTCGTTTCCATGGAGCGATTATGGATACCGTATATCTGCAACTGCAAGGAACGGATTGGAAGGTCTGGAGAAACTGGAGCAGGCGAAACCGGATCTGATCCTTACAGATGTGAAGATGCCGGGAATGGATGGACTGGATTTTGCAGAAAGAGCACATGAGATTTATCCCAATGCGGTTATAGTGATACTGACAGGATATGACAGTTTTGCCTACGCTCAGAAAGCAATCAGCATTGGTGTGGAAGAATATCTTCTCAAACCGGTGGACTATGATGATTTAAAGGCAATGGCTGCCCGGATTGCCGGAGAAATTCATGCAAAGAAGGAAAAACAGCAGGAAATCCGGGATTTGAAGAAATATTTCAACAGGTCAGTTCCGCAGCTGAGATCCAAATTTGCGGGAAATCTTCTGTATGGAAGAATCCAGGGAAAAGGAGTTGTAAAAGAGCAGGCAGAATCTCTGAATCTGACAATAGAGAAATATATTGTGTGTGTAGGGCGAAAAGTTGTTGGAGAAAATAAAATCCATACAGGAGATAAATGGATAGAGGAATTTGCATGCATCAATATTTTTGAGGAAATTTTTAATGATTTTGGAATTCATGTTTTGAGCGATTATAATACAGCAACTGCAGAATATAATTTTATTCTTTTGTTTGAAAAGGAAGAAGAAAACGCAGTATGTATGGAAAAAGCATTGCAGGCATGCAGTAAGATACAGGTAGAAGTAGAACGGTATCTGAAAGCACATATGAATTTTGGATTGAGCGATGTAGAAGTGGACGAATATCAGGCAAATGCACAGTACCGTAAGGCACAGACAGCATGCAGGCAATGTGTTTATCTGGGTACGAATATCATACTCAGATACGAAGATCTGCAATATGAAAAACAGACAGACTTTGTGATTACTTCCGGTGAAAAAACACATTTTATGATGACTTTGTTTCAGGACAGTTTTGAGAAAGCGGAGGATGAACTTCATCAGATGTTTCGAAACGCACCGGAAGATGTATCTCCGGTGAAATTTGCAGCAATGGATTTACTTTTGGGATGTATGAAATTTCCATATATCTGTGCAGTTGACAGTGAAATTCATAATAAAAACTGGAATCTTTCTGTGCTTCAGGATGGAATAAAAAGAATCTGTCAGTGCGAGAACACAGAAGAGGTGTTGAATTGTCTGCTGAATCTGTTTGGAACGCTGATTAAACAGAATACAGAAGGAACTGATGAACGGAACCGGAAACTGGTTCAGAGTGTTCTTTCTTACATTGAGAAGAATTATTCAGGAGATTTATCTATGGATGATCTGACTGAGAAATTCCATGTAAGCAGAACCTATATCAGCCGCCTTCTTAAGAAATATGCCGGAAAGAGTTTTCTGGAATATCTGACAGATGTCCGGTTCCAACAGGTGGAGAAACTGATTGCAGATAATAAATATAAACAATATGAAATCGCAGAAATGGTAGGATACAAAGACTTTGGATATTACATAAAAGTATTCAAAAAGCGTTACGGTATTACACCCAATGAATTCAGGAAATATATATAAACAGCGAGGTTAACTGTATCAGGTAAGTTCTTTAACCGAATCAGGCAAGTGGCGAGGCGGATGATTTTATCTGTCAGACGATTGAATAGGAGATTTGTGCACAACCGAAAATTTGTGCACAAATCTCCTATTTTTACTTTTATTTCCAATTGTTTATAAAAGACAGAAAGACTAAAATAAAATCATCAAGAACGAGGAAACACAAATTAAAAGGAGGAAACAAGTAAATGAGAAAAATGAAAAAAATGTTATCACTTGCCATGACGGCAGCTATGACAGCCAGTCTTCTGACAGGCATGGGAGCAGTTACAGCTTCTGCGAAGAAATCGGACGATGGAAAAAGAACGAAGATTACTGCTTTATTAAAAGGTACAGAGTCTACAGAACAGTATAAGACATTTGATTATCTTCTTAAAAATTTCTGTGATGAGAAAGGTCTGGATTATGAAATTGAGCTTGTAAACGATATGCAGGATTATTTCACAAAACTCCAGATGTATATTAACAGTGATACACTTCCGGATATTTTTGGATGCCCGAACGGAACACTTTCTAAAGCATGCAAAGATATTGATGCATTGGTTAATGTGGGAGATGAACTTGAAAGAAACGGATATGATGAGAAATTAAATGGTGCGATCAGAGATTTCCTTACAGATGAAGACGACGGAAATATGTATCTCTTCCCACAGGGATTGTACTGTGAGTATTTTATGTACAGAAAAGATATCTTTGAAAAAGCAGGAATCAAAGATGCTCCGACAACATGGGAAGAATTTGAAGAAGATTGCCAGAAAATTGCAGATCAGGGCGAGATTCCGGTTATTGTGGGAGGTTCTGATGCATGGCAGCTGATGAGATATCTTTCTTTCTCACCATGGAGAGTAACTGGTTCTGAATTTATTCAGGGTTATCAGGCTGGAACAGATTCTTTCAGTGACAATGAGTCTGCAAAATATGCAGTAAATCTTCTTTCTGATCTTGGAACAAAAGGTTATTTTGAACCAGGATTTGCAAGTGTAGATTTTACCTCTGCATGTAACTTATTCTTTGGTGGTTCCGGTGCAATCTTCTATACAGGCTCCGGACAGATCAGCCTTGCAGAAGAAATGTATGACAATGGTGAACTTGGATTCTTCCCTGTGCCGGATACAGAAGGAATGGACAATATGTCTACTAACGTACCGGTTCATGCAGGTTTTGCGGAAGGATTTAATAAGGCAACATATGATGATACAATGCAGGAATTCTTCGATTCTACAATCAGGCACAGGTTTTCTCACCGTTTAATGAAGAACTTCCGGAAGGACTGCCACAGCTTTACTATGATACACAGCCAATGTTTGAAGATGCAGAAACAGCATGGACTTCCTGGGATGATAAGCTTGATTCTGATGTTATGACTAAGATTGTAGATGAGCAGCAGAAACTGGCTCAGGGTATTACAACACCAGATGAGTTTATTAAAACCTGTGATTCTTTTGTAGAGAAATAATATAGCATTTGACCAAGGACAGAACAATTTCTGGATCTGGTATTATAATTATAATTAAGAAGTGATTCAGAGACTGGCGAAATGTTTTGTCAGTCTCTTTCAAAGAGAAGCTAAGCCCCAGCCGAGAGTTGGGCGCTTTAACAGGATGGATTGATATTCAGAAAGGAGGGGGCTTCGTGCAGAAAGCATTTGGAAAAAAATCAGTAATCTTTTTATTTATTTTTCCGGCATTCCTTATCTATACAGCATTTGTAATCGTGTCCATTGTATGGGCGGGATATTACAGCTTTTTTGACTGGAGTGGTGTAGGTGAAAAAGTATTTGTAGGATTAAAAAATTATATTGAACTGCTCACACAGGATGAAGTTTTCAGAGCTACGGTATGGCACACGCTTATTTATACAGTAATTAACGTAGCAATTCAGGTATTTGGAGGTTTATTATTTGCAATTCTTCTTAGCCGTATCAAGAAAGGAAGAGTTGCCTTACAGACTTTGTATTACATTCCGGTAGTTATCTCTTCTGTGGCAATCTGCCAGATTTTTACAAAGTTATTATCAGTAACTCCGATTGGTATTGTAAACCAGATTTTATCATTCTTTAATCCGTCACTGAAATTTATGGAGTGGATTTCCAATCCTCAGATTTCACTGTATGTAACAGCTTTTGTAGAAGCATATAAATACCTGGGACTGTATATGGTTATCTTTTATGCAGCACTGATCGGTGTTCCGGATGAACTGGGAGAAGCAGCACTGATCGATGGAGCATCAACATGGCAGGAATATCTTTATGTAAGAATTCCTTATATTAAACCGGTTATCATTGCAAACTGTCTGCTGGTACTGAATGGTTCCCTGAGATCTTTTGAGTTCTCTTATCTGTTAACACATGGAGGACCGGGAAATGCTTCTGAGCTTATGACAACTTATATGTATAAACAGGCGTTCAGCAGTATGAAATATGGTTACGGAAGTTCTGTAGCGATCATGATCGTAATCATCTGTATGGTAGTTGGAATGTTATTCCGCAAATTTACAGGAGGAGGGGATGACGAATGAAAAAGAAAAAGACAACTATTCCGAGCATCATTAAATGGGTTATCGCATTAATCCTTGTTGTGATGCAGGTTTATCCTTTCTTCTATGTATTTACTTCAAGTTTTAAGTCACTGGATGATTTCAGACAGTTACCGGCATATGCACTCCCGTCAAAATGGGTACTGACGAACTTTATCAATGTTTTTACAAAAAGCCATATGCTGACTTATTTTAAAAACAGTATCATTGTTTTGATCGGTGTACTGATTCCTCTGCTTTTATTTGCACTGATGGCTGGATTTGCATTAAGCAAAATCAAATTCAAAGGCAGAAAATTTGTCCTTAATTATTTCCTTCTTGGATTGATGCTTCCTATGCAGGTTGCACTTATTCCATTGTTTACTATTTTTAATAAGATGGGACTGATCAATACATACCCGGCAATTATTTTGCCACAGATTGCTTTTTCACTGTCTTATTCCATTCAGCTGTTTTATTCATTCAGCAAATTCTTCCCTGAAGAAATGCTGGAAGCAGCGATCATTGATGGATGTTCACCGATGGGATGTTTCTTTAAGATGGTGGTTCCGATGTCATTGAACTCTATTATCACAGTAGCAACCATGCAGGCAGTATTCTGCTGGAATGAGTATATTAATGCTTATACATTTACCAGATCTACGGACATGAAAACCATTACACTTGGTTTAAATGACTTCGTAGGAAGCATGGGACTGACAGACTGGGGTGGTACATTTGCAGCCATCACTGTAACAGTACTTCCAGTATTTATTTTCTATTTCTTCAGCAGCAAGAAGATGCTGGCAGGTATGACAGCAGGTGCAGTAAAAGGTTGATAATATGCAAGAATTACCTGATAACAGTAGTTTGATTTATGAGTGAATAATAGGCTTGCCGAAAAAGTACAAGCAGGCCTGTAAAGTGAAATAAAGTATAAAAAAGGAGATTAAGACTATGCAGAAATTATACTATCAGTTCCCGGGAACATGGTTTGGCGATTGCATGCCATTTGGACATGGAGATAAATTCTATTTATATCATCAGAGAGATACCAGAAAACCGGGACCATTTGGAGAACCATTTGGCTGGGATCTGGCAACAACTTCTGACTTTGTACATTACGAAGATAAAGGCGTGGCAATTCCGAGAGGAAAAGATGAAGAGCAGGATCAGTTTATTTTTGCAGGAAGTGTTTTCGAGGCAGAAGGACAGTATCATATTTTCTATACAGGCTATAACCGCGATTATCCGGCACTTGGAAAACCATCTCAGGTTCTGATGCATGCATACAGCGATGATCTTGTAACATGGCACAAAACTCAGGATGCACTTACCTTCACTCCACAGGAAGGCTATGACCCGGATGACTGGAGAGATCCATGGGTGATCCGCGATGAGGAAAATGATCAGTATCTGCTGATCCTTGGCGCAAGATTACAGGGACCAAAGACAAGACAGACAGGAAGAACTGTTAAATTCACATCCAAAGACCTGAAAAACTGGAAGTTTGAAGGAGATTTCTGGGCACCGGATCTCTATACTATGCATGAGATGCCAGACTTATTTAAGATTGGTGACTGGTGGTATCACATTGTGACAGAATACAGTGACAGAAGCAAAATGGTATACCGTATGAGCAAGAGTCTGGAAGGTCCATGGATCGCACCGAAAGATGATGCATTTGACGGCAGATCTTATTATGCAGGACGTACTTTTGAACTGAACGGACAGAGAATCCTCTTTGGCTGGGTTGCTACCAAGGATCAGGATGATGATGACAATAACTTCATCTGGGCAGGAACATTTATGGCACATGAGGTTTACCAGAGAGAAGATGGAACTCTTGGTGTAAGAATTCCGGAAACTGTATGGAATGCATTTGATAAAGAAGAAAAGACAGAAGATTTTGTAATTGATACTCCAACTAAGAGTACAGAAAAAGTAGTTGCAAAAGACACAGGAGATATCTTCAAATTCGAAGCAGATGTGGAATTCACAGAAGGAACCAGAACTTTCGGTGTGAGATTCTATGAAGATGAGGATAAAGCTGAATCTTATCAGTTCGTATTTAATGTAACAGAAGACAGATATGTATTTGAGAAAAAACCAAACTGGCCATGGCCTGCAAATCAGAATATTGGACTTGAAAGACCGCTTGAGCTGGTACCCGGTAAGAAGTATAATATCAAAATGATCGTAGATGATACAATTGCTACAATCTATGTAGACGGTGTTGCATTAAATGCAAGAGCATATAAACGTCCGGGAGAAAGCCTGTCACTCTTTGCTTCTGAAGGAAGCCTTAAGGTAACTAACTGCAAGGTTACAACCGGATTAAAGAAATAGAGCCAGATAGCAGTCTAACCAATAAACTAGGAGCAGTTATTCGGTGTAGATTAACGTGACGAAAAAGATTGCTGTAAATAAAAAAGTTGCTGTGCGTTTCAGTTATAGAAATGCACAGCAACTTTTTGGCATTAAATCGATTAGAAACAATAGCTTTTCTTTTTGCGTTTAATCTTCCAATTTAATTTTTTCCTTCAGAACCACACATCCGGCCATATCACCGATAACGTTGACGCAGGTTGCGCCCATATCGCAGAGAGTGTTGATGCTGATGTAAACGCCCATAACTCCTGCGGGAAGTCCTGCCATGGTTGCCAGGGCTGCGAAGGATGCGATAGCGCCGCCTGGGATTCCCGGGGTTCCTACTGACAGGAGTACGTTTGCCAGAAGGATTATGATCATCATGGAAATGCTTATGTTAATTCCGCATGCATTGGCGAAGAACATGATCATGAATGACATCAGGATGGATACGGCATCCATGTTTACAGTAGCGCCAAGAGGAATGGCAATACTTGTGATCTTGTTGGATACGCCCATTTCGTCTTCCATACGCTGTTTACTGATCGGAATGGTCGCTGAACTGGAACAGGTTCCGAATGCGTTCAGAGCTGCAGGAAGCATTGCTTTGAAGAATTTCACAGGGCTTTCTTTGCCGATGAATTTCACGGAGCCGCCGTAAATGACCAGGGCAAATCCGAAGAATGCCACATACAGGATGATCAGCTGAGTTGCCAGTGAAATGATGGTTTCTGTACCGTTGGCTTCTACAACAGGAACGATAGTACAGAATACACCGATAGGTGTGAAGTACATAACTGTGCTGATGACTTTCAGACAGACTTCGTTACAGGAATCGATGACTTTCAGAAGTGCAGTACCCTTTTCGCCGATGGCGATAAGTGTGAAGCCTACGATGACTGCGAATACAAGTACCTGAAGCATATTTCCGTTTGCGAAAGCTGCAACCGGGTTGGATGGGATCAGGTTTTTGATGGTGTCCAGAATGCTGGTCATCTCAGTTGCCTGGATGTCGGAAGTTGCCATTTCGAATTTAACACCCTCACCGAGATGAATCAGCCGCGGGATGATCAGTCCTGCCAGGCTGGCAAGTGCTGTGGTGCACAGGAAAAAGATCATGGCGCCGGCTGTGATCTTGCCGGTTGTGCGGGCATTACCGATGCTGGAAATACCCATGATAATGGAACAGAAGACCAGTGGAAAGATCATCATGTTCAGGGCATTCATGTAAATGCTTCCGATAAGACTTGTGACAGTAAGAACCGGTTCGAACCGGTTTGCCAGAAACAGACCGGTAATGATACCCAGGATCAGTCCGGTAAAGATTGCTGCGGTAATATGTTTTTTATACCACGAATAAAATTTTTTCATTTGTTCCCTCCTCTTTGTTTTTCGTTTCCTGATACCCGAAGGACTATATTGGCAGACGGATTGAGTGATGCGCAGATCTGGTAAAATTCTGCGGTCTATAGCTTTGATAAGATACTGGGTTCAGAAAAATAACACGACAATACTTTACCACAATAATGCGTGAATTACAATATTTCCCGCTGTTTTCTTATTTGAGTGGGAGTGTTTCCGAAGTGCTCAAGGAACATCCTGCGAAATAGTTTGTAATTGGTAAAGCCATGCCGCTCCAAATTGTAACACAGAAAAACAGGCATCGATGATACAGATATCGAAGCCTGTTTTTCTGCGTTGCAGGAAATTATTTTATAATATTCCTGTGACATAAAAAGTCCTATGCAGGCTATTATGATTGTCAGGTGCGGGTGAAGAGGGTATAATAGTTGTAATTATTTAACCAAATCAAGGAAGTCCCTGCTTCAATTGTAAAGAGCAATAAGTAGTGGGTGGGGATTTACTTGTATCAGAAGGAGTGTTTATATGAAACCAACTATTTTATTAATAAATTTTCAGGATCAGCAGAAGCTTCGCAAGTTAAAGATGGCGTTGCTGCCTTTTAAGCTTCGGATTAAAACCATAGAACCCCAGAACTATAGTAAGCCAATCGGATATCTGGCAGGAGTGAAAGAGATTTCTCAGGTACAGATTCCATCAGCGCTGATCCCTCAGGAGCAGATGGAGAAGGAAATGCTGATTCTTGCAGGAATCACGGGGAATCTGTTTGACCAGGTGCTCTATACCTTGCGGAAAGCAGGTACACCTGTGGATTACAAGGCGGTTCTGACGGAGCATAATCAGAACTGGAACTGTATGCAGCTTTATAAAGAACTGGAGAAAGAACATAATATGTATCACCCGTCTTAAATAATAGAAATAGTTGGAGGTTTTGGCTATGAAGGTTGTAGTTGCAGTTGATTCATTTAAGGGAAGTATGACTTCCATGGAAGCAGGAATGGCTGTCAAAGCAGGTATTCTTGCAGCAAAAAAGGACGCAGAAGTGATCGTAAAACCTCTGGCTGACGGTGGAGAGGGAACTACGGATGCGCTGATCGAAGGTCTGAAGGGAGAACGTGTGGATGTGACAGTTACAGGTCCTTATCATGAGCCGGTTCAGGCATATTATGGATATCTCAGGGAAAGTAATACCGCAGTCATGGAAATGGCAACAGCAGCAGGTATCACACTTTCAGATAAGAAGGAGCCTATGACCGCTACCACCTATGGAGTGGGAGAACTGATCCTTCATGCAATCGGCAGAGGTATCCGCAACTTCATTATTGGTATTGGCGGAAGCGCCACTAATGACGGTGGAGTGGGAATGCTGAGAGCCTTTGGATATAAATTTCTGGATGAAAAGGGAGAGGACGCCGGGGAAGGTGGACAGGCACTTGCAAGGATTGCATCTGTAGAAATTTCAGACAAAAAGGAACTTCTTTCCCAGTGTAATTTCAGGATTGCCTGTGATGTGACTAATCCTCTTTGCGGTTTTCAGGGAGCTACCTATATCTATGGACCGCAGAAAGGAGTTACCCCCGATATGCTTCCGGTTCTGGATGCAGGCATGAAAAACTATGCAGAGGTTACTGCCAAAGTGACTGGCAAAGACAATCAGAATGCGGCAGGTGCAGGTGCGGCAGGCGGACTTGGATTTGCATTTCTGAATTATCTGGATGGAGAGCTGACGCCAGGAATACAGCTTATTCTGGATGCTGTCCATATAGAGGATGAGATGAAGGATGCAGATGTGGTTGTAACAGGGGAAGGCTGTCTGGATCATCAGACTGCCATGGGGAAAGCCCCGGTTGGTGTTGCAAAGATTGGTAAGAAATATGGCGCAAAAACTATTGCATTTGCAGGAAGTGTTACGAAAGAGGCGGTTGCCTGCAATGAAGCAGGAATAGATGCTTTCTTTCCAATTGTACGCGGAATTTCCACTCTGGAAGAAGCAATGGATCCGGACACTGCAAAAGCAAATATGGCTGCAGCTGCAGAGCAGGTGTTCAGACTGCTATAGAAAAAATAATGATATAAGGGAGAAACCATATGACATTAACACAGATGAATTATATCATTCACAATTTCCGAAACCGGTTCATTAAATACCTTTGATCTGTATCTGGAGTTTCCCCGTGGCTGAGCCCATTTTCGCGCTGGAGCATATTTCGTTCACATATCCCGGAGGACGGCAGGTCTTCCGGGATATGGATTTTGCCTTGTACCCTGACCGGAAGATCGGCCTGTACGGCCCGAACGGAAGCGGCAAAACGACGTTTTTCCGGTTGATCATGGGGCTGGCGGCACCGCAGGAAGGCCGTATCCTCTTTCACGGGCGTCCGCTGGAAACGGAAAAGGACTTTCGGGAATTGCGCTGCAAGGTGGGCTTGGTCCTCCAGCACGCCGAGGATCAGCTTTTCTGTCCCACGGTGTTGGAAGACGTGGCCTTTGGGCCGCTGAATCTTGGCTGCACTCAGGACGAAGCCCGGGATCGTGCGGCGTCCACGCTGGAGCGGCTCGGGCTGGCCGGGTTCGAAAACCGGCTGACGCACCGCCTGTCCGGGGGCGAGAAGAAACTGGTTTCGCTGGCTACGGTCCTTGTGATGGAGCCGGAAGCCCTGCTGCTCGACGAGCCCACCAACGGGCTGGACCCGGAAGCCCGGCAGCGGATCATCGGCGTCTTGAAAACCCTTCCCACGGCCCGTATCATCATTTCCCACGACTGGGACTTCCTGGCGGAGACCTCTTCCGAATACCTGACGGTTGAGGGGCAGCATTTCACGGACGCCGCGCCGTCGCACGCTCACGCCCATATGCATGTGCATCCTCTCGGCAACAAACCGCACGAGCACTGAGAAGCCCTTCGCACAACGGTGCCGCACGTCAGGGCCGCGGCATGAAAACGGGGGAAATATGTGGAACTGGTTCTCGCCGAAAGGCATCGGTCTTTGGGAGGGAAAAGCCGCTTCGAACGGGTTTGTTCGCCAGGCAGTGAGGGGGAGGGGCCGGCGCTCGTGATCACGGGGCCGTTCCTGCGGCGTTCAGGCGTTGTGGAACCTGTGCTCCAGTCCTTGCGTGAGGCGGGGCTGCTCGGCGCGGATTTTTTCGGATATTCCGTCCGGAACCCACCGACCGCCATGTCAGGGAGGCGCTTGACCTGTTCCGAAGGGAACGGTGCGGGACCATCGTGGCCTGCGGCGGGGGAGGGCCCATCGACGTTGCCAAGGCCGTGAGCCTGCTCGACGCCAACGGCGGGGCTGTCCGGGATTACGCGGGCGTGGGCAGGGTGCCGCATCCCGGCGTTCCGATCATCGCCATTCCGACGACGGCGGGTTCGGGGAGCGAGGTTTCGGGAACGACGATCATCACCGGGGAAGCCGCCCACGAGAAACTGCTCGTCATTTCCATGTATCTTGTCCCGGAAATCGCCATCCTCGACCCCCTGCTGACATACGGTATGCCTCCGGTGCTGACGGCGGCCACGGGCGTTGATGCCTTGACCCATGCCATCGAATCCTGCGTATCCCGCAAGGCTACTAAACTGACCATCGACTTTTCCTTGCGGGCCGCGGGGAGGCTCGCCCGGTTCCTGCCCGTGGCGTTCGCCAGCCCGGACGATGCCGAAGCCCGGCGCGAGTGCCTGCTTGGTTCGCTGGAGGCGGGCATTGCCTTTACCAACAGTTCCGTGGCGCTGGTGCACGGCATGGCCCGCCCGCTTGGGGCGAAGTTCGGCATCCCGCACGGCGTGAGCAACGCCGTTTTGCTGGAGGCGATCATGAGGTTTTCGCTTCCCGGCGCACCGGAACGCTATGCCCGGCTGGCGGAAGCGATGGGGGCGGTTCCGGCGGGAACGCCTTTGGAAACGGCGCGGGCCGGGCTCGGCATTGTGAGCCGGCTGGTGCGCGAGCTGCATATCCCCCGGCTGCGTGACTTGCTTTCCCGCGAGGCGCTGGATGCCCAGCTCGACGCGATGGTGCGGGAAGCCGTTGCCAGCGGAAGCCCCGCCAACAATCCGCGTCCGGCATCGCCCGAAGAGATCGCGTCACTGTACGGGGAGGCTTTTTAGAAAGGCGTTTCCGGGAGCTGTCCAGCCCCGGCAAGGGAAGGGTTCCCTCATATCTTCAAAACGGTTTCCCTGGGGCTATACCGCCAAGGAAACCGTTTTTTTCAGGCAAAGGAGTCACCACTCTGTTGCCTCAGGGAACGCTGCGAACAGGGATTCAATAAACGTAAAAGTCTTTGAAGAGGTGGGGGTGGGG
>ENA-OQDT01000775-OQDT01000775.1-human-gut-metagenome-genome-assembly--contig:-NODE-775-length-20460-cov-4.284218_pt1 | contig 20460 bp, 18 predicted proteins | sample MGYA00242786_ERZ504617 | MGnify/ENA primary metagenome ERZ504617 (study PRJEB26092, sample SAMD00036337) | human gut metagenome | host: Homo sapiens | study: EMG produced TPA metagenomics assembly of...
AAAGGAAGATCGGAACATGAGGTTGCCGGAACTGTTTAGAATGGAAGATGAAAATGATTGTTGTAAAGGATACTAATTAATTCGATGGAGCGAATGCATTGAAAAAGACAATTTAGCAAAAGTCTCATCTCTGTCCAGTTATCATCATACTCAAGAATTTGGTTGCCATTTCAGGTGTTTTACACTTGTTAAAGAATTTGGATTGAATCAATCCCTTTTGCATCACTTCACCTTGGTAGGTTTAGTTTATCATTATAACCTTTCCAATGCACAGGAATTAGTTTGCCATCATTTGAAAGAACATCAGCACCTAAATAAAGCTCTATGGAACATGCTTGGCCATTAATATTGAGACAGTATTCACCGTTTGGGCCAAGTGTGGGGTAATTATTTGCGAGGGCAATGTTAGGCAAATGCAATATCCTAAAATTATCGGGAAAATGAAGTTTTTCCAAATCCATCAATTCGGCTAATCCCGCTGAATCATTCCTGTAGTGCATAGTTCATTGGTCATTCCTCCGTATGCGGATAAGTTGAATGCAAAAATAGAGCAAAGCAAAGCTTATGATGATTGTATGACTATCATAAGCGATGAGGACCCCGAAGAAAAGATCGCAACAATCACCCGGCGATTGCCGAAGTGGGTAGATAAAATTGCACTGGAGATCGGAGCACCCCACGCAGAAGTTGAAAAAATTCTGACTCAAAAATGGTTGGATCCGGTGCCGGAAGGCGTAGATGTGGCCGGAATCCAGTATCGTGTGGAGGAATATACCGCATTGTCCGGAGAAGTAGGCGCAGCCAGCTCAGGATTGGGCGATTTCTCCCGTGAAGAAATGGATATTTCCGAGTATGATCTACCTCATATTAAAGCCATTTCCCTTGTCGACAAGGTGCGTGTGGTAAATGCATTGATAGGTTTTTCCAGAATTCAACCAGCAATGACCAGTAATGATGTCGGTTTGTAGATGTAAAGGAACCCGATACTCGGTGGTACCCTGCTTATGAAGTACGTGGTGAAGGCATCTTTATCGAGTTCAACCAAGAAGATATCGATGGTTGGATTGAAGCCCATCCGGCAGTCATTGAGAGAGCCGCTAGGCTGAACCACAATTATGCGACATCGTTTATCGGGAAGAATCATCCACGCACAATAACGCCCAAATTCCTTATGTTGCACACACTATCTCATCTGCTCATTTCTCAGTTGAGTTTTGAGTGTGGATATAGCATCGCTTCTCTGAGTGAACGCCTATACTGCGCCGAGGGAAGCCGACGAAGCAAAAGATGGCGGGTATTTTCATCTATACTGCCAGTGGCGATGCGGAAGGTACATTGGGGGGACTGGTTCGTCAAGGCAGACCGGATGCATTCCCCAGGATTCTCAGAAAAGCAATTGCGAATGCAAAGACTTGTTCAAATGACCCGGTATGTATCATGAGCAGAGGTCAGGGGCGCGATTCTTTGAATCTTGCGGCATGCCACGCATGTGGCCTATTGCCGGAAACATGCTGCGAGGAGCGAAATGCATTTCTGGATCGTGGTGTAATCGTTGGTACATATGAAAACCCGGAAATCGGTTTCTGGAATGATATCGATTGATAAGCAAGAATTCCTTTGCAGAACGCCCCTCAGCATGTAAGGCCGCATTCATCTAATATCTTGCTCCATGTTATACCGCCGAGTTTCTTTGTTAGGGGGCATTCAATCGGTTTAGGTGTGGATACTGATACTATGCTGTAAAACTGGATGTCCATTTTCCGAGGGCTATAAAGGGGCTGCGCATCTGCTGAAGTCTTCCCTGATGGCGCAATGACATATTGTCACAGACCCATCATTTTCATGGAGTTCGATTTGATTCCTTAAAAATCCATATCCCGACAGAATCACCCCAGCCGAGAGATGCGCTTTCTCGGCTGGGGGCGTGTAGCCAAACCATCATGGAGGCGAGCATCTGTTACCCTCTTGGTAGAGCGTTTTAGCACCTGCATCAGAAAATGGAACAGTGTATTGGCAATGGGATTCAGATCATCCTGAAATACTGCAGTGCCTCTCGGATGGCGATTTCTTTTTCTGGAGGGCAGGTTGGTGCTTGCCTGGAATCCTCGGATTTCGGAAGGTTGTAGTTTTTGCCGACCTCAATCCCACATTTCCGTTTAATCTGCGAGATATACAGACTGGAAACCTTTAACCCGGTATGCTCCAAAACATACTCCTTGATCTGCGGATAGGTTGCTTCCATCTTGGAACTCGGACATATCCATATCTTCCAAAGAGAACTCAACCCGAACCATTTTTCGAGTCGATCTCTACCCTTGGAAAGCAAGACCATCCGTCTCCACGTGAACAGTCTGACAAAATTGATCAACGCAGCAGGCTTTTTCCAGCTTATATCCTGCCGCCAGAAATGCCGGAAGATCTCTTGCCAGGCTGGTCGCTTTGCAGGAAATATATACAATATGGTCTACCCCATAAGAAAGAATCTTCGGCAATGCTTTGGGATGGATTCCATCTCTTGGCGGATCCAGAATTACCACATCCGGTTTCTCCGTCAGATCATCCAGAACTTTAAGGACATCTCCTGCAATAAATTTACAATTACTCAGGTTATTCAGTGCTGCATTCTGTTTTGCAGCTTCTACTGCCTCTTCCACAATTTCCACACCTATCACTTCGTCCGCTACGGAGGCTGCAAGCTGGGCGATCGTTCCGGTTCCGCTGTAAAGGTCGAACACTACTTTATCCTTCGTATCTCCGATATACTCACGTACAATAGAATAAAGCACTTCCGCAGCCAGTGAATTAGGCTGGAAAAATGAAAATGTACTGATCTTAAATCGCAGTCCCAGAAGCGTTTCATAAAAGAAGTCCTGACCGTAAAGGATACGTGTCTCATCACTCTGCACCACATCAGAAAGAGAATCATTAATAATATGCATGATTCCCACAATTTTACCCTCCAACGGAAGTGCAAGAAGTTCTTCTTTCAGAGATTCCAGATCATGTTCTTCCTGACTGGTGGTAATCACATGGACCAGAATCTCTCCTGTAGTCACACCGCGGCGGAGAAGCAGATGGCGCAGATATCCTGTATGCTGCATCTTTTTATAATAGGAAACGTTTCGGTTTCAGGAAGTATTCATGCACACAAGTCAGGATTTTCGTCATATCTTCATGAACCAGTTGACAGTCATCTGCTGTAAGAATATCATAGGTACTGCCATTTTTTGTGCAGACCCCAGCGTCAACGGACCATCCTTATATGCATCACCAAAGGAGAATTCCATTTTATTTCGATATCTGAATTCAATGGGGCTTCCATGAATTCCCTCCCACTGGTAATCAGTGCCGTTCAATGCACCATCCAACAGTTCGCGAACCTGACATTCTTTCATTTTGAGCTGGTTTTCATAGGACATGGTCTGATACATGCATCCTCCACATTCCGGAAAAATGCTACAGACCGGTTCTCTTGTTTCAAGCGGAGACTTCTCCAACACTTCCAGAAGTCTTCCCTCTGCACGTCCGGAACGCTTCTTATTGATCATAAAACGGACTTTCTGTCCAGGCATTCCGTTCTTTACAGTAACTTTTTGTCCGTCTGTTATCACAATTCCCTTATTAGGAAAATCTACTTTCTCAATCACGCCTTCATAAATTTCGCCTTTTTTCATAAATAACCTCCATAAAAATAGCCCCGGTATAAGCCGGAGCTATTCTTTCATTTTCATATTACAGGTAATTATTCTTCTTCATCTTCGAAATAATCGTCGAAGTCATCGTCAAAATCCTCTTCAAAATCTTCCAGATAATCCGGAGCAAAGAAATGATATACAGCAAATGCGATACCTGCTACTGCTGCAACTGCGCCAATGATTGCCAGTACCCAGAGGACTGTATTTTTTTCTTTCTCTTCTTCTTTTCTGTTTAATGCTGATAATAATTCTTCAATTTTGATATTCATAATCGCACCATCCTCTCAATAATTCATCAGCTGACCCTTAACACTTCTGCCGTCTGCTGTTTAATGAAATTATTATAACACTTTTTCTGTAATTTTACCATAAGATATCTGCATTTATTCTATACTTTTGTTAGTTTCTTTATTATAATGATATCAGGGGGTTACTGTTCACACAATCCCGAGACATACAAGCCAAAATTCCATTGCCGCAGGCAATCTGGAATGAATTTTGCCCCTGACTTAAAAATATGCCGACAGCAACGATCTGATAAGAGAGGATAAATACTTATGGTAGAAACACTTTTTTTTGATCTTGATAATACATTACTTGATTTTAACCGGGCAGAAAGAGCAGCTATCGCAAAAACTCTGAAAAGTTTTCACATTGCTCCCGAGCCTTCAGTTCTGAAGCGTTACAGTGAGCTCAACCTCGCCCAGTGGAAGCTTCTTGAACAGGGCAAGATCACCAGAGACCAGGTAAAGCTTCGGAGATTCCGGCTTCTTTTTGCAGAGCTGAATGTGGATGTACCTGCAAAAGAAGCTGCACATACCTATGAAACTCTTCTGGCCCAGGGGCACTATTTCATAGATGGTGCAGAAGAATTGCTCGAAACTCTTTACGGTCAATACCGGATGTATCTGGTTACAAACGGTACCTTAAGTGTCCAGAAGGGACGGCTTAAAAGTTCCGGAATTTCCCGTTACTTTGAGGATATTTTTATCTCCGAAGAACTGGGATACAATAAACCGGGCAGGGAATACTTTAACTACTGCTTCTCCAGAATCCCTGATTTCCATAAGGAAACAGCAGTAATCATCGGGGACAGCCTGACCTCTGATATCCAGGGCGGCATCAATGCCGGAATCCGCACAATCTGGTTTAATCCCAACCATGAGAAGACTTCAGAAATCATCCCTGATCATGAATTTGACAGTCTTATGAAACTTCCTGAACTCCTGTCTCATATATAAAGCGGATAAAATCGTTCGCCTTACTGCTTATTGCTTTTCGCAGCCTCCGCAGGTGACTTAAGTCACCTGCCCCAATCGCTCGACTAACAGACAGCAGGCGTGACTTGCCTGCATCATCCTGATTCTGAAATTATTATATTTTTTTCAGCTTTGCAAATCCTGCGAACATTTTCTTTATTCCCACTTTGTCAAAATCAACAGTGACTTCATAATCTCTTCCGCCGTCTACAATGTCTTTGACAATTCCTACACCAAATTTAATGTGGCGGACAGTGTCTCCCACTTCGTAATCCAGTGCAGCAGCCTTCGTCACCTTAAATTCTCTGGGCTTGAATGTTTTCGTCTCAAAAGCCATTTTCATTTTTGCAAGGTTTCTGTCTGCCTGAATCATCTCTTCAATCTTTTTCTTCTTTTCCTGAGCTTCCTGTCCCAGATCCACAAGCTCCCGCGGAATTTCACGTACAAATCTGGATACTTTATTATACTGTACTTCTCCCCGGAGCATCCGCTGTCTGGCACTTGTCAGCGTCAGATCCTCCATAGCTCTTGTGATACCCACATAACAGAGCCTTCTCTCTTCTTCCAGATCAGATCTGTCATCTGATATAATGGACATATAAGACGGAAACATCCCATCTTCCATTCCTGCGAGAAATACTCTCGGAAACTCCAGACCTTTGGCACTATGTAGTGTCATAAGAAGCACATAATCCTGATCCGGATCCACGCTGTCAATGTCTGCGATCAGTGCAATCTCCTCGAGAAAACCTGAAAGTGTGGCAGTCTGTCCCTGTTCTTCCATTGCTTCCTGATAGGATTCTGTCTTGGAAATAAGTTCATCAATATTCTCGATTCTTGCCTTCGATTCATCTGTATCTTCAGCCTGCAGCTCTGCCACATATCCGGTAAGTTCAATCACTTCTTCCAGAAGTTCACGTACTGTATAAGACTCTGCCTTACTCTTTAAACTCTGAATAAAGGTTACAAATCCATCAATCTTTGAAAGGCTTCTTCCAATAGACGGGACCTCCTCTGCCACACGCAAGGCATCATAGAAACTCACACTCATTTTATCCGCATAATCTTGTATTCTGCCAAGAGTTGTGGCTCCGATTCCACGCTTCGGTACATTGATGATACGGCGGACTGCCAGATCATCTCTGGAATTGTCAATTGTCTTCAGATAACATAACAGGTCTTTGATTTCTTTACGCGCATAGAAATTCACACCGCCTACAATCTTGTAAGGGATATTCGCAAGAAGACACTTCTCTTCAAAGAGTCGTGACTGTGCATTGGTCCTGTACAGAACTGCACAGTCTTTATACTTCGCACCATTCTCTCTGTGAGCTCTGGAAATCTCGCCTACCACATACTCTGCTTCCTCATATCCGTTCATGAACTGGCGGAAATGGATTCGTTCCCCCTCCGAATTCTCAGTCCAGAGTGTTTTTGATTTACGTGAGGTATTATTTGCGATCACCGCATTGGCTGCATTCAGAATATTCTTTGTGGAACGGTAATTCTGTTCCAGACGGATAACTTTTGCATCTGGAAAAACATGCTCAAACCCAAGAATATTTCCAATATTTGCACCGCGGAATTTATAGATAGACTGGTCATCATCACCGACTACACAGAGGTTTTCATATTTAGAGGCCAACAGGCTTATAAATTTAAACTGTGCAGTATTGGTATCCTGATACTCATCCACCATGATATATCTGAAACGTTCCTGATAATTTTCCAGAACATCTCCGCAGTTCTGAAAAAGCTCTACGGTCTTTACGATCAGATCATCAAAATCCAGCGCATTATTTCTGCGCAAAGCAGCCTGATATTCCCGATATACCTCAGCAACCTTCTTTTTAACAAAGTCCCCACCTGCATTCAGTTCCATCTCATCCGGTGTGATCAGTTCATCTTTTGCATGGGAAATCTGTGCCAGAAGAGAACGTTCCTTTGTTTTCTTGGTGTCAATATTCAGTTTTCTGCAACTTCTTTCATCAGAGTTTTCTGATCTTCTGTGTCATAAATAGCAAATCTGTATCATATCCAAGACGATCAATATAACGACGCAGAATACGCACACAGGTAGAATGGAATGTGGAAACCCATACGCTCTCGGAACCAAATCCCACTATTTTATCTACACGTTCTCTCATCTCACTGGCTGCTTTATTTGTAAATGTGATAGCCAGAATGTTCCAGGGATTGATTCCCTTTTTATCTATCAGGTAAGCAATGCGGTGGGTAAGTACTCTTGTCTTTCCCGAACCCGCTCCCGCAAGGATCAGCAGTGGACCTTCTGTATGGTAAACCGCTTCCTGCTGCTGAGGATTTAATGTACTATAAATATCGCTCATATTTTCTCCTGTCTTCTTCCTGTACGGTACATTATTTTACAAACAACCATGCTGATCAACAAGTTGATTTCTGCAACAATCTTTTAGATTCAAAATATGTACCGGTTACCGTTTACATCTCTCGAAATATTTTTTGTGCCTGAACAGGCATATATCTTTATGATTATACACAAAAATCTGTTCGCCTACAACTGATTCCTGTAAAGTAAACCTCACATGACTAAAGTCACGTGCTTCCAGACGCTTTAGGCGTCAGACTGAATATCGGCGGATACGCCTGTAACTTAGGTGCGCAGTTATGCGCATTTTCCATGCCGGATACGGCAGGTTCCCACATAACAGGTAGTCCGCTGTATATCTGCCTGTATCTATGCTGCTTTTAAGAGTTCCATTTCTGAATGGAGTTTCCTCAGATCTGCATAGACACATGAGGTTCTACGCTTTACAGGAGGGACTTTTGCCTCCAGTAAAGACCTTTCCGTTGCCGGAAGGGGTTTTAAAAGTTCCCTTATAAAATACCTCGCCCCTATATTACAGGATGCTGACAGGTCACAATTATATCGTTTTCCTGTCTGGAAAGTACAGAGGCTGTGATTTTCCCAGTCACGTGTTACCGCCCCGGAACCATCATAAGCCAGTCTGCTGGTATTCCATGCGCAGATCCTGGATACCCGCATCCCTTTCCTGTGTGCCTGATGTTCACAACACTTCTGGATATCTCTTTTTCTCCACAGGTGCAGTTTCTGTTTTTTCTTTCCCGATATCTTCCCCTGCATCTCCAGATACTCGAACACGATCACATCTGCATGGTTTTCTTCCGCATATCTTACAATCGCACCTGCAATCTTTTTACCCAGTTCTGTGTTCAGACGTTTCGTATATGCCCATCTTCCCTGTGTCTGCGCAGAGCCATGTTCCCTCTGGGATCTGCGGATCCGTCCCAGTGTGCGGTACATCCGGTCTTTTTCACTGGGATGATCTATGAATCTTCTTCCCAGGACAGTTCCGTCTGCCCGCATGATCGTACAGACTGCATCGGTATTGATCCCTAAGTCCACGCTGCAGATGATCTGTTCTTTCACAGGTGTTTTGGTAAGTGTTACTTCCTCTTTATAGGAAAAACGCAAAAAATACTTCCGGTGTCTCTTTTCCAGAGTCGGGGCAGATGCCTTTTTCCCTGACCAGCATTTTCTCAGATATTCCATATCCGTATGATCCAGACGTACACAGGACCATTTCCAGTCATGACCGTCATAGAGTTTCAGGTATGCTTCGTCTTTCCCTTCCGCGCCTTCACGATACATGACATCACGGTAGAAGACCGGCATGGCGTGGTTTTCATATACAAGCTTTGGCTTCCCGCTTTTTCCGTCGGTCTTTTCCCATAGATCCAGCCGTGTTTTATAAGAGGATACTGTCCCCAGTGCATGCTGGATGGCAGATCTGCGCAGATAGGAAGGCATCTTTGGGAACCGGATATCAAAATCAAAACAGGCATGGTTTTTCTTCGTAGTATGTACCAGATGTTCTGCAGCATTAAAACGCCTCTTTGCATCCGGGATTTCTGCTAATTTTTCCCATACCTGCACATAAATCCCAATCAGATAGCTGACAGCAGAACGGTAGATCTCCAGTGTCTGGCGGATCGGGATATTCTGTTTTCGTAATTCTACACCATAACTGGATATTATCTGCATTTTTATTTCTCCCTGATAACTCTTTTCTCAGATTCTGTTGTTTTTTCTATTACCCATGGCTATATTTTAGCACATATAGTGCCAGAAGTAAACATGTGTTCTTTCTTTGAGTAAAAAATTTGCGCGTCTAACTCATCAGGCTAAAGTACTTAAATGAAAAACTAAATTCCGGTTTTAGACCATAGTTACTGAGATAATCCACAGCTGGAATTTAGTTTTTCATTTAAGTATCAGGCTAAAGTAACGAGAATGCGATGCGCAGTTATTCAAAATTAATATCAAGCATCTTCTCTTGACAAAGTTAATTTATAGCAATTCCATAAATTACCGCTAAATATCCAGCGAAGAAAAACAGTTTGTTTCGTGTGCATTTGCAGGGATCTTAGATATTCTTAGCTGGCAGAAATCTGCGTTATGAGCCGGCTGCATCACTGTCTGAGCGAAGTTTGCAACGGAGCGAGTTTGATAAGACGGCTCATGCTTTTAGCAGATTTATGGCAGCTTAGAATATCTTAGATCCCGAAACCGCACACGAAACAAACTGTTTTTCTGCGCGTCCCTTTGAGACCTCTAATATAAGTTACAAAAAGCCCTGATATCCATATACTGAACACCAGGGCTCCCATTTCATTTATTTACATAGCAGACACTACTCTGAGACAATCACAGACTAGGACGGATCACCTTCGGTCTGCATCCTGCATCTTCCAGAGCTTTAACAATCTCATTCTTATGATCTGTGCCAAAAGCCTCCAATGTGATCTTAAGTTCCACTGCCGCATTTCTGTTCGTGCTTACAAACTGGTTATGATCCAGCTTGATAACATTGCCCTGCGCCCTGGCGATCACGCTTGCCACACGTACCAGTTCACCCGGCTTATCCGGAATGAGCACAGATACTGTGAAGATTCTGTCTCTCTGGATCAGACCATGCTGAACAACAGAAGACATGGTAATAACATCCATGTTTCCACCGCTTAAGATAGAAACAATCTTCTTTCCCTTCACATCCAGATGACGAAGCGCTGCTACTGTCAGAAGACCGGAATTCTCTACGATCATCTTATGGTTCTCAACCATGTCAAGGAAAGCAACAATCAGTTCATCATCCTCGATAGTGATGATATCGTCCAGATTCTTCTGGATATACGGGAAGATTTTCTTTCCGGGTGTCTGTACGGCAGTACCGTCAGCAATCGTATTTACGTGCGGAAGAGTCACAACCTCACCCTTCTTCAGAGAAGCTTTCATGCAGGCAGCCCCTGCCGGTTCCACACCGATGACTTTGATATGTGGATTTAACAGCTTCGCAAGTGTGGAAACACCTGTTGCAAGTCCGCCTCCACCGATCGGAACCAGAATATAATCAACAAGTGGAAGCTCCTGAACGATCTCCATTGCAATGGTACCCTGTCCTGTGGCAACTGCCGGATCATCGAAAGGATGGATAAAGGTATATCCCTCTTTCTCAGCAAGTTCCAATGCATGTGCACATGCCTCATCATATACATCACCATGCAGGATAACCTCTGCACCGTAACTCTTTGTTCTCTCAACCTTGATCAGCGGAGTTGTGGTGGGCATAACGATCACTGCCTTCACACCATATTTATGCGCAGCATAGGCAACACCCTGTGCATGATTTCCGGCGGATGCTGTGATCAGACCTTTATTTCTCTCTTCATCGGAAAGAGTGCTGATCTTATAATAGGCACCACGAACCTTATATGCACCTGTACGCTGCATATTCTCCGGTTTTAAATAAACCTTATTTCCTGTAAGTTCACTGAAATAGCTGCTCTTGATCAGCTTTGTTTCCTGTGTGACCTGTTTTACGATCTCTGATGCCTGTTCAAAACTCTCTAAAGTAAGCATTGTTTTTTCCTCCATTTTGTCCTAAATGTACTCCCGGAATCTTTTTGTACTTAATTTGACTCCGAAAGTACATCCTAATCTTAAGCGTCCGGGTTTTCTTTATGGTCTACATCAAACAACGCATTTACAAATGCATCTGCATCGAATTTCTGAAGATCGTCAATACTTTCTCCTACGCCAATGTACTTCACCGGAATATCCAGTTCAGACTGGATGGCAACTGCAATACCTCCCTTGGCAGTTCCGTCCAGCTTGGTAAGGATAATACCGCTGACATTTGCGACCTCCGCAAATTGTCTCGCCTGTGCAAGGGCATTCTGTCCGGTGGTACCATCCAGCACTACCAATGTCTCCAGATATGCATCCGGATACTCCCTCTCCAGGATCCTGTAAATCTTGCGGAGTTCTTCCATAAGGTTCTTTTTATTATGAAGACGTCCTGCTGTATCGCAGAGAAGTACGTCTGCATTTCTTGCTTTGGCTGCAGCCACCGCATCATAGATAACAGATGCAGGATCTGCTCCCGCCTGTCCGCCGATGATCTCCACACCTGCACGGTTCGCCCACTCAGTAAGCTGCTCTCCTGCTGCTGCGCGGAAAGTATCGGCTGCTGCAAGGATAACCTTCTTGCCCTGGTCTTTTAATTTTCCTGCAAGCTTTCCTACTGAAGTGGTTTTTCCGACACCATTGACACCGATCACCAAGACTACGGATCTGCGGTTCTCAAATTCATACTCTGTGCTGTCCACACGCATCTGATCCTTGATCTCATTGATCAGAAGCTGTTTACATTCCATCGGTTCCTTAATATGACGTTCGGAAACCTCTTTCTTTAAATTCTCAATAATAGAAGTGGTCGCATTGATCCCGATATCACCCATGATCAGAATCTCTTCCAGCTCTTCATAAAAATCTTCATCAATACTGGAAAAACCACTGAAAATACTGTCAAATCCGGCTACGATGTTGTCTCTGGTCTTTGCCAGTCCACTGACTAATCGTTTAAAAAAAAGCCTTTCTTTTCTTCTGCCATGTGAAACTCCTCCTGTTACTGGGTAAGCTGATTCTCCACCAGATCGACGGAAACCAGTGTGGATACCCCTTTTTCCTGCATGGTAATACCATAAAGCCGGTCTGCGGCGTTCATAGTTCCACGTCTATGGGTTATTATAATAAATTGTGTGTTTTTCGTCAAACTTCTGTAAATATCCGGCAAATCGCCCAACATTGGAATCGTCCAGCGCTGCCTCGATCTCATCCAGCAGACAAAACGGTGACGGCTTCAGATTCTGGATTGCGAAAAGAAGTGCGATAGCTGTCAGAGCTTTTTCCCCGCCGGAAAGCTGCATCATATTCTGCAGTTTCTTTCCCGGCGGCTGGGAAATGATCTTAATTCCTGCCTCCAGGATATCTGCCTCTTCATCCAGCTCCAGAGTTCCTTTTCCGCCTCCGAACAATTCCTTAAATGCCTTGTCAAATTCCTTCTGGATCTCGCCGAATTTCTCAGAAAACTGTTTCCGCATTCCCTCATCCAGCTCCTGAATGATCTGTTCCAGAGTTTTCTCCGCTGTGACCAAATCCTCATACTGGCCGGACAGAAAGGTGTGTCTTTCCAGAAGTTCCTTATAATCCTCAATAGCATTTACATTTACAGGTCCCAGCTTTCTGATATCATCTTTAATCTGAGCTGCCTGTCGCTTCATCTGCGAAAGATCAGTAAGTTCCTCTTTTCTGTAGGAAACGGCATTATTGGGAGTGATCTCATACTCGGACCACATATAGGCAATCCGCTCTTCCCTGTTCTCCTCCAGCTTGTCCATCTGTCCCTGCAGACGGTAACATTCCTTATCCAGAAGTCCGATCTGACCGGACAGATAATCTCTTTTCTCAAAAAAATCTTTATGCTGAGAAGTTCTGCTCTCTTTCTCCTTCTGCAGATTTTTCAGCTGCATCTGTGCCTGTTCTTCATGAAGGACAGACTCTTCCGACTCTTTTTTCAGCTGGGTGATCATCTCCTGCTTCTTTTCCATCTCTTCACTGCTGTGAGCAAGAGACTGATAAATATCCTCTTTCTCAGTCATAAAAGCTGTGATTTCTGCTTTCAGACGGCTCAGGTTTTCCTGGTCAAATTTCTCTTTCTGTTCAAGAGCGGATGACTGAAGACGGATTTCTTCTAACTCCCGGGTGATTTTCTTCTCTTCTTCTTTCCATTCATCCAGTTCTGACTGCTTTGCCTCAATAAAACTCTCCAGTTCTTTCTCATCCTGCTTTGAATTCTCCAGTTCCCTGGCAATCCGGTCATGATCCTGCCGGATTTCCATGACCTGGCGTTTGATCTCTGCCTGATCTCTGTTGATCTGCGCATATCCGCTTCGGATCTCCTCAGCTTTCTTTTCCTGCTGTTTGATATTCATTCTGGCAGTATTCTGTTCTATATATTTCTGACGGAGTTTTTCCTGAAATCCTGCAATAGCATCACGAAGCCTGTTTCTCTGATTTTTATTTTCCTCAACAGCATTCTGCATTTCGGTCAGATTCTGCTTCAGCTGATTTACTTTTGTTTCCAGTTCCTCTATTTCACGCCGTCTTCCAAGCAGATTGCTGTTGTTTCTGAAGGCACCGCCGGTCATGGAACCTCCCGGGTTTAAGGATTCACCCTCTGTTGTGACCATTCTCAGACTGTGTCTGTATTTTTTTCCTATTGCAATGGCATGATCAATGTTATCAACTACCAGCACTCTTCCAAGAAGGAATTTCGTGATCTGCTGATACTGAGAAGCTACGGACACCAGTTCGCTGGCAATCCCCACAACGCCCGGCTCTTTCAGTGCTTCTTTCGGTGTAAACTCACCTCTGGGACTTATGCTGCTCATGGGAAGAAAGGTCGCACGTCCATAACGATTCTTTTTCAGAAATTCAATCATAGTTTTGGCAGTCTGCTCATTATCTGTAACAATATTCTGAATGCTCCCACCAAGAGCTGTCTCGATAGCGATCTCATAATCTTTGTTTACCTGGATCAGATCTGCGACAACACCCTGGATTCCCGGAACACGTTCTTTTTGTTCCATAACTCTCCGGATACTGTTTCCGTATCCATCATAGCGCTCCGCGATATTTCTGAGAGAATCCAGCCGGGATGCCTCTCTGTGATAGGCTGTCTGTTCTACTTCCAACTTTGTGTTCTGTTCCTTCAGCTTTTCCTGAATCTTCATCACACTCAGATTCAGATGTTCACATTCCTCATTGGCATTTTCAATCTGGGATGTAATCTCATCATACTGTTTCCGGGCTGTAGTCAGAATGGTCTGCTGTTCTTCCTCTTCACTCTTCAGTCTGAGAATACGCTGGCTGATCTCTGCCTTACGGATTTCTGCCTGTTCCATCATTGCATCAAATCTCTGGGCTTTACCCTTGACATTGGCGCGGCTGTTCAAAATTTCAATAATCTCATTTTTGCCATTCTCCACTTCGAGAGTACAGGCTTCCATATTCTCCTGCGCTGTCCTTAATTTCTCTTCTTCCTCAGAAAGTTTCTTACGGACAGCCTTTAACTGTGCATAAATATCCGTTTTTTCTTCTTCAAGTTTCTTCTTTGAATCTGTTCTTACTGAAAGTTCAGCCTCAATAGTCTGGATACGTCCCTTATAATGCTCTTCATTCTGTGCCCCTGCCAGTATCTGCTCATTTAATACATTGATCTGGCCTTCCAGCTGTTGTTTACGGATTGCCTGCTCCTGACCGGAAATGCGAAGTGCATCCATTTTGGAATTTAAATCTTCCAGTTCCTGTTCCAGACGTTCATATTCCACCTTGGTCCGGTCATAGGAACTCTGGGTATCCTTCAGCTGATTCTGCGCAATTATGTTCTTCTCTTCCAGTTCCTTGAGTTCTTTGGCTGCAGCAGCATACTCCATCAGGAACATATTCACATCCAGTTCCTTAAGCGTCTCTCTTTTGGAAAGATAAACTCTTGCTGTCTCTGACTGTTTCTCCAGTGGTTCCAGCTGTCTGGTAAGCTCCGAGAGGATATCTGTCACTCTGACCAGGTTCTGGCGTTCTTCCTCCAGTTTTTTTGATCGTGGTATTCTTTCTTCTCTTAAATTTAACAATACCTGCTGCCTCATCAAAAAGCTCTCTTCTCTCTTCCGGTTTACCGCTTAGGATCCTGTCGATCTGTCCCTGTCCGATAATGGAATATCCTTCTTTACCGATACCTGTATCATAGAACATCTCATTGATATCTTTCAGTCTGCAGGCACTTCCGTTGATCTTATATTCACTCTCTCCTGAACGGTAAAGCCTTCTGGTAACCGTAACCTCGTTAAAATCAACCGGAAGCTTATGGTCTGAATTATCCAGTGTGATCGCCACCGATGCATAACCCAGGGGTTTTCTTGTCTCTGTACCGGAGAAAATAACATCCTGCATATTTCCTCCTCGCAGAGATCTGGCACTCTGTTCACCCAGCACCCATCTCACCGCATCACCGACATTGCTCTTTCCACTTCCGTTCGGACCTACAATACCGGTGATCCCGTTATGAAATTCAAATTGATCTTCTGGGCGAAAGACTTAAATCCCTGTACCTCTATATTCTTTAAATACATAATTCTACCTGTTTTATTTTCTGAGTACACGAATCGCCTGGTATGCTGCGGCCTGTTTCTGCTGCTTTCTTTGTATGACCGCTTCCCTGTCCCATCACTTTTCCGTTTACTCTTGCCTCCACAGTAAAGTTTTTGTTATGATCCGGGCCTTCTTCTTTTGTCAGAATATATTCCACCGGCTGTGTTCCGTTTTCCTGCACGATTTCCTGCAGGATGGTCTTGCTATCATAAAAGAGCTGTTTATGTTCAATATCATTCAGGATAAAATTCAGCACAAACTCCTTTGCATTAGCAAAACCACCATCCAGATAGATAGCTCCCAATAAAGCCTCTGTTGCATCAGAGACGATAGAATCCCTGTTTCTTCCGCCGGTCATATCCTCTCCCTTTCCAAGCAACAGAAACTGCGGCAGTCCGAATTCTCTTGCACAATAGGCAAGGCTTGGCTCACACACCAGGCTGGCTCTCTTCTTTGTCAGCTCTCCCTCCGGTATCTGGGTAAATCTTGCATACAGATAATCACTGCTGATCAGCTCCAGCACAGCATCTCCCAGAAACTCCAGTCTCTCATTGCTGCCCAGCTTCCCCAACTTCTTCTCATTTGCATAGGAACTGTGAGTCAGTGCCTGTGTAAGATAATGTTTATTTTTAAAATGATATCCTATGATTTCTTCTAATTCTTCTGTCTTTCTATTCATTCCTCTAACCCTCTCCATATGCGCAGGGCTGTCATCTGACAACCCTGCGACATCATTTTTGTAACTGCTCAGTGTGCCTGTATTATGCTCCTGTCAAATTTCAGACTGCCGGACAGTTACATTTTATTTAATTGTCCGAATTGCTTCAACAGCATCACCGACTGTCTGAATCTGTTCGACAGATTCATTATCCAGCTCAATGTCATACTCCTCTTCAATCCCCATAATAATCTGAAAAATATCAAGAGAGTCTGCACCAAGATCATCTACAAATGTAGTGTCTTCTGTGATCGAATCTGCATCAATATTCAGAACCTCTGCTATGATAGCTTTTATTTTCTCCAGTTCCATCTTCAACCCTCCTTCCTGTTTCTGTTCCTGTCCTGCTCTATTCTGCTCCGGACTTCAGTAATTCCTGATCCTCCAGGATACGCTCTGCGATCTTCTCGTTGATCTTCTCCTGTTTAAACTGTACACACTGGAAAATACCATGTTTGATCTCAATGGCTTTGGCACTCCCATGCGTCTTTACCACAAGTCCTTTAAGCCCCAGAAGCGGTGCTCCGCCATATTCCGTTGCATCAAAGGATTTCAGAGTTTCTTTCAGTGCAGGCTTTACCAGAAGTGCACCGATCTTACTTCTTGTGCTGGTCATCATTCCTTCTTTGATCTTCTGGACCAGGGCAGAACCAACTCCCTCATATAATTTAAGGATCACATTTCCCACAAATGCTTCGCATACGACCACATCCGCATATCCTGCCGGGATATCTCTGGCTTCTATACTTCCGATGAAATTAATGCTTTTGCATTCTTTCAGAAGGGGAAAGTTCTTTTACAAGTGCATTTCCCTTCTCCTCTTCCGCCCCGTTATTTACGATGGCAACTCTTGGATTCTTAATGCCGACTACATTCTCCATATAAATAGAACCCATCTTCGCAAACTGTACCAGATGTGATGGACGTGCATCCACATTGGCACCGCAGTCTATCAGAAGGGAAACTCCCTTTGTGGTAGGGATCAACGGTGCAAGAGGCGGTCTCTCCACGCCTTTACTTCTGCCTACCAGCACCTGTCCTCCAACAAGAACCGCACCTGTACTTCCTGATGAAATAAAGGCATCTGCTTCCTGTTTCTTAACCATATTCAAACCTACTACGATTGATGAATCTTTTTTCTTACGGATTGCAAAAACCGGAGGCTCTGCTGTCTCGATCACCTGGGATGCATTGACAACCTGGATCTGGTTCTTCGGATATCCGGAGTATTTCGCCAGTTCCTTATCTATCACTTCCTGTTTTCCTGTAAGAATTACTTTTATGTCCTGTCTCTCTGTTACAGCTTCCACTGCAGCCTTGACAGGTTCTGCCGGGGCATTATCCCCGCCCATTGCGTCCACTACAACTCTGACCTGTTCTGCCATATCTTCATATCTCCTGTTCACTTACTGTTCACTCACAGATGTCAGAATCAAAAGATATTTTCTGTCACTGACCCGGCATCCGCAAATTGCCCCGCTGCAAAGCAGCTCCTGCAATCTTCCATAATCTGTATCATACTAAAGAACCCTCTGCAAAGTCAATAGCATCTGAAAAAAATCACTTTTCACTTTTTTGTGCCTCGATTCGCTCCGCCAGATCATTCAGATAAACCCACCTGTCCATCTTCTCATCCAAATCTGCCTGTGCCTTCTCCTTCTGTTCCATGATCTCACGAAGCTTCACAGAATTGGTGGCATTGGCCTCCATATCCTTATCCAGCTTCTCCAGCAGTTCCTCCAGCGCTGCAATATCATCATCGATGGTTTCAAATTCCCTCTGCTCTTTATAGGTAAATTTCAGCTTCTGGGGACGATTCTGCTTCCAGTCTGCCTGAGCCGACTTCTTCTTTTCCGCGCCAACTGCAGTGCTCTGTCCTTCAGATACTGCCCCGCCTTTTCTCGCCAGCGCCTCTGTATAATCCGTATATCCGCCCTCATACTGGGTCAGATGTCCATTCCCCTCAAAAGCAAAAATCCTGTCCACAATATTATCCAGAAAATACCTGTCATGAGACACTGCGATCACAATCCCTGCAAAAGAAGCCAGATAATCCTCCAGAATGGTCAGTGTAGGAATATCCAGATCATTACTTGGCTCATCCAGAAGAAGCACATTCGGCGCCTCCATCAGAACCCTCAGCAGATACAGACGCCTCTTCTCACCACCTGACAATTTGGCAATGGGTGCATACTGCATGGCAGAATCAAAAAGAAACCTCTCCAGCATCATTGTTGCGGAAATCTTCCCGTCTCTGGTCGGAATATACTCTGCCACGTCGCGGATATAATCGATCACACGCTGATTGGTATCCATATCCGGCACTTCCTGTGCAAAATACCCTATGCGAATGGTTTCTCCAATTTCCACTTCTCCTGCATCCGGCTGTATCATCCCATCAATAATCTTGATGAGTGTTGACTTTCCGCACCCATTAGGACCAATAATCCCAAGACGCTGATTGCGCAGCACAATATAATTAAAATCATCCAGGATCTTCTTCTCACCAAAACTCTTGCTGATATGGTGAAGTTCGATTGTCTTCTTTCCCATACGTGTCTCAACAGAATCCAGCTCCACATTCGCATCACGCACCGGAGCTTTTCCGTTCTTCAGTGCCTCCAGGCGTTCCAGACGTGCCCGCTGCTTGGTACTTCTGGCTCTGCATCCACGCTTTGCCCACTCCAGTTCCATGCGGAGTACGCTCTGTCTCTTCCTCTCACTGGCAAGCTCCATCTCCTCACGCTCTGCCTTCAGCTCCAGAAATTTCGAGTAATTGGCCTCATAAGCATACAGATTTCCATGGGAAATCTCCAGAATCTTATTGGTAACCCTGTCAAGAAAATATCTGTCATGGGTAACCATGATCACAACCCCCTTAAAGCTTCTCAGAAAATCCTCCAGCCAGGTCACCATCTCATTATCCAGATGGTTGGTAGGCTCATCCAGAAGCAGCACATCACAGGGATTCACCAGCGTCCTGGCCAGCGCCACCCTTTTCTTCTGCCCGCCGGACAAATGATCAATCTTTTCCTCATGGTCCGTAATTCCAAGCTTATTCAGCACATTTCTTGCTTCACTTTCCGTACTCCAATCCTTCTGCCACTTTCCTTCAGCCACATAATCCAGGATAGAAGCTCCCTGGGGAAACTCCGGCATCTGCGGCAGATAGGTAATCCGCAGACCATTCTGTGTGATCACCTGTCCCTCATCCGGCTCCTCCAGACCACCGATAATCTTTAAGATCGTAGATTTCCCGGTTCCGTTAATCCCGATAATCCCAATCTTATCCCCCTGATGCACTCCATAGGAAACATCATCCAGAACCACCTTCTCACCAAACACCTTGGAAACATGCTCTATATTCAAAATATTCATAAGTCCAAACCTCTCTCGTAATTTTCGTCCCCCCTGACCTGGGAACAAATTCGCCTACCATTATACCATTTTCTCCCTTTTCTAAAACCCCCAGTTATCCAGAACATCTCCCTCCTAAAACACCTCGCGGAATAGTGGTGTGTGAACAGTAACAAACCCCTTTCCGTGTTCAATACCCAGCGCAGAAAAATAGTTTGTTTTGGGTGCATTTGCAGGGTTCTTAGATATTCTTAGCCGTCAGAAATCTGCGTTATGAGCAATCTGAGACACTGTCTGAGCGCAGCGAGTTTGGCTCTGATTGCTCATGCTTTTAGCAGATTTATGACAGCTTAGAATATCTTAGTGCCCGAAACCGCACCCAAAACAAACTATTTTTCTGCGCGTCCCTTTTCAAAGATACGCAAAAAGCTCCCCTCCAGGCAAACCCGAAGAGGAGCACTCTCAAAGTCAATTCAATTTATCCCAATCATAAGAAGGGATTTTCTTAGTTCATCTCTGTTCCGTTCTCAACTGCATATTTCAGTCCCTGAACTGCAACTGCCAGTGTAGCTTCCTGTACAGTAGCATTTCCAAGATCACCCATATCCAGTGTCAGAGTATCATCATCATTTGCAGTCACACCAAAAAGTAAGTGACATCTCAGATACTTCATCCTCAATAGTTACTGTTGCATTTTCCTCATCAAAAAGTACCTTCGCCGATGAAGCTTACATAATTATCATCCTGGTCGATCACAAGCACTGAGCAGAAAGTTCCATCTTCATTTGCTGCATAAATAAAGGTTTCACCTGCTTCTGTCTCACCGGAAATAGCATTCTGTAAGCAGATCACCCATATCCTGATAGGTCTTGTTGTAATCTG
>ENA-OQDT01000777-OQDT01000777.1-human-gut-metagenome-genome-assembly--contig:-NODE-777-length-20449-cov-3.962356_pt1 | contig 20449 bp, 18 predicted proteins | sample MGYA00242786_ERZ504617 | MGnify/ENA primary metagenome ERZ504617 (study PRJEB26092, sample SAMD00036337) | human gut metagenome | host: Homo sapiens | study: EMG produced TPA metagenomics assembly of...
CGATTGCGATCGTTATCCTCTTATATACAATCCGATATTTTGTGTTATATTAAAAATCATATTTGTGTAGGTTTTACGAACACATAGCGTTTTGTATGTTGCGCCTTTCTTTTCGTAGCTCAGATGTTTAAACTTACCCAAGGAGGAAGTCCCATGCCTTTATCTGTCTTCATAGAAATGACCCTGTCTGCCATCCTTACCGTCTGGTCGCCTGGTCCCAATAATATTCTTTTGCTGTCCACAGCCAGCAAATACGGCATTTCCGGTAATATCCGCTTTATGACCGGAATCTGGAGCGGATCTCTCACTTTGATGTGTCTTTCCGGACTGTTCTGCAGTACTCTTGGGAAAATCATTCCAGGGATCCAGCCGGTTATGAAATATCTAGGCGCAGCTTATGTACTCTATCTTGCCTGGCAGACCTGGCGCAGGATTCCGCCCTCTGACAATGTCCAGGACAAAAAGCCAACCTGGCTGATGGGATTTTTCCTGCAGCTGATAAATGTAAAGATCATCATCTATGGGCTGACCATGTTTTCCGCTTATATTCTGCCCTATGAGGCAAGGGTTCCTATACTGTTTTGCTTCGCTGTATATCTGATGTTTCTTGGAGCCCTGGGAAATCTAATCTGGGCATTTGCGGGAAATGTACTGAAAAGATTTTACAGCAGTCATTATAAGCTGATGAATGGAATCATGGCCCTGCTGCTGGTGTGGTGTTCTCTCAGGATCACTGGATTACTGTAAGACAGGCCAAAAACACCTCCCGGAATATGTTGGTTACTCACATTCCGGGAGGTGTTTTCTATAGGGCACTGTTCAATTTATGAGACACATGTATCAAATTGATACATGCTTATGCTGTCTTACTTAAATGCATCCACCAGTTCCTGACCATCGTCATATCCCTGGTTTTTCAGTTCTTCTACAAACCACTGGTCTACGCCTTCTACCGCCTCTTTAAAGGAATCAATATCCATATCCTCTTTTGCGGTAAAGGTAACGCCATTTTTCTCTTCCCAGCGGTTCATGATCTCATTGGCACCGGAGCGGTTGATGTAACGCTCATACTCAACAGCCATTCTTCCAGCCTTGTCTACAACAGCCTGCTGCTCTGTTGTAAGGCCATCATAGATATCCTGATTGATACAGAAGAACAGACAGTCATAGATGGCATCCCACATGGAGCAGTATGGCTGAACCTCCTGTACACTGGCTGCGTCGATTGCAGGAAGCGGATTCTCCTCTCCCTCTACGGTGTTCTGCTGAAGGGCTGTGTAAGTCTCGGACCAGTTCAGGTTGGTTGCATCTGCGCCCCATCTCTTATAGCATTCCATAAGAAGATTGGAGCCTGCAACACGGACTTTCAGGTTCTTCATATCGTCCACCGATTTTACTTCACGCACACTGTTGGTCAGTTCACGGAAGCCGTTCTCCGCAATACCCATGCAATGCAGTCCATACTCACTGAGGATTTCCTTCATCTTCTCTCCTGCCTCACCGTCAAACTTGGCATCTGCGTCTTCCACAGAATCATAAATAAACGGCAGGGAGACTACGTTAAATCTCGGATCAAATGCAGAATAAATCAGGTTGGAATGCATGGAAATCTGTACCGGGTCTCCGTTCATCAGTGCCTGGATTCCCTCGGACTGGTTTCCGTTTGTCAGCTGGTCTGCTGCATATATGTTTACTTTTACTTTTCCTCCTGTAGCTTTTTCCATCAGCTCGCCGAACTTGCGGCCGCCATCAGCCCAGGTAGAAGTCTCAGTTGTGGAGCATGCAAAATTCCAGGTAGTCTCCTCCCAGCCAAGGTCACTGTAATCGCCAATTCCGGTAAATGCCTCTACCAGCTCTTCTGCATCCTCGTATCCCTGGGATTTCAATTCCTCAATGAACCACTCATCTACACCGTCAACAGCTTCCTTAAAGGACTCAATGTCCATATCCTCTTTTGCAGTGAAGGTAACGCCGTTTTTGTCTTTCCAGCGGTTCATGATCTCTTCATCACCGGAGCGGTTGATGTAACGTTCGTACTCTACGGCTTTCTGTCCTGCCTCGTCTACAACAGCCTGCTGTTCCGGTGTAAGACCATCATAAATCTCCTGGTTGATACAGAAGAACAGGCAGTCATAGATGGCATCCCACATGGAGCAGTATGGCTGAACCTCCTGTACACTGGCTGCGTCAATTGCAGGAAGCGGGTTCTCCTGACCCTCAACTGTGTTCTGCTGAAGGGCTGTGTAAGTCTCGGACCAGTTCAGGTTGGTTGCATCTGCGCCCCATCTCTTATAGCATTCCATAAGAAGGTTAGAACCGGCAACACGGATTTTCAGGTTTTTCATATCATCCACAGATTTTACTTCACGGACACTGTTGGTCAGTTCACGGAAACCGTTCTCTGCAATACCCATGCAATGGAGTCCGTACTCACCAAGAATTTCTTTTAATTTCTCACCAGCCTCACCGTCAAACTTAGCATCTGCATCTTCTACAGAGTCATAAATAAACGGCAGGGAAACTACGTTAAATCTTGGGTCAAATGCAGAATAGATCAGGTTGGAATGCATGGAAATCTGTACCGGGTCTCCGTTCATCAGTGCCTGGATTCCCTCGGACTGGTTTCCGTTTGTCAGCTGGTCTGCTGCATATATGTTTACTTTTACTTTTCCTCCTGTGGCCTTTTCCATCAGCTCGCCAAACTTGCGGCCGCCGTCCGCCCAGGTAGAAGTCTCAGTTGTAGAGCATGCAAAATTCCAGGTGGTTTCCTCCCAGCCAAGATCACTGTAATCTGCGATCTCATTGAAGGAATAATCCCCGTCTCCGGCTGCAGAAGCTGCGGATGAGCCGCTGTCACCAGAGGAAAAATCTCCGGAATATGCACCATTTTTAGCAAGTGCTCTCGGAAGAGCCGTTGAAGTTACCGGAATATAGGTAACCACAAGAAGCACGGCCACACAGGCTGCCAGCATGGGCATAACTGCTTTTGAAATTTCCTGAAGGGTAACCTCCATGCCTTTTTTGATCTTGATTCCGATTGCCACAAACAGGTTGACACCAACCGGCGGAGTTACCTGTCCAATTGCAAGGTTTACAGTTGCCATCACACCAAATGCAACCACATCATAGCCAAGTGCTTTGCATACCGGAAGCATAACCGGAATAAAAATGTACATAGCAGAGTTTGCATCGATGAAGCAGCCTGCAATCAGGAAAATAATGTTTACGATCAGAAGGAAGGTAAACTGGTTATGTGCAATGCTTCCAAGAAGCGCTGAAGCTGCGTCTGCGATACCGAATTTGGTACATACATAGGAAAACAGGGAAGCACTTGCTACGATCAGCATGATTCCACCAGTTGTTTTCGCAGAATCCACGCAAATGTCAAACAGGTCTTTTAATTTAACCTCACGATAAATCACCATACCTACAAACAGACCGTATACAACAGATACAGCCGCTGCCTCAGTAGGAGTAAAAATACCGCCATAAATACCACCCAGAATAATAACCGGCATTAAGAATCCCCAGAAAGCATCCTTAAATGCATCCCAGCGCTCTTTTGCAGTCGCTTTCTTCTGGGCTGGCTGAATGCCGTTTTTTTCTGGCTTCCACCATAACCACGATCACAAGGGCAACGCCCATCAGAATTCCAGGAACGATTCCTGCCATGAACATATCTGCAATAGATACGCCTGTGATAGAAGCATATACAACAAATGCAATACTTGGCGGGATGACAATGGCGATGGAGCTTGATGTTGCCATCAGGGCTGTGGAAAACGGTGCGCTGAAGCCTCCCCGCTCTACCATTGCCGGAATCAGAACTGCTCCAAGTGCTGCTACAGTTGCAGGTCCGGATCCGGAAATTGCGCCGAAGAAGCAGGCTACAATAACGCATACAATGGCGATGCCGCCTCTTTTATGTCCCACGCAGGTATCTACGAATCTGACAAGTCTTTTGGAAATTCCGGCTTTTGCCATGATATTTCCGGAAAGTACGAAAAACGGGATAGCCAGAAGGAGAAATTTACTGATTCCGGCATACATATTGGTTGCAACGATGGTAAGGGAGGTTCCGGAGTACAGGATTGCACAGACGGAGGACAGTCCCAGACAGATTGCAATGGGAACTCCCATGATCAGGAAAACAAAAAATGAAATAAAAAGAACTGCACTTATCATTTATTTATCCTCCTTTTTCAGATTGCCTGTACAATAGTCAAGACAGTATTCAATAAAATGTAAGATCATACATCCGGATCCGATTGGCACGAAGGACCAGAATATCCACTCCGGCCAGTTCAGAACGAAGGTACGTTTTCCGTTTTCCAGCTGTGTGATTACTTTTTCCATACCGAACCAGAATAAGATTGCGGTAAAAATAATGCACAGAACAGTGGTAAGGATAACAGATGGTTTTTTCAGTTTCTCAGGGAGACGGTCTGTAACCAGTGACAGGTTAACCAGTTCTCCTTCGCGGCATGCAAGTGCTGCAGCCATTAAGGTAATCAGTACAAAGACTGCGACCACAAGTTCCTCGGTAAAGGACCAGGAACGATGGATCACTTTTCGGGAAAAAACATTTCCCACGGTCAGAACCAGTATCAGCAGGGTAGACACTACCAGAATACAATTTTCTACTGCTGCTACTGCATTCATGATTTTTTTGAAGACTTTCATGATCTCTCCTCCTCTTAATTTACTTGTCAGGTTTTCGTCTTTCGTAAAATGGAACTATCTGTTATGCAGCCGCAGTACGATCCTGCCCGGCAGGGCTTTTGTGTAACAGGAAGTTCCAACGGAATTTCCTGTTACACAAAAAAAATCCGCCCCTGAACTAGGGACGGACCATATTAGACCGCAACCACCCTGTTTCCCCTTTGAAACAAGTACGAAAAGACAACGTACCGACATACGCGATTCCGATAACGGGGAACAACCGTGGAAACCTACTTGATGCAGTTCTTCACTTCGTATCTGGTTCCTGTTTGAAAAAACGGATACTTATGAAGCGTTCGGCTTCCCTTCTCGGGGATGATCTTCAAAACAGACCTGACGCTGCTTTCCACCGACACAGCTCTCTGTAGACAAGGTGCTTCTGTTTCTACTTCTTCCCTTCAAGGAATTTAATCCTTTTTTAATTTAGTTGTTTAACGAACTGAAGTAATTTTACTACCAAAGTTTTGGGAAGTCAAGTATAATTATACAAATTTCATGCATTATTTTTCGCCAGGGGCAGACAGATGTACATATCTGCCAAACACGCTCTACCTCAACACCTTCCGTGACTCCTCATCTGCGAACTGCTGCCGTACCAGCTGATAGTAATATCCCTTCTTCTCCAGCAGTTCCAGGTGCCTGCCCTGCTCTACGATCTTGCCGTCGCGGACGACCAGGATCAGGTCGGCGTTTCGGATGGTGGACAGACGGTGGGCAATGAGGAAGGAGGTTCTTCCTTTCAGAAGCTTGTCTGTAGCCTGCTGGATCAGCTGCTCGGTTTTGGTGTCAATGGAGGAGGTTGCTTCGTCCAGAACGAAAATGGCGGGATCTGCCAGTACTGCGCGGGCAAAGGAAAGAAGCTGCTTTTCTCCGGTGGAGAGACGGTCGCCGCCTTCACCTACGTCACTGTCATAACCTTTGTCAAGCTTTTCGGCTACCTCATCGGCATGAACTGCCTTCGCAGCAGCCTTTACTTCTTCATCAGTGGCATCCAGTCTTCCATAACGGATATTCTCCATCACAGTCCCGGAGAACAGATGGGGATTCTGAAGCACATACCCGATGTTGCTGTGCAGCCACAACTGACTTCGCTCACGGTAATCTCTGTCGTCGATGAGGATTCTTCCCTTAGTGGGCTCAAAGAAACGGCAGGCCAGGTTCACCAGCGTACTTTTTCCTGCACCGGTCTCTCCGACGATTGCCACATTGGTACCAGCCGGAATTTTCAGGTTGAAGTTGCTGAGCACCTCTTCTTTTCCATCGGGATACTGGAATGAAACGTTTTCAAACTCAATGTCGCCTTTAATGGGTTCCCAGTTCTCCTTGTGGGGATCAAAGAAATCTCCATACTTTTCCAGAACCTCTGGGGAGTCTATCACCTGGGGCTTCTCTTCCAGAAGGGAGGTCACCCGCTCAATATTTGCCTGAGCAGAAATGCACTGGGACAAAATTCCTGCAAGCCTCTGAATTGGTTCAAAAATTCCAACTGCATATGCAGTAAATGCAGCAAGTGTTCCTATGTCCATACTTCCATTCAGAACCATAATGCCGCCACGCTCCAGTACAAGGGCAGTTGCCAGAGCTCCAAAGAAAACTACCAGCGGAATATAAATTGCATTTAATCTGGCAGCCTTGATAGACGCACTTCTCATCTCCTCAGTGACAGAGGCAAACTCCCGGAAGTTTTTCTCCTCCACAACCAGGGATTTCACAGTTTTCGCGCCCATAATTCCTTCGTTGTAGCCACTTGTGATCTTGGAATTGATTTTTCTCACCTGACGGTTCCATGTGAGGATCTTATTCTGGAAATACCAGGTAAGGACTGCAATAGCTGGAACGATCAGCATGATCACCAAAGCCAGTTTCCAGTTCAGAAACAGCATTGCAACAAACACACCCACTACATAAAAGATAGCCCACAGCATATCGATCACATCCCAGGCGATCAACTCTGTGATCCTGGCTACGTCGTTCATTACCCTGGACAGGATATATCCAACCGGAGTTGCATTGTAGTAGGAAAAAGACAGCTTCTGAAGATGAACAAACAATGCCCTTTTCATATCACGGCCTGTTTTCGACATCAAGTGTCATGCAGCCTCTGGTGAAACAGATGACGGACCACATCTGAAAGACGATCACTGCAATATACAGCGCAATAAATCCTCCAAGTCCTGCCAGAGTATTTTTCTCGATAAAGGAATCAATGGCCTGTCGCTGAAATAACGGCATGATAATATCCACTGCTGAGCAGAGAATATTCATCACAATTACCATAATCAGCACATTTTTCCGGGGTGCAAGGAAAGGGAAAACCTTTTTCCAGATGGAAATATCAATAGACTTTGTATATTCTTTTTCTTCTATTCGCATGCTGCACCTCCTTCCATGAGACGGATGTCACTGTTCATCTGGATCTCATAAATGTCTTTGTATGGTCCCTCCTGGTGGATCAGTTCCTCATGGGTACCCATCTGCTGGATTTCTCCCTTGTCCATCACAATAATACAGTCAGCCTGCATAAGAGATGTGATCCGGTGGGAAATCATAATAACCGTTGCTTTCTCCATCTCTTTTTTCAGTTCTTTGCGGATCTTGTTGTCTGTCTCCGTATCTACTGCGGATAGGGAATCGTCAAATACCAGGATCGGAGCTTCTTTCATCAGCATTCTGGCAATTGCAACACGCTGCTTCTGTCCACCGGACAAAGTGACGCCACGCTCACCTACGATGGTGTCATATCCGTCTGTAAAATGAAGAATTGACTCATCTACACAGGCAATCTCCGCTGCATGGCGGATTTCTTCATCCAGAAGCTTCTCCTTTGTGATGCCAATATTCTCACGGATGGTTCTGGAGAAAAGGAACGGTTCCTGGAGTACCATGCCGATATTCTGGCGCAGGTACTGACGGTCAATGTCACGAATGTCTGTACCGCCAATGGTAATACTGCCGCAGTCTTCCGGCAGATCATATAAACGGTTCAGTAAATGGACCAGAGTTGATTTTCCACTTCCAGTTGTGCCAAGGATTGCAAAGGTGCTTCCGGATGGGATTGTGAAATTGATATTTTTCAGAACCGGGTGGTCTGGAGAATAACCGAAAGATACATCGCGGAAGCAGATATCGCCATCCATGGCAGGTTTCATTCCACTGACAGGTCCCAAAGTCTGCTTTTCTCCACAGCCTTTATTTTCGGAATCCTCACTCGTTTGCTCTGCTGTCCGCGCAGGAATCTTATAATCCAGAGTTGCCTCACTCTGTCCTGCCTTCTTCTTTTTCGCAATATTCTCTGCATTTTCATTTCTGTCTGTAGACTTAGCTTCACACTTTACAGCAGCATCCTCTTCCTCAGCCTCCAGAATATAAGCCACACGTTCCATGGAAACCCCAGCCTTACTCATATCTGAAATAATCCTTCCCAGGCTTCGCACCGGCCAGGTCAGGGACGCATTATAGGAAATAAATGCCATAAACTCGCCCAATGTGATCTGTCCATTCACGGCAAAAACAACACCAGTCACCATAACCACCAGCACCTGCAGGTTGGTGATCAAATCTCCCGATGCCCAGTAAACGCTCATCAGTTTTCCAAGATATACCCATAAATTGGAGTAGGCATTATTTTTCTCATCAAACCGATCGATCTCATACTTTTCTCTACCAAAAGCACGCACTACACGAACTCCAGTCAGATTCTCCTGCACGGTACTGGAAAGTGCCCCCTCCGCCTCATCAGCATCCTGAAAACGTTTCCCGATCCTGGAATAGAAATAGCAGGAATAACCGATGATCACCGGGAAAAAAGCTGCCGCAGCCAGTGTGATCTGCACATTCATGGAAAACATGATTCCCAGATACAGTACGATCAGGAAACAGATTCGAAACACCTCCGGCAGCTGCCTGCACACAAAGTTACGGATCACTTCCACGTCAGAGGTACATCTCTGAATGATCTCCCCGGTCTGGTGCTTTACATGCCAGGAAAAAGGCAGATACTGGGTGTGGTGATACAAGGTGTCACGGATGGATTTCAGGAAATTCTCTGAGCCTTTTGCCAGGCACATTTTACTTAAGTAATTAAAAACTCCCGAAAGAACTGCCGAAGCAGCTACCAGAAGTGCTGCCAGAAGCAGTGTCTGCCGCACATTCAGACCATCCGGAATTCCATCCAGCACCAGAATATGGTCTGCTGTGTATTTCACGATCTGTGGGATCAACGCATTACATGCTGTAAACAACACCGAAAATAATAGCGTTCCCACAAAAAACCGGATATTTCCTTTCAGGAAACGGAAAATGATCCGGAATTTCCCGGTTTTATTCTTCGTATTCATACTTTCCCCCCATTTTATAGAAAAAGGACACTCCCTGAACGAATCAAGGAATGTCCTCCTTCACTCCAAAAGTTTTACATATTCTTTCCAATGCATCATATTCCAAGGCCTTGTTTCCTACATAACTCTCAAAGGCTCCAAAAAAATTCCCAGGCCGCAGGCTGCAGATACAGTTCTTTTTTCACATATCCATCCAGGATCACTGCTTCTGGCAAAAGACTTTTATAGGCGGCGCTCTGTGCCCCCAGCACATAAATCCTGTGCTCCTTCGACAGCTGCTCCAAAGCTTTTTTCTGCTCTGCAGTTGGTGCAAGCTCACCATTTACCAGAATACTTCCCGGAACCGGCTTTTGTACCAGCTTCATGGAAATACGCTCTCCCTGCAGGTTCCATTTCCCACACACAAGGTATGTCTCACCATTGTAGGAAACCGTTTCCACCTGGTTCTCCTCTGGTCTGGCTGCAGCAAGTACCGGAAGGCGCATTATCCGAAGGCGGTTTTCCTTTCCGTAGTCTCCCAGCTGCTGGCAATCTGCCGGAGCATATATCCGGTCAAATACAGTAAGGGCTTTTCGCCATCTTGCCGGATATTTTTCATGGATGTAAAGCAGAAAATCAAGATCCACCAGAACTTTCATTTTCGCCGGTGCCTCTGCTGCCAGATAATATGGCAGATACCCTGTACTTCCAGCCATGATCACCACATCCCAGGAACTGCTGCCGAACAGCCTGCCCCACTCTCTTTGGGCAAGCATTCGCATATATCTTCGTATTTCCGGATTTTCCAGATAAAGAGCCGGATTTTTCTCAATCATACGGTAATTCAGGAAATCTTCCTCACTCAAAGTCATCCTTCCTGCGCCCATCACTTTTGGAAGCTCTTTTTCAAAGGCGAGAAATTCTTTCACATCTCCCCTGCTTCCAAGCCAGCCACTATAAATAACCGTATCATATTTTTCCCTGTCCATACTGTCTGCAAGCTTTCGGACAACAAGCTTAGCCTCCCGCTCGGCTTTCCAGCTGCTAAGGATCAGGACTTTCTTCCTTTCCTCCTGATTTCGAAGGGAGAAAAACTCCATTCCAGGCACTGCATTCTGCCTTCGGATACACTCCAGAAGACTGCCTCTGCCTTCTTTTAATCCTTCCTTTTTCTCTATGATCACTTTTCCATCATAGACTTTTCCCAGGGTGCATTTTTCCAGCCATGCTTCCTTCGCTTTGCTCTTAGACGGAGCGTAGATATAATCTGTTTTCAGAATCTCCCTTGCCGTAACTGAGAGAAAATTCTGCAGTCTCCACAGACTTCCTATCATAAATTTCCAGCATGGGATTAAAATAAACCTGTGCTTCTTTTTTCACAAAAGAGCCTGGCAGAACCATATTACCGATAATGTAACCTGCCTGGGAAAGCGCCTCCAGATATTCACGACTTTCCTCTTTTACATAGTCCACACCTGTTTTTTTCACCAGATGAAAACCGCCTTTTATGCAGGCCGTAACACTCGCCTTCTCAGAGGAAACATAATTCTTCAGCGCATAGTCCAGCATTTCCAGAAGCAGGTCACTGCCAGGCTTTTTTTCATCTATAAGGAAGAAAAAATGGGAAGCATCCACCGGATTCCCGCATACCTCTGCGTAGGCATAGTTTTTGGAAAGTTCTTTCTTATTCTCATGAATGAATTTCAGAGCCTGACGTTTCACGCTCTCATAATCCTCCATATTATCTTTCAAAATCTTCTCTATCTCATTCATCTGAAGTCCTCTTACCTTCTATCAGCTCATCCAGCTTCCCACTCTGTTCCTCGTTCCAGGACATGGCCTGAAAGCTGTAAGGCATCTCTGTTGTGCAGTCTTCTGCCAGCAGCTTCATATTCATGGTTTTTGCAGCAAGGGTACCCAGGCTTTCTTCTTCCTCTTCCGGACAGATAAAATAATCGCACAGATTCATAAATGCAAAGGGTTTCTCAAGCCATCCGGTAAGGATCACCCTTCCCTCCAGGTGAAGATCTGAAACCATAGCTTTCAGCTTCTGATACCCTTTCCCTTTTCCGGTAATGTAAAGACAAGTATTTTTCTCCAGACGGTCAAAAGCCTTCAGAACGTTCTGGGCTTTCTGCTGGTACATACAGATATAATTGACTTTCTCTGTATCCGGTGCCGGAATGGCTTCCACGGTAATAACAGCCGGATTGTTTCCCTGGTATCTGGCAATAAAGTAGCTTTCTGTGGCAGATACGATTACCTGCTGGCCTGCCAGCTCCTTTGCAATCTGTTTTTCCCGGACAAAACGTGCATTGTATTGGAAAAACCGAACGCCATCCATCTCCTTTGCCACCACTGAAAACAGGCTCTTTTTCCCGGTAAGGTCAATTGCACAGTCGAATTTCGCCTCTCCAAACAGGCGCCTTGCCTCTCTCTTGTAAAAAGCATGTGGAATATCTTTTATTTTTCCCTTCAAAAACAGCTCATTCTGCGCGATTTCCTCCGCTTTTCCGTTAAAAGGCTGACCACGGTAAAGGATCCGAAGCCCGGCAGGAAGACCTATGATCTGTTCTTCTGCAAAATCGTCTCCACCACCGCACACAAGCAGGGTAACATCGTATTTCTGAAAATCCAGGTTCTCTGCAAGTCCAAGAAATGCTTCGGTGTCATCCCCCTCCGAAAAATCACCGGCATACATCAGAAGCTTTTTCTTTGGTGACTGCGCCTCATCCTGACAGGCTATACACCGGGAATCTTCTTTTCCGTGGAACACAATGTCTGCAAGGCGGCGGCAGACCTCTCCGTCATCTTGCGGACACGCCCAGGCTGCTTCCCTTTCGTAAACCTTCCGGTATGGCTCCATGGCTCTTTCGGCATCCTTCACATAATCTCCAAGCTGCTCATAAGTTTCTGCAACAGGACCCGGCAGCTTATCAATTCCGAAGTATAAGCCTCTGTAATTTTTATATTCTGCAAGATCCTGGATAAAGAACAAAATGGGCTTTTTCGATACCAGATAGTCAAAATAAATACTGGAATAATCGGAAATCAGAACATCTGTAGCACGAAGAAGCTCATTGGTATCTACGGTTGCAGGAATATACTGGCCGGTTATCCCCACTGTGTCTTTAATGTGGTAGTATACAATCTGATGAGGCTTCACCAGCACCTGGTACTCTCTGGTATCCACATTCTCCTCGATGGTGCGGATCATCTTCTCATAGGCATCCAGGCTGGTATCAGGGCTGGAATACCTGCTGCCCTTCCAGGTAGGCGCATAAAGGATCAGCTTCTTCTTTGGATCTGCCTCCACGCCTGCCATCTGCAGCTTCTTAAATATGGCCTCCCGGTCTGTGTGAAAATAGCTGTCATTACGGGGCTGCCCGATTTCCAGAATTTTTCCGGGATAAAGATTTTTCATTTTGAACGCATTCTCATAAATCTCTGTCATAAAATGATTAGGCGCGATCAGATAGTCTGCTGCAAGGAAATTCCTTACTGTATTTCCTGCACTCACCTTGCCTGCCGGAATGTCAAATCCGATGGTTTTTAACGGGATTCCATGCCAGGTATCCACAAAGATCTGCTCCTTGCGTTTGGTAAAATATCCGGGAAAGCTTACATTATTGATCAGATATTTGGCTGTAGCCAGATATTCCCTGTATTCTACAGACTGGAATTTAATAAATTTCACATTTGGATAATCCTTATAAAGTCCCATCCAGGGTTCATTATCCGAAAAATCGTCAATGACCCAGACATGGAGATACTCCTGAAATTCTGTCTGGGTCAGTAAATACTTGAAAATGGCATGAGGGCTGCAGGTCATGCCTCTGCCCCCAAATGCCTCGTATAGTATACATTTTTCCTTTATGGGACTGTCAAGAAAATCCGCGTACTTCTCCCGAAGCTCCTCAGTAAGATTGTATTTTGCCTCATCCCTGGCTCTCTTTAAGGCCGCCTCAAAAGTGTCCTTTTCTTTACCGGAATTTTCATCCGGGCGGACCAGCTTTTTCACCAGCTTCTTCAGGTTGTTCACGGTGATCTTCATGTCACTTCCCCCCTCTTCTTCGCAACTACACGTTCAAAAAGTCTGTCCCATTCTTTCACTGCCTTGTCGATAGAAAAATCATCAGACTTGGCAATGGCATTCGCAGACATCCGGACACGAAGCTCTTCGTCATGTGCCAGTTTCAGCATGGCCTGGGCAAATTTGTGGGGATCAAACGCTTCAGGAAGGAAACCGGTCTTTCCGTCATCAATGATCAGATCCATGGCGCCCATATGATAAGCGATCACCGGAAGGCCAAACTCAAAGGCTTCCATAATCACCATAGGCCAGCCCTCCCATCTGGATGGAAGAAGGAAAACAGAAGAATTCAGATAATACTTCTCAGGCTCATTGGTATATCCTACAAAATGGACACGCTTCTCCAGATGACGCTTCTTCGCATCTGCCCTGATCTGGTCAAAAAGATCTCCGTCTCCGATGATATCAAGCTCCCACTCCGAATCCTCTTTGCAGAACTCTTCAAAGGATTCCATCATCAGATCCAGTCCTTTGGCATATACGAAACGGGTCGCCATGAGAAAACGTTTGGATTTCACATCGCACTTCTTTTCACTGACAAAGCTTCTGGGATTGATTTTTACTTCACAATCTATTCCAAGCTTCTCCATATAGTCCCGCTTATCATAATCACTCAACACAATGTAGCGGTCCAGATTTGGCAGATACTGCTGAAGAAGGTTCTCCTGCTGCCAGAAGACGACAGGCTTCACATGAAGATATCCGTCATAGCAGTTATGCTGCCAGCCGATGGTTGCGGCTTTTAGCCGGGGCGCGATCATGGCAAGTCTCAGGCTTAAGGATGCTGTGGTAAGGATCACGTCATAATCCTGGGAATTGAAATATTCCACCCATTTCTCTCTTGTTTTTTTTGGAAAAATTGCTTCTGCAAGAATGGGATTCAGGCTTTTTTTATTAAACAGACCAGATCTGTCATTGAGCTTCTTCACCAGATAGCGGGCGCAGAAAGCCGGGGTATGATGCTTATTCACGAACTGGCTGTTGTCAATGAAATCCACATTGATATCTTCACTTAAATGATACATGGTGCGGTCTTCACGAAAGCGGTCTTCATAAGTCATGATCGTCACTTCATGCTCTTTCACCAACTCATTTGCCAACAGGGAAACCACTCTCTTGGTTCCGCCCAGATCAAAGATTTTTGTTATCCAGATACATATTTTCATGTTATATACCACCCCTGCCGGGGCTTCCTCCTTTTGCGGGATAAATCCTGAAGCATGTAAAAAAAGGGCTTTCGTATTTTCACTGTTATACCGTAATTTTGAAATAATCCAGAACACGTTTGCAGTAATTATCTGTTACATTATGAGTCTTTGCAAGAACCGCCTTCCGCTGATTCTCATAGTCGTCTTTTCCATTCCTGATATCCAGAACAAACTGTTCAAACTGCTGTACATTGTAAATATGTTCTCCTGGCATGTATTCCAGTGGATCTTCAAATACCCATCCTCTGGACTCCGTATAGGCATCATAGTCATCCAGGGTAAATCCAATAGGTCTGTTGAGAAGCAGATAATCAATTGCCACAGAGGAATAGTCAGAAATCAGGGCATCCGAACAGTTGATAAACTCATAAAGCTGCAAGCCATTGTCTTCCAGATCCTGATTTTCCAGGTAAACAATGTTTGTCAGCACATTTTCTCCGAAGTCATATGGAATCTGGAGATAATGCTTCTTAATTACCACAAGTACATGATTATCACGACAGAAATTATTAAAAGCAAGAAGCCGCTCCTTATCGTCCAGGATCGGGATATTAAATTCATTGTTCAGCGTTTCCTCATTCAGTCTCTCGCTGCTTGCATGACGGTAGGTAGGCATCCACAGGATCAGCCTGTCACTGTCAGCTGCTTTCAGAAGCTTTTCCTTATATGCTCTTGCGGCGTCGCTTCCCTTCATCATCTGATCGTAACGGGGATAGCCAAGTGCAAGAAGCTTCCTGGAACTGCAGCCAAAGAACTCTTTCTTCGTCTCAATAAACACATCTCCTGGCACCAGACAGTAGTCGAAAAATACCTTGCGGTTGTTCTTGTTCGCCTTGTAGCCGCAGCCATGCCAGAGATTTACAAAAGTCTGACCCTTTTCTTGCCATTCCGATCCAGTTAAACGCCTGGGTGTAGAAAATAAAGGCTGAAGTCAATGCATAGCGGTAAGCTGCTGCCCTGCGGATCGTCGTGTTCTTCTTGAAATTACGAACAAACTTCACATTCTCCGCCTGGTATTTCTTATACTTCTCCGGCTCATGAACCAGCCAGACAAGCTCATATTTTTTATTATATCCATTTGCAACCATATAATCAAAAAGAGCCCGGCAATTGTCTGTAAAATCATCATTTGTCTCAAACAGGATTCTGTTTTTCACCATACGCGGGGGGAATTTGCGAAGTCTTCTCACTTTCCAGCGGTCATATAAAGCGTAAGTCACATAGCCTTTGAAAGTGGTGAACAAAGGTCCTGCGCCCTGCTCTTTCAGGATTTTTGAAAATTTCTTTAGAATTCTCTGTGCTCTTTCCATGGATTTTACCTTTCTTAATATATTACAATCCAGAGCCTGTTTAAAAAAGGCTCTAAATCAGTCCGCATTAATACTCTTTCAGTTTCTCACGAAGCATTGTAGAAGAAGTATCTTTGGTGTAGGGAAGATAAACCAGCCTGGCTCCCAGGGCTTCCATCTCTTTCCCGGTGCGCTCCCAGCGCTCATTTCCCTTCCAGTCATCTCCGATATAAATTTCATCGAAACGGATCTTATCCCAGATTTCTTTTTTATCAAGGGTATTTGTGATGATCACCTCGTCCACATATTTAATAGACCGGACGATCTCAGCCCGCTCTTCCAATGGCACGATAGGTCTTTTATTCTTATAGCTTTCCACAAGCTCATCTGTATTTACGCCTACGATCAGATAATCACATCTTCTCTTAGCATTTTTGATCAGGTTCAGATGACCGATATGAAACATATCGTAAGTTCCCTGTGTGTATCCGATTACCTTTCCCATTTATCCCTCTCCTGTATCTGTTTTTTTCGAAAAAATAATCATAGCACATTGTTTTCTAAATAACTATACCACTCACTTGTCTGTGAATCCGATTGATATAATTATTTACGAAATGATGTACTAGAACCTTTTTGGATGGGTAACTTCTGCTTTTATTTTACTTTATATTCAAATACTCTGCAAGTGCCTCGCAGTAACCTGACTTCTTTGGCATAGTGTGCATTGCAGGCAATAATCTTCTTCTCTCTTCTTTAAAAGGATCCTCTCCCACTGCGATATGGGAAAAATAGTCCTTCAGATCCTCTAAATTGTAAATCTTCTCACCTGGCATATATGCTTCCGGATTTTCAAATACAAATCCTCTTGTATTTCGATAGCTTTCCAGGTCTGTGAGCACATAGCCCAGAGGTCGGTCAAGAAGCATATAGTCTACTGCAATGGAGGAATAATCCGAAATCAGTCCATCCATAAGTCCCACCAGTTCATACAGCTGAATGCCCGATTTCTGAAGCATTTCTTCTGTCACATAACGGATATTGGTATACGCACCTTCATCCAGGGACCAGCCAGACTGAAGGGGATGTTTTTTGATGATCAGAAATATTCCGCATTCCCTTAAATGAACATCCAGTGCTTTCAGCTCCGCCTCGCTCTCCAATGCAGGAAGCTGAAAGGGAAGTTCAATTTCATTCTCTGCGCTGATCAGCACCTCACTTTTTCGGAAAGTAGGCATCCAGATCACGGTTTTCATATCCTTATGGGAAAAAAGCTTCTCCAGCGCCTCCCCACGGCTGACAGATGGATGGAGCATCCAGTCATACCTTGGATAGCCAAGGGCAAGAATCTTCTCTTTCTCACAGTTCCAGTAACGGGATTTTGTTTCCACAAACACAGGTCCCGGCACCATGGCATGGTCAAAATGCATCATGCTTTTTCCTTCTGGCGGCTTGTTGTCTTTGGCTGCATCTTTATAGCCGCAGCCATGCCACATGTTCACTGTGGTCTGCCCTTTACAATGGTAAAAATTCAGGTAAGCTGTATTGTTTGTATAGAAAAAAAATCCTGCAACAGCACCATAATAATAAGAAAGGGGGCTGGACCAGCCATATTTATTCTCTGCCGTTACAAATTTAACATTCTTGCATTTCAGTTTCTTACATTTTTTCTTATCGGAAACCATCCAGATAATCTGATAGTTCTCATTTATTTTATTCTGAATCAGATATTCATAAAAGGCCCTGGGATTGTCTGTCATGTCCTGCATGGTACGGTTTTTCAGCACAATGCAGTTCTGACGGAGCTTCCCGTGATTCCCGAACCATTTTCCCACCATGGCAAGCTCCGCTTTTGAACAAAAGCGGCCCAGATAATAAAGAACACTTCCAGCCAGACCCTCTTCTTTTATTTTCCTTTTAAGGGAATCCTTTGTCATCTCTTACCCTCGTTTCTATAATTTGCCTGACAAAAATTACGATACACCAGAGCCTGTATGAAAAAGGCTTTCTGCAATTACATCTCAAAAGACGATTTCTCTGGAAAAATCACTTCAAAGCTTCTCTGAATTTCTTTCTTCTGCTTCTCAAAATCACCCACATTCACATCATCATTAAGGCAGATCATCTTACACGCCTGTCTGCGAATGGTATGGTGAATCTGCTGATCATGTTTTCCTATGGTATAAAATCTTCCAAGCTTCGGTGACTGGGGCGTGAATTTTCCTTCCATGTACTGCCAGTATTTCATCACGTACTGGTTCACATCGAATACTGTGCGGAAACGATTCTTACAAACCTCATCCAGAACAGCACCCTCTTCGTCCCATACTTTCCAATAGGTTGCTTTCAAAAAAGGACTTGGAAGATGTGAATATTTAAAACTGGAAAATTCACGATAAGGCAGCATCAGCACATTGCGGAAGAGCATTGCTCCATAAGCCGGACTGAACCATTTATTTGCCTGCTTTCTGATCACTTCTTTTTTATTATAATGCATATTGACAAGAGCTGCATCATTCATAAGAATATTGGCAAAAGGATTGCGGATATTGTCCTGCACAAGGGCAGTCTCAATACAGCAGTCACAGGGGAGTCCGTTTTTGAAAAAATCTTCCTGTTTCACGGAATCAATGAGAAACATATCATCATTAAAAAAGACGAAATGCTCTGACAATCCTTTTATTCGGTGAAGATTCAGTTCTATGGAATTAATATTAAAGGTAGGAAGATAAGCAGGCGCCATAAAATCCTCATGCTTTACAATCTGAATCTTTTCATGCGCTGTGTTCAGCCACTTTGGAACATGTCCCCATGTAACAAAATATATTTTATTTACCCAGGGAGCAAATTTCTCCACACCGCGGAACCAGTACTGGAGATTGTCCCAATCGCGGTATCTGCTCTCCCCGGCGTCAGTTCCCCTGCCAGGCTGATATTCCCTGCGCTGTGCAAGCCAGTCAGGGTCACTGCCGTCCACCCAGGTGAGCACAAAATCTATTTTTTCCATTCCTATTCTCCTGCTCTTTAAATGGTTGCGGTCTAGAAATTGTGACGCACATCTTGCAGAAAGCCTTTTTTCAAACACGCTCTAAAGCTTTCTCAGTCAGCTTATCTGCCATACAGAAGCATCAGCTTCTGCCCTTCCTTATGGATGTCAAATCCTGCTTCTGCCAGCCTTCTGGCCGCTTCTTCTCTTTCGATTCTCCCGGCTTCCTTCATCTTAAACACAGCTTTGGCCCATTTCTCCGGGCTTTCTGCCAGAGAAATCATCGTCACATTTTCCTGGGAGAGTACTGCTTCTCCTGTGATCTGGTCTGAAATCACACAGGGCAGGCCATTGGCCTGAGCTTCCAGAAGAGTAAAGGGAAGTCCCTCAAATAAAGAAGGAAACAGGAAAACATCCATGGCGCTTAAGTACCGCTCCACGTCCTGACATACTCCCGTAAATATGATTTTATCCAGGACACCCGCCTTCTTAGCCTGCTCCTGGATCTGTTCCTTTAATTCGCCGTCACCTATAAGGCAAAGCCTTGCAGCCGGCTCTTTTCGTTGGATTTCATGGAAAATACGAAGAATGGCCTCATGATTCTTCTGAATCTGAAACCTGCCTACATGCCCTACTACCAGGGCATCCCCAGAAATCCCCAGCTTTTCTCTGATTTTCCGCCTGTTTGACTCTGAAAAGCCATATTTATCTGTCTCAATTGCGTTTGCAACCAAAGTTACTTCACCCCGTTCAAAAGCCTTATCTCCGAACAACCATCTGCCTGCTTTTTCGGAACAGGCAAACTTCTCATTCACATAATGCTTCATTCTGGGACGATTCACGCCATCCATCAGCTTACGCACAATTCCCGGTGCTGAAGCGTTATGGGAATGTGCTATTACCTTTCTCACTCCTGCCTGCTTCGCCAGGCGAAGTGGTACGATATTGGCTGCTGAAAGCATATTCACATGCACGACATCGTACTTCTCCCGGGAAAGGAGCTTCCGAAAGGCCTTTATATAGCCAAAGTAATCTTTTTTTATATTGGGAACATAAAAAACCCGTCCACCAAGCTCCAGGATTTCTTTCTCATAAGCAATCGTTCCATACATGGATACAAAATCAAAGGATACTCCCTGTCTGGCCAGTTCCCTGAAATAATTCATTACAAATGCTTCCATACCGCCAGGATTATTTCCCAGCCCTACCTGCAGGATTTTCATTTTTCACCTTCTAAACGCTTTATCAGCTTGTCATATCTGGAAACTTCCCGGGTTAATTCCTTTTTCATAATCAGCCACCTATCATTTTACTGTATTGCTCAGAGATCGGATCAATGTCGCCGTATGCGATCAGCTTGCCTTTTTCCAGAATCATGGCCTTATTGCAAAGGCGCTGTACCTGTTCCAGAGAATGGGATACAAAAAGGACGGTAACACCTGAGTCAAACATACTCATGATCTTCTTTTCACTTTTTTTTACGGAACTTGGCGTCACCTACGGAAAGGACCTCGTCCAGGATCAGGATCTTCGGTTCTACTACTGTGGCAATGGAAAAGCCAAGTCTGGATTTCATACCGGAGGAATAATTTTTCACCGGAACATCCATGAATTTCTGAAGTTCAGAGAATTCTACAATCTCATCATATTTGCTGTCAATAAATTTCTTGGTATATCCAAGCATGGCACCATACAGGTAAATATTCTCTTTTGCCTGTATACTGCGGGTCAAACCAGCGCCAAGTTCCAGAAGGGGAACCATTTTCCCATGTTTGTCCACATGACCCTCTGTAGGCTTGAATACACCGGAAATCACCTTCAGAAGAGTACTTTTT
>ENA-OQDT01000780-OQDT01000780.1-human-gut-metagenome-genome-assembly--contig:-NODE-780-length-20404-cov-3.272821_pt1 | contig 20404 bp, 19 predicted proteins | sample MGYA00242786_ERZ504617 | MGnify/ENA primary metagenome ERZ504617 (study PRJEB26092, sample SAMD00036337) | human gut metagenome | host: Homo sapiens | study: EMG produced TPA metagenomics assembly of...
GCGAAGGCGGCTATTGCTGAGATGGTAAGACAGGCAGGGAAGCCGGTATTTGATGAGCGCGGAATGAATGAAACGTGGCGTGATCGTGCGTCATCTGCTTTTGCCGGGATGTCTTGCGGATGGAAAAAGAGTGGTGAAATATTTGCTGAGACTTATGGAAACCGGATTTATATGAGCCTGATGAGCCAGTATACGCCACTGGAGAGTCTGGATGCGGTAAAATATCCGGAGCTGAACCGGAAAGTGCCGGAGTATGCGTATGAGAAACTGGTGGACTATGCGATCTCGCTTGGTGTGATACAGGCGTTTATACAGGAAGGGGATACGGCAAAGGAGAGCTTTATTCCACCGTTTACACTGGAAGGAGTATAGGAAAGGAGATTGATATGAAAAGACAGGTGACAATGGAAGAAATTTCAGATGGAAAATTATATACCAGCAATGATCTGGTAAAAGCAGACTGTGGCGATTGTGAGGGATGCCACGCTTGTTGTACGGGGATGGGAAGCTCGATTGTGCTGGATCCGTTGGATATTGTCCGGATTTGCAGGGGAACAGGAGCGGCTTTTGAGACTTTGCTTGCAGGAAAGATTGAACTGAATGTGGTAGACGGAATCATTTTGCCGAATCTGAAGATGGCAGGAGCGGAAGATGGCTGTGGTTTTCTGACTGAGGAAGGAAGATGTGGGATTCATCCATTTCGTCCGGGAATCTGCAGGCTTTTCCCGCTTGGAAGATATTATGAGGAAAATGGTTTCCGCTATTTTCTTCAGGTACATGAATGTCAGAAAGAGAATCGGGCGAAAGTAAAGATCAAAAAATGGCTTGATACATCGGATCTGAAAAAGTATGAAGCGTATATTGCCAGATGGCATGGATTACTGATTCAGTTACAGGAATACATTGCAGCACATCCGGAGAGTGCGAAGGCGGTCAGCATGGATGTACTGAAGAGATTTTACCTTACTCCGTATCAGACGGAAGAATTTTACAGTGAATTTTTCCAGAGAATGGACGAAGCAAAAAAGGCATATTGTTAAATACAATTGAAATAATCGGCAGCCAGGGAGATGAATTCTTTGGCTGCTTTTTAATACCCGTTGTGAGGGTGAAGGAAAGGCTGTCCTGTTTTTTGACGAAAATCTGTAAGTAAACTTATTTGTTAAGAATATTTTCTTATATGGACAAACCTGTACACGGATATGGAAGATGTGTGCACAGGAATCCGTGTCTGGGATTTAAAAATATCACAACTGCAAGGCAAGATATAAAAGCACCGCATCCTTGAAAACACGCGGATTCAGCCTGCATTTCTGATAAATATGATTCAGCTTGTACTGCACTGTGTTTTTGTGAAGAAACAGCTTCTGGCTGGTTCCGAGAAGAGACATATTTGCTTCAAAGTAAGTCTGAAGCAGATTTTTTCTTCATCAGAAAGTGCAGAGATCGTTTTTTGTAGATAAGCATTTTTTTCCTGCTCCGAGATGGAAGAGAGCAGAATTTCCAGTGTCATATCATCGAAAAAGCAATCCCGTTTTCCGAACTCCGGCAGTATTTCAGCGCAGTGAGTGCAGACTGGTAAGAAAGAGAAAGCTGGAAAAGCTGACATTTCTTTCCGACTGCAATGGAGAGCAAAGCTCCACAGTTTGCGGTAAAATCAGCCAGTATCTGATAGAGAGCGGCTTTGCCGGAGTTTTCCAGCACGGCAAGATATTCATTTGGATAATAAAAGGTATAAAGAGTAATACCAAGCGTGCCGAAAAGTCCGATGATCTTCTGTTCAAGGGAAGAAGAGTTGTTGTGTCCATCCGGTGATGACTGGATGATCAGAAGCCGTTTCTTTGTCCCTGGATTTACCTGAAGATCTGAAAGGCAGGTGTCCAGATAATCCGGATCAGCAATCTCATTCCGGATCAGGGCATCGATAACAAAGTGTTTTTATCTTCCAGAGAGCGGCTCAGTCGGTTCAGCTCTTTTTCACGGATCAGCAGATGGGTAATCCGGTCGGCAAGATGGACGTACTGGCGGACCTGGTCCGGTTCTCCGGTAATTCCGATTACTGCAAGAAAACTGCCGTGATAATAGAGTGGCATATTGATCCCTTTTTGTGTTCCGGGAAAATCATCATCTGAAAAAACTTCGATTGTCTGTTCTGTCTGGGCGGCTTTGTGACCGATGGCATGAAACGTACCAATCCGGTCGGCGTTGGTACTTGCAAAAATCATTCCCTGCTTATCGATAAAATTGATATCCTGTCCGCAGGTGTCTTTGATTGTGTTTACTACCTGAAAGGCAAGTGATTTGTCTAACTTCATTTTTGAAACATCCTCCGATTTTGGAAAAAGAAGTTGTGGGAATGATCAGATGCTTATCCAGCATTTAACAGGATAAAGAGAACGGTATCATTACCACTTATTTAAGAATTGATAGCATTATTTGGAGAGAGGAACAAGGTGGAAAGGTACAAAGGGGAAAATTGCATAAAAGAAGAAGTGGAAAATGTATATGATTCACAAAAATGCAATATATGAATGAAAGATTTCAAAATATGAAATAAAACAATAGCTGAAAAAAGTATAGATTAGACAGAAAAATATCATGTTGAAATCAAAATGAAATGATTTTGAAAACTTCATTACTATATATGAAAAATTGTAAAGAATACATAAAAAAAGTACATAGGTATTGATGAAAGCGTCAATAGAATTTATGTCTTTTTTCGTACAATAGCATTGTCAGATAAATGACAGCGCGCTGACATAATGAACGAGTAGAGGAAAGATTAGTAAAGAGGTAACCAAATATGAGCGAATCAACTAGAATGATGCTGGGACTGGCAATCGGTAAAAAGAAAGAAGAATGGGCGCTTGCAATTCAGTTTGGAAAGTGCCCCTTTATGGATAATATGTAGGCAATTTGCGTTATGGAAGTTGCCTGCATATTTGTCATTGCTTAAAACTACATAGGCGGATTGTTTACGGCAAAACTTAATCTGCAATATTTGCGATCACTGAGAGGTTTGCAGAGTCATCCAGAGAAATGGTAACAGAAGAACCGGTCTTCACAAGTGACAGCTTTTCATTTGATGAAGAATCATTGTTACAGATGAAATGAAGATCTGTCAGGTCGTAGATCGTTGTGTTGTTGATGGTAAGTGTTTTTGGCTGACTGGACAGATCTGTGCCGGTTGTTTTTCCACAGGCAAGGACGGTTAGTCCGATAAACATGGCTGCGACCACACAGATGATCAGTGTAGGAAAAGAAGAAAATCATAAAGAAAAGAGAGTATTTCTGTAAAAACTATACAAAAACACTCTCTGAAATTTGTAAATAATGTTAAAACTATAACAGACGGAATACCTGTTCCACAGCTGCTGCCATATTTGATTTGCATTTTGGGGATCCATTGCTTCGGCTAGTGTTGTGATTCCACGGATGATCGGGAAGAATGCATCGATTCCGGCCGCATTGCAGGCTGTTGCTTCCGGGGTGATCGCTTCCGGCAAAAGCAACGACTTTGGAGCCGTATTTTTTTGCAAGTCTTGCCACACCGACAGGAGCTTTTCCCATAGCGGTCTGGTGATCGAGGCGTCCCTCGCCGGTAACAGTGATATCTGTATCTTCTAATTCTTTTTCCAGTTCGACAGCGTTAAGAATCAGATCGATTCCAGGAGTCAGCGTAGCATTTAAATAACTGAGAAATGCAAAGCCAAGACCACCTGCAGCACCAGCACCTTCTGCAGATGCATAATCATTATGAAGAAATTTGGAGGTAACAGAAGCATAATGATTCATTGCCTTATCCAGTTCTTCTGCTATTTCCGGTGTGACACCTTTTTGCGGACCATAAATATAGGTAGCTCCGTTCTTTCCGCAAAGTGGATTAGTTACATCACAGGCAATATGAAAACTGCATTCTTTGAGAATTGGGTTAGCTTTTTCTATTATAATAGAAGATACCCGTTCAAGCGCCTGTCCGCCTTCGCCGACATCCTGTCCATTTTCATCGGAAAATTGATAGCCAAGTGCCTTAAGCATTCCAATTCCACCATCATTTGTTGCACTTCCTCCAATTCCAATAATGAAATTGCGGATACCGCGTTTCATGGCATCTGCGATCATTTCACCGACACCGTAAGTGGTTGCAGTAAGTGGATTTTTTTCAGATTCTCTTACTAGGATAATTCCGGCAGCGGCAGCCATTTCGAGGATGGCAGTATTTTTTCTGCCAGATATCCGTAATGTGCATTTACCGGAGTACCAAGAGGACCAGTCACTGTAAGATCAATATGCTCACCACCAAGTCCTGCAATCAGGGCATCTGTGGTGCCTTCACCACCATCTGCAAGTGGTTTTACGACAACATTCGCATCCGGGTGTGCTTTTAAGATCCCTTCCTTTGCAGCCATTCCGGCTTCAATCGAAGTGAGACTTCCTTTAAATGAATCAATTGCAACTACAACTTTCATAATTTCTAATCTCCTTATCATTGAATTTATTTTATGATAAATCCAGTGTATCATGGATTGAAGAAAAAAATGAATGTTATAAGAAATAATAAAAATGAATAAATAAACATAAAAATATGTCCCTTATAACATTTGCAAAAAGGTGGGAGTTTGAGGTGTTCGAGGATTGCGGGAATTGCATAGCAATGGAGCAATCCGGTTACATCAGTGAGTGGCAAAATTTACTTTTGACACTCATATCATAAGATAGTAAAAACAGACAGTAAGGAACAGAAAAACAAAATGCAGGGAGTGGAAATCATGAATAAAAAGGAGATAAAACTGAGTAATGGATGTGATTGCCATTCCAAGAAGTGGAAAGGCAGAACATGTACTGCAGAACTTGGAGGCGGGAAAGGTTCATTTGACAGTGGAGGAATATGCCAGATTAGATGCTGCTTTTCCGGTACCTCGGAAAAAAACATATCTTGATATCATGTAAATCCCAATGGAATGTGGACGGTGAGATACAAATTAAAAAAATAGAGAAAGACCACACTTATAGATAAACAAAATAAAACTTATTGAAAATTTAAAAAATTGTTTTGCATTCTTGTTCTTTTTATGATATTGTCTTTAGAGGTACAATAATTCAGGGAGGAACAAGAAATGAATAATTACATGTATCTGGTCCCGATTGCAGCTGTTATTGCTTTATTATTTGCAGCATATCTTGCTGGTAAAGTAGGAAAACAGGATGCAGGTACGGACCGCATGAAAGAGATTGCAGGCGCAATCGCGGAGGGCGCAAGAGCTTTCCTCATGGCTGAATACAAGATTCTGGTCATTTTTGTAGTAGTGCTTTTTGTACTGATCGGATTTGGTATCAGCTGGGTAACAGCAGTATGCTTTGTAATTGGAGCACTTTTCTCAACAGTTGCAGGATACTGTGGTATGACAGTCGCTACAAAAGCGAACGTAAGAACTGCTAACGCAGCAAAAGAAAGCGGAATGAATAAAGCGTTATCAATCGCTTTTTCTGGCGGGGCCGTTATGGGAATGTGCGTAGCAGGCCTTGGAGCACTTGGCGTAAGCCTTGTGTACATTGTTACAAAGAACGTAGATGTGCTTTCAGGATTCAGCCTTGGTGCATCTTCAATCGCACTTTTCGCCCGTGTTGGTGGTGGTATCTACACCAAAGCAGCAGACGTTGGTGCAGACCTTGTTGGTAAAGTAGAAGCAGGTATCCCGGAAGATGATCCGCGTAACCCGGCTGTTATCGCTGACAATGTAGGTGATAACGTAGGTGACGTTGCAGGTATGGGAGCTGACCTTTTTGAATCTTATGTTGGTTCACTTGTATCAGCACTGACTCTTGGAGCAGCAGCAGGAGCTGTATCCGGAGTTCTTTATCCGCTTGCGATCGCAGGATGTGGTCTGATTGCTTCTATCATCGGAACCTTCTTTGTAAAAGGTGATGAGAATTCGAATCCACAGAAAGCTCTCACAAAGGGAAGCTATGCAGCTTCTATCGTAGTTATTGTTGTAGCACTTGTACTGAGTAATGTACTCTTCGGAAAGATGAGTGCGGCAATTGCCGTTATCGCAGGTCTGGTTGTTGGTGTGATCATCGGTAACATCACAGAGTACTACACATCAGCAGACTACAAACCGGTTCAGGGAATCGGAGAACAGTCAGAGACTGGTGCAGCTACTACAATCATCAGTGGTCTTGCGGTAGGAATGAAATCTACAGCAATCCCGCTTCTTCTGATCTGTGTAGGTATCTTTGTATCTTACTCAGTTGCAGGACTTTACGGAATCGCACTTGCAGCAGTAGGTATGCTTTCTACAACAGGTATCACAGTTGCCGTTGATGCATACGGACCGATCGCAGACAATGCAGGTGGTATTGCAGAAATGTCAGGATTGGATGAATCTGTTCGTGAAATCACAGATAAGCTTGACTCAGTAGGAAATACAACTGCAGCTATGGGTAAGGGATTCGCGATCGGATCAGCAGCTCTTACCGCACTTGCACTTTTCGTATCTTATGCACAGGCAGTTGGTCTTGAAGCGATCAATCTTCTTGACTACAGAGTAATCATCGGTATCTTTATTGGTGGTATGCTTACATTCCTCTTCTCCGCATTTACTATGGAGTCTGTATCAAAGGCTGCATACAAGATGATCGAAGAAGTAAGACGCCAGTTCCGTGAAAAACCGGGCATTATGAAAGGTGAAGAAAAACCGGATTATACATCATGCGTTGCAATTTCTACCACAGCAGCTCTTCACGAAATGCTGCTTCCGGGTGTGATGGCAGTCGTAGTACCGTTGATCGTTGGTATCGTTCTTGGTGTGGAATCCCTCGGTGGATTACTTTCCGGAGCACTTGTTACAGGTGTACTTATGGCAATCTTCATGTCCAACGCAGGTGGAGCATGGGATAATGCTAAGAAATACATCGAAACAGGACATCATGGCGGAAAAGGAAGCGAAGCTCACAAAGCAGCAGTTGTTGGTGATACAGTAGGTGATCCGTTCAAGGATACATCAGGACCGTCTATCAACATCCTGATTAAACTTATGACAATTGTTTCACTTGTATTTGCACCGTTATTCTTATCGAATCGGATGGATTACTGTAAGAATTGAATAAAGTAAAAGAAATCCTTTCATTGCGGGAAACCGCAGATGAGGGAATTTTTTGTAAAAGGCACGAATTATTTGATTTATAAATAAGACAAGCAAATTATAGCTAAATACGATAAGACAATCTATAGAAATAGGACTGATTTGATGTTAAAATGAAAAAGTGATGTAAGATGACAAAGGAGAGAGAAAAATGATAGAAGAAAGTATGATTCGGGGAAAAATTTATAAAAGGATATGATTGCTCTCAGGTCGTTCTGTCTTATTTCGCAGAGAGACTTGGGATTACGGAAGAGATGGCGAATAAAGTCTCGGCTTGTTTTGGAGGTGGAATGATGCATGGGGATACATGCGGTGCATTTACCGGAGCAATCATGGCTGTTGGATTAAAATATGGACACTGGGATGTGAATACTCTGCTTCGGCAAAAAGAAGAAATGATGAACAAATATGCAGAATTTAGAGCATTGTTTCTGGAAAAGTTTGCAACAAACAGTTGCAAAGAGTTATTGGGCTATGATGTATCGCTTCCGGAACAGTTTGAAGAAGCACTTTCGAGTGGCAGAATGCTGGATTTTTGTCCTAAAGTAGTGGAAAGTGTGATTGAAATGTTGGAGGAAATATTATAGATGAAAGATGCACTTATTTTATTTACGAGGGTGCCGATACCAGGACAGACAAAGACCAGGCTGATGCCTTTTCTAACTGGGGAAGAGTGCGCGCGTCTACATGCCTGCTTTGTAAAGGATATATATGAAAAAGCAAAGCAGGTGGATGCGGATATTTTCGTGCTTTTTTACACCAAAGGATGAAAAGAAGCTGCTACAGCAAGTTCTTGATAATGAGACAGTATGTCTTCCACAATTTGGTGATGATCTTGGTGAAAGGATGAAGAATGCGATTGGAATCGTACTGAGAATGGGGTATGAGAAAGTAATTCTGATCGGGACAGATATTCCGCAGATTCACCCGGAAACACTGAAAAATGCATTTGATAATCTTGGGGGAAAAGATATTGTGATTCATCCTACATTTGATGGAGGGTACTATCTGATCGGAATGAAAAAAGAATATGATTCTATATGGAAAATTGAACGATACGGAACGAATACAGTTATTTATGATACCTTACAGCACATGAGAAATGAAAAGCTCTCTACGGCAGTAGGTCAGATGTATTATGATGTGGATGATAAGGGAGATTTGTACCACCTGTATGAGGATATTGAAAAGGGAGCAATTTGTAACTGTCCAATTACGATTGATTATCTGGAACTGGGACTGAAAGGAAAGCTGGATAAAAATTATGAATAAGTGGGATTTGGATGCATGTATCCATTGTGGAAAATGTACCAGAAGTTGTCTGTTTCTGGAAAAATACGGAATTGATCTGCCGGTATTAAAAGAAAAACCGGAGCTGGCATATCATTGTTTCTTGTGTGGAACCTGCGGGTGTGTCTGTCCAAAAGGAATTGATGGAAAAGAGATTGCACTTGACAGTCGGAGAAAATTGGTTGAAGACGGAGGTGGGAAGCTTCTTGATAATTCATATGACGGACTGCTCTTAGAAAAGAATCCGTACAAATTTGCAAATTACCGCCATTCAAAAAAGAAAGCAGTTTTTTTACGGGATGTAATTTTCCGTCTTTTTTTCCGAAAACGACAGATAAGTTGGTGGAAGAATTCGCAAAATATGATGTGGGAGTTGTATATGACTGTTGTGGGAAACCGATTGAAGAACTGGGACTTGTTTCAGAGGCAGCGGGGATCATTGAGCGAATCAACTGGAAATTAAAAGAGTCAGGAGTAGAACAGGTGATCATGGCATGTCCGAACTGCTATTATTTTTTAAAAGGACGACTGGATGCGGAGATTATCAGTGTTTACGAAAAAATGGCAGAGCTTAAAATTGGAAATATTTATCAAAAAGAAAGGATTCCAATGTATTATCCATGTCCGGACCGAAAAGACAGAAAGTTTGAATATGATATGAAGCCATTCCTTGTCGGAAAGGTAGAAGATGCATTCAGAGATGTACAGTGTTGCGGGCTTGGTGGATGCGCAGCTGGAAAAGAAGCGGATGTGGCACAGGCACTGACAGACCGTGTAAAAGCATCGAGGGAGCCGGAACTTTATACATATTGTGCTTCGTGCATCTGTAGTTTCAGAAGGAGAGGATATGAAGATGCAAAGCATTTGCTACCGCTTATTATGGGAATCGATGAAAAGGTACCTCTTGGGAAAACACCTATTTTGAATCGGGCAAAATGTAAATTTAAATAGGGGAGTCGTGGGAAAAGAATGACGATTAAAGAATTAGAGGAATTTCGGATGATTTGTCAAAGAGGAAGTCTTGCGAGGGCTTCAAAAGAGCTTTTTATGTCACCACAGGGACTCAGCCGTGTACTGAAAAATCTGGAAAATGAACTGGAATGTACGTTGCTTGACAGGGTTGCCTCCGGGATAGAACTGACAGAGAGCGGACAGAGGCTGTATGATTATGCGAATACGGTTCTTAGTGAATATGACAAATTGAAAAAAGAAATTGATATGATACGTGCGAGTGAGGAAGGGACAGTAGAACTTCTGGTTGCCTATGATATCCTGCGTTACCTGACGCCAGACTGTATTCTGGAATTTCAGAAGAAATATCCGAATGTGACATTTTCTTATATGGAATATCCGGATCGGATCGATCTTCAAAGAGTCTTTGAACGTTTCTATAAAGCAGATGAAGCAAGAAGCAAAAATTCGACAGGACTCGGCCTTTCTATTACAAAAGGGTTTGTACTGAAAATGAATGGAGAAATCAGCGCGCAGATGAAGGGTGACTGGTTTAGTATTCATATCAGTTTTCCGTTAATATGAAGTTAAAACGGATGAGAGAGACTTTGTTTTTTCTTTCTTGATATCCTCTTGCTATCGGAACATGCTGACTATATAATGAAAACAGAAGAATGCGGGGCAGAATACTATAAACATCCATATAAAGTGAAGCGGATGAAAGTAACGAAAACGTAGCAGAAAGGAAGGAAATGGAAATGACGAGAAATTTTGGGTGTACGAAGGAAGGAAATCAGGCGAGTCTCTATGTGATAAGAAATGAAAACGGGATGGAGGCAGCAGTGACTGACTTAGGAGCGACACTGGTCAGTTTGAAGGTGAAAAATAAAGAGGGAAGCATGGCGGACGTTGTTCTGGGATATGAAAACGCGGCCGGTTATGAGGCAGGTACGTGCTTTTTCGGAACGATTGTAGGAAGAAATGCAAACCGGATTGGCGGCGCGCAATTTGAATTAAACGGAAAAACATATCATTTGACGGGGAATGATAACGGAAATAATCTGCACAGCGGTATGGATTTCTACAATATAAGGATATGGGAGACGGAAGAGGTGACGGAGACGTCTGTTCGTTTTAAACTTCATAGTCCGGATGGAGATCAGGGATATCCGGGAGCACTTGTTATGAAAGTGACGTATTCCCTGGACGAAGAGAATACTTTGATGATCCACTACGAAGCAGAACCGGATCAGGATACGATCATCAATATGACAAATCACAGTTATTTTAACCTAAACGGACATAAGAGTGGAGATGTTCTGAATCATACATTATGGCTGAATGCAGATGCATTTACTCCGGCAGACGCAACATCCATTCCGACAGGCGAGATCCGCAGTGTGGAAGGAACTCCGATGGATTTCAGAATAGATAAGACAATCGGAAAAGACATTGAAGCAGACTATGAACCGCTGGTATTCGGAAAAGGTTATGACCACAACTGGGTATTGAAAAATGAAGGCAAATTTGATAAAGTAGCAGAAGTGGCCGGGGATGAAAGTGGAATCCATATGAGTGTACTGACAGACCTTCCGGGTGTGCAGATCTATACTGCGAACTTTCTTGACGGAGAGAAAGGAAGAGACGGTGCAGTTTATGAGATGAGAGATGCCATTTGTCTGGAGACACAGTACTATCCGGATGCAATCCACCATGAAAACTTCCCGGGACCGATCTGTAAGAAAGGCGAGAAATATGATACTCGTACTGCCTACAGATTCCGTGTAAAATAATTGAATGGAAGACAAATAATTAATTTATGGGAAAATCAGTATACATTGCGGAGAAACCGAGCGTTGCTCAGGAATTCGCAAAAGCATTGAAACTAAATACGAAAAGACGAGACGGATATCTTGAGTCGGACGAAGCCATTGTCACCTGGTGCGTAGGTCACCTGGTGACGATGAGTTATCCGGAGGAATATGATCCGGCACTTAAAAGATGGAACCTGCAGACACTGCCATTTATCCCGGAAGAATTCAAATACGAAGTTATTCCGTCAGTGGTGAAACAGTTTCAGACCGTCAGTGGGATCCTGAACCGGGAAGATGTAGATACGATCTATGTCTGTACCGACTCCGGGCGAGAGGGAGAATACATCTACCGTCTCGTAGAACAGGAAGCACATGTCGAAGGGAAAAAGCGCAGAAGAGTGTGGATCGATTCCCAGACAGAGGAAGAGATCTTACGAGGGATCCGTGAGGCGAAAGATCTGTCAGAGTATGACAATCTCAGTGCATCTGCCTACCTGCGTGCCAAGGAAGATTATCTGATGGGAATTAACTTCTCCCGTCTGCTGACTTTGAAGTATGGAAATAGTATTTCAAATTTCCTGCATACGCAGTATTCTGTAGTTTCAGTCGGTCGTGTCATGACGTGTGTTCTTGGGATGGTCGTGCGCAGAGAACGCGAGATCCGTGATTTCATCAAGACACCGTTTTACCGCGTACTCAGTACGATCGATGCACAAGGGCATACGTTCGAGGGTGAATGGAGAGCAGTGAAAGGTTCTCGCTATTTTGAATCTTATGATCTTTATAAGGAAAACGGATTCAAAGAGCGCAAGAAAGCAGAAGAATTAATTCAATATCTGCAGACACCGGATGACAAGTCTGTAAATGTGGCAGCAGAAATGCAGGAACAATCAGGACTAAACTGCCGGATTGAGTCGATCGAGAAAAAGAAAGAGAAGAAGAATCCTCCTCTTTTGTACAACCTTGCGGAGCTTCAGAATGATTGCTCCAAGAGATTTAAGATCAGTCCGGATGAGACACTACGAATCGTGCAGGAGCTGTATGAGAAAAAACTTGTGACTTATCCAAGAACCGATGCCCGTGTTCTGTCTACCGCAGTGGCAAAGGAAATCACAAGAAATCTGAACGGGTTGTCAAAATATCCGATGGCTGCACCATATATGCAGGATATCCTGAATTTCGGAAGCTATAAGACACTTGCCAAGACACGCTATGTGAATGACAAGCAGATCACAGACCATTATGCAATCATTCCTACAGGACAAGGGTTGAATGCATTGAGTACTGTTTCATCTACTGCGAAGGGTGTGTACGACCTGATCGTGCGAAGATTCCTGAGTATCTTTTATCCGCCGGCAGTTTATCAGAAGGTTGCTATCGTGACGAAGATCAAAGAAGAAAGCTTCTTCTCAAGCTTCAAAGTGCTGGCAGAGGAAGGCTATCTGAAAGTGGCAGGCATTCCGAAGAAGAAAGCTTCTCAGACAGCCACAAAAGATAGCAGTAATGGAAACAGTGAGAATAATAACAATGATACAAATGACGAGGCAGGTTCCGATTCTTCCGATCAAAGCCTGGACACCGGATTGTTCGAAGTAATCAAGTCATTAAAGAAGGGTGCAGTCCTTCAGGTCAGAGCATTGGATATCAAAGAAGGAGAGACATCACCTCCGAAGCGTTACAATTCCGGTTCCATGATCCTGGCAATGGAGAATGCAGGACAGCTGATCGAGGACGAAGAACTTCGTGCCCAGATCAAAGGAAGCGGGATCGGAACAAGTGCGACAAGAGCAGAGATTCTGAAAAAGCTTGTGAATATCAAGTATCTCGCATTGAACAAGAAGACACAGGTGATTACACCGACGCTGCAGGGAGAGATGATCTATGATGTTGTAGACCATTCCATCCGGTCACTTCTGAACCCGGAACTTACAGCAAGCTGGGAGAAGGGACTGAACTATGTGGCAGAAGGTTCCATCACATCAGATGAATATATGAGAAAACTCGATCATTTCATCACCAGCAGAACCGTTGGGGTGAAAGGATTGAACAATCAATATCAGCTTAGAGCCTGCTATGAAAAAGCCGCTGGATTTTATCCGTCTGTAAATAATAATAAAACGACAGGCAGAACAAAAACAGGAAACAAAAGTAAATGACACAATTAAAGGGAATAAATGTAAGTCGGTTCTAACCGGCAGAAAGGAATTACCATGTTAGAAGCATTAACAGTAAAAGAAAATTATTCATTAGACCAGACAATCGCAAAAGATATTTTCAACGGAGTTACTTATCCGTGGGAAGTACTTCCGAAGATCAGCAGCTTCATCCTTGAGCTAGGAGCTGCATTGAGCGAAGATGAATACGAGAAACGCGGAGAAAATGTATGGGTAGCGAAATCTGCAAAGGTTGCTCCGACTGCATTTATCAATGGACCGGCAATCATCGGAAAGGATGCAGAGGTTCGTCACTGTGCATTTATCCGTGGAAATGCGATCGTAGGAGAAGGAGCTGTTGTAGGAAATTCCACAGAGCTTAAGAACGTGATCCTCTTTAATAAAGTTCAGGTTCCGCACTATAATTATGTAGGTGATTCTGTTCTTGGATACAAATCTCATATGGGAGCCGGATCAATTACATCTAACGTAAAATCAGATAAGAAACTTGTTGTGGTAAAAGCCGGAGAAGAGAAGATTGAGACAGGTATGAAGAAGTTTGGTGCAATGCTCGGAGATGAAGTAGAAGTAGGATGCGGAAGCGTTCTGAATCCGGGAACAGTTGTTGGAAATCACAGCAACATCTATCCACTTTCTTCTGTACGAGGATTCGTTCCGGCAAACAGTATTTACAAAAAACAGGGCGAAGTTGTGACAAAAGAAGAAAGATAGTTGAAAATAGAAAATGATAAGAATGGCTCCTGTGTGATAACATGGGAGCTATCTTAGACAGGAGGAATAAAGCAGATGAATAAAGTAGGTTTTATCGGTGTAGGAATCATGGGAAAATCCATGGTCAGAAATCTCATGAAAGCCGGATTTGAATTACATATCTATGCAAGAACAAAGAGTAAAGTAGAAGATGTGATCGGTGAAGGAGCACGGTTCCATGAATCGATCAAGGATTGCGTACAGGATTGTGATGCAGTTATTACAATTGTCGGTTTCCCACAGGATGTAGAAGAAGTATACTTTGATGAGGGGAATATCTTAGACAGTGCAAAGGAAGGCGCTTATCTGATCGATATGACAACAACAAGTCCGCAGATTGCTGAAAAGATCTACGCGGAAGGCACAAAGCGAGGCTTCCATGTGATGGATGCACCTGTCACAGGCGGAGATATAGGAGCGAAAGCCGGAACATTGTCCATCCTTGTTGGCGGAGAGAAAGAAGATTACGAAGCCTGTATGCCACTCTTTGAGGCAATGGGAACAAACATTAATTATCAGGGTAAGGCTGGATGCGGACAGCACTGTAAGCTGGCGAACCAGATCATGATCGCCGGAACACTGTCCGGTGTGTGCGAGGCACTTACTTATGCAAAAGAACAGGGACTGGATCCGGAAGTATTCATGAAGTCCGTTGCGACAGGGGCAGCAGGAAGCAAGCAGCTTGACACATTCGGACCAAAGATCTTAAAAGATGATTATGCACCGGGATTCTTTATGAAACACTTCATCAAAGATATGAAGCTTGCACTGATCGAAGCGAACAGAAAAGGACTTTCCCTTGATGTACTCAGTATGGTTCTTGCCAATTACGAAGAACTTGAGCAGGAAGGATACGGAGATCTCGGAACACAGGCGTTGATGAAATTCTACGATGAAGAACATCGAAATACGGAAGAGTAAAAATCTGCGAACGATAACCGTAAAAATTCTGTTAAGAATCAATAAGCAGGTTGAAGTAACAGGAAAAAGAAAATATAATAGACATCAGAAGAAAAACTGTTGAAAATGATAAAAAGAATCAACAACAGGAAGACTTGAAGGAGGACACGAAAATGCTTACAGATAATTTTGTAACAATGGAAATTGGAAAAGCAAAACACATTGCACTTGTAGCCCATGATGGAAAAAAGAAAGAACTGATTGAATGGTGCGATAGAAATAAAGAAGTATTACAGGGACATTTCCTCTGCGGAACAGGAACAACAGCCCGTCTGATCGCAGAGAAAACAGGACTTCCGGTAAAAGGATATTGCAGTGGTCCACTTGGTGGAGACCAGCAGATCGGTGCGAAGATCGTAGAAGGACAGATTGATTTCATGATCTTCCTGTGGGATCCGTTAGAGGCACAGCCACACGACCCGGATGTTAAGGCACTTCTTAGAATTGCTGTAGTATATGACATTCCGGTTGCGAACAACCTTGCAACAGCAGACTTCATGCTGAACTCCAAGTTCATGAACGAGCCTTATTCCAGACAGATTGAGAATTTCAATAAGACGATTCAGGACCGCGTTGCGGAGATGAAATAAAATAATTCAAGTAATTAAAAAATACCTGCAGATATCAATTTTGACATCTTGCAGGTATTTTTATGGATTTTTTACAGCAGTCCTTTTTCGCGTTTCTCAAGAAGAGCATGAATCTTATCTGTCGGGCTGATAACAGAGCTGATCGGCACATCATGGTTCAGGGAATCAATGATCAGTGCGATGAACTTACTCATATCAGCTTTTACAAAGTAAGGTTTCTCATAAAGTTCCGGTGGGAGATATGTAAGGTTTGTTGTAATAACTTTACTAATATATCCCTTATTGTAATACTCATCGAATTTATCAAATCCGTCTGTGAACAGTCCGAATGTTGTACATACGAAGACACGTCCGGCGTTACGCTCTTTCAGCTGTTTCGCAACATCAAGCATACTTTCTCCGGAAGAGATCATATCGTCAACGATAAGAACATCCTTTCCTGTTACATCATCACCGAGGAACTCATGGGCAACGATCGGGTTCTTTCCGTTTATAACTGTAGAGTAGTCACGACGTTTGTAGAACATACCCATATCAACACCAAGTACATTAGAGAAGTAAACTGCACGGTGCATAGCTCCTTCATCCGGGCTGATGATCATCAGATGTTCTTTGTCAGCTTTCAGATCCGGTACTGCACGGAACAGTGCCTTTAAGAACTGATACTGTGGGTTAAAGCTGTCAAATCCACTAAGTGGAATTGCATTCTGTACACGTGGGTCATGAGCATCAAATGTAATGATGTTGGATACGCCCATTGCGTCCAGTTCTTCCAGTGCAAGAGCACAGTCCAAAGACTCTCTTCTTGTACGCTTGTGCTGTCTGCTTTCGTAAAGGAAAGGCATGATAACATTGATACGGCGAGCCTTACCTGTTGCAGCAGCGATAATTCTCTTCAGATCCTGATAATGGTCATCTGGAGACATATGGTTAAGATGTCCGTTTACTGTGTAAGTCAGGCTGTAGTTGCATACATCAGTCATGATAAAAAGATCAGTACCACGGATTGTCTCTTTCAGGATACCCTTAGCTTCACCGGAACCAAATCTCGGACAACTGCAATCTACCTGATAGTTGTTGGCCTTATAGTTTCTGTAAAGTGGGGATTCTGTTACTTCGTTGATCGTGTTCTCACGGAAGGAAACAATATAATCATTTACCTTCTGTCCCAGAGGTTTGCAGCTCTCCATAGCAATCAGTTTCAGAGGCGCAATCGGGAGTGTGTTTTCTAACATTTCGATGTTCGTCATTTTCTTCTCCTCAGTGTGAATTAGTTTTTAACCGTCTTAAGAAATCAGACAGTAACGTGAATTGATTAATTAGAATTAACAGATTAATCATTATACATTTAACGTTATACCATTTTTCAGGAGAAAATTCAAGGAGGGCAGGGCGGAGAGTGGACGATAAAATGTATTTTTTGCAGAACAAGACAGAAAATAACAAACTTGCCTTTTATAAGGTGCAATGGTAGAATCTTAAGTAGGAAAATGTGCAGGACAAAAAGGAGCGATAATATGCCGAAAGTATTCAATAATCAAGTATTTATTGATTTTTTGGCACAATTAAGACCTGATGAACAACATTAGTATAACAGTCCAGGGAATATTGCAGCAGAGTTTAATATTGATATGAGCTGTCCGCATGCTTTTATCAGAAGAAAGAAATCGGAGTGCAGCAGGTAGAAGTGGATTCTAAGACGATCATAGAAGCTGTGGTATAAGAAAAGAAAAATAAAAGAAATAAAAAGAGCTTTAATATCTGAACGATACAGTGGTATTGCGGAAGATATTAAGGCTCTTTCTATGTATAAGGGAAAATGGTAACTGGCCAGAGCCAACCTCCAAAATGCTATGCATTTTAAACCTGTTTTTTGAAAATTTTGCTTGGCTCTGAACAGTTATAAATTTCGTAGAGTATACAACTCTACGAAAAAAATGAAATTAAGTTGAATTAATGGGGTTTTTAAAAGATATGACCAATTATTTGACGGTAAATACAGCGTTTAGCTTATCCATGTTTTGCTGTTTCTGCTCCATAGAAGGATGCACATACCGGTTTAGAGTTGTGTTAATATTGGAGTGTCCTAAAATCTCACTTAATGTCTTCATATCGAACCCAAGTTCTACGCAACGGGTCGCAAAAGTATGTCGCAGACAATGAAAATGAAGTGGTTCGATCTGACATTTTTTCAAAGTTTTTTTGAAATAATATTCGATCGATCGTGGCTCGCGAAAACTCATCTTCTTTCCGGTGAGGATATATGCTTCGGGATCTATCTTGTGAGATTGGACGTATTGCTGCAAGATCTCAAACAGGAAATCCGGAATCGGAATATTACGGATGGAGCTTTCTGTTTTGGGTGGAGTGATAATGATTTTTGTATTATGTTCCGAATCATCTGTGTGATCCTTAACTCTGTGTAAGGTCTTAGATATCTCCAGATATTGTTCTTGAAAATGAATATCCTTCCACTGCATTGCACAAAGTTCCCCAAGACGTACTCCTGTATATAGTGCAATCAGCGTTCCGATATTTTTATGTGTCAGATTCCCTAATAAGTAGTCCTGCAAGGTCTGCTGTTCCTCTAACGAGAGAATGCGAAGCGGTTTTTTGACGGGCTTAACAGGACAAAGTTCTGGATTGCAAAGAGACAGTTCACCTTCCTTTTCAGCAGTTTTTAAAATTAATTTGACAACAGAACGGATATCGGTAACTGTTTTCGGAGCCAATCCGGAACCATCACTTTTCCCTGAAACCAATAATCTGTTCAGAAATACTTCACAATCTTTATTACTGAACGTATAGACAAGGCGATCACCAATCATAGGACTGATATAGTGGCTGAAAAGATAATGGTATCTTACATAAGTAGATTCCTTGCTGGAAGGCTTCAGTCGCTCCAGCCAGAGCAGTCCATAAAAGGAAATGTTCTTCTTCATGCGGACACTCTGAAAAAGACGTGGATCCATTTTTCTCTTTGCATCATTTTGCTTTTTTTTAACAGTTAAATAATCTGCTGCATAGATAGAACGGTATCTGGGACTTCCATCTTCTTTGAATGAATAAATGTATCTGGCTTCCCAGCGTCCGTCCTTTCTTTTGTAAATATTTTCTCCTTTTCGTGGCATGATTTTTTTCCTCCATTTTGACCAATTTTTTTGACGGTAAATAAGTCAATAATCACAAGATTTAATTATTGCTGTGTAGCAAAAAAATTAAAAATCCGCCTTATTATTGATAAAAATACACAAAGTTCGACATTTCTGCCTTGACTTGAACGTATTATGAGAGTAAGATATCAATGATTAAAGTCTTTTTAAACCGTAAATTAACTATAAATGAATTCGTAGAGTTGTATACTCTACGAAAAAAATACAGGGGAGAATAATGGGAAGAAAGCCTCAAGATCTTACAGGAAGGCAGTTCGGCCTTCTTACAGCAATGTATCCAACTGAACAAAGAGATAAACGAGGATCTGTTTACTGGCATTGTGTCTGTGAATGTGGAAATACAATTGACGTTTCAGCGGCAGCATTGATTCAGAGAAACAACCGAAGTTGCGGATGTCTGAAGGACAAAAATCAGAAAGAGATTGCAGAACGCAGACATCTGGTGGATGGAACCTGTGTGGAAATCTTAGAAAAGAGAAAAAGAGAAGAGATAACGAGAGTGGTTTTCGAGGTGTGTTTCAGTTAAAGAACAGCAACCGATACAGGGTTGATATTGGTTTCAAGGGAAACCGATATTATGTTGGCCTTTCGACAATTATGATGATGCAGTACAAGCCCGGATCAAAGCGGAGAATCGGATTCACAATGAGTTCATCAAAGTATGGAAAGAATGGAACCAGAAAGAACAGGAGAATCCAGAGTGGGGCAAGACGCATCCACTTGTGTTCAATGTTAGGAAAGTGGACGGAGAATTACAGGTAGAAGCTAAATCTTAACGACTTTAACGAATAAGTAAGGTAAGAAATGAAAAATAATTATCAAAGAAAAGTTAAAAAAGAATTGATTCCTACATGTAACATTATGGGAGTAAATATAGCGGCAATTAATATGGAGTGGTTGCTTAATTATCTAGATAAAAATTTGTCAGAGATAAAAGGTGATTATATCTGTGTCTCAAACGTACATACTACAGTGACAAGTTATGAACATCCATATTATTGTGCAATTCAAAATGACGGTCTTATGGCAATACCGGACGGGGGTCCACTTTCTTCCGTGGGACGGAAACGTGGCTGCGAAAAGATGGAAAGAACGACGGGACCAAGTTTGATGGGAGAAATCTTTAATATCTCAGCAGAAAAAGGATACCGTCATTATTTTTATGGAAGTACAGAGGAGACTCTGGAACTACTTTATAAGAAATTAAATGAAAATTATCCAGGAATCCAGATTGCAGGAATGTACAGTCCACCGTTTCGTCCGATGACAGAAGAGGAAGATCAGGCAATTGTAGAGAGAATCAATGAAGTGAAGCCTGATTTTGTATGGATTGGTCTTGGAGCTCCGAAACAGGAGAAGTGGATGGCAGAACATCAAGGTAAAATTAATGGATTGATGCTAGGTGTTGGAGCAGGATTTGATTACTATGCAGAAAATATCAAACGTGCACCAGAATGGATGCAGAAGAGCAATTTGGAATGGCTGTACCGGTTGATACAGGATCCGAAGAGATTGTTTAAGCGGTATTTGATAACGAATACGAAGTTTATTTGGAAT
>ENA-OQDT01000781-OQDT01000781.1-human-gut-metagenome-genome-assembly--contig:-NODE-781-length-20397-cov-3.454465_pt1 | contig 20397 bp, 21 predicted proteins | sample MGYA00242786_ERZ504617 | MGnify/ENA primary metagenome ERZ504617 (study PRJEB26092, sample SAMD00036337) | human gut metagenome | host: Homo sapiens | study: EMG produced TPA metagenomics assembly of...
ACCCATGCTATTCCTTCCATCTTCAGAATAAGTCAGGATATCGGTTTTATTGGTTGCGTAGCTATAATATACGGCTACATGAAATCCCAGACGTTGATAAGGCACCGGATGAATATCCATTCCCAGTTCGGGTGAAACATAGAATCCCCACGGGCGTTCATACCATTGTACCAGATTGTTGTAAATGGAGTTTTGGGAATACATGGCACCCGATTTGACTCCGAAGTAAGGTTTTACATACCTGTTATCCGGTAACTTGTAGGATACAGATATTCCGAAGGGTAGTTGGAACGCTGATTGTTGCTGGTCTGTTGTCAATGAAGCCGTTGGGGTGAGGGGGATGGTCCGGCGGTCCACATATCGGTGATTGGTATGAAAATTAAGGAAAGCTCCTATAGCCCAATAGGGCGTCAGATCATATTTTCCTTCAAAGTTCATTCCCCACCCGCTGAATTTATCGGCAAAGTTGCTGTTCAACGGCACATTCATCTGCCAGTCTACGTTAAAATGTACATTTTCCCAGGTCTGTGCTTTACTTGTGAAACAAAAGAGAACTAGTAACATTCCGATGAGGATACGTTGGGGAACTCTGTGTTTTAATATTTTCGTTTTCATGATTTTCCGGTTTTATTGTTTGTTTGACAGATAAGGAGATTGTGCAAATGCCTGATTGACGGCATTTAATGTCAACTGCATATTGAAATGGGAGTTTCCGTATAGCAGTCCTGACGCATAGGCATGCCAGATGACAGGCAGTTTGTTCTGGTTGGACTTATCGGCAGGTTGTCTTAAATCAACCATCTCCATAATCAGGGTTCCTGTGTCATAGCTGTAAGTTACCGGATAAGGATAATACCATCCTCCTCCCCAGTAGGGCCCCCAGAATCCGGCATCCCACCAGCCGCCATACCATCCTCCTGTGGTCATTTGTATTCTTTGTTGGGCGTATGACAACTGAATGCCTACATTGGCTTTTTCTTTATCTTCCGTCCGTACATAGCCTTTCTGTTCCATTTCATGGGCCACTGCACTGATAATGTTTTGGGCATTTTCATCTTTCCAATAATTGGCTTTCAGGCTGTTGTCCGGAACCAGAATGCTATCTGGCAGGTAATAGGTGGAAAACTCATTGAAATGTACACTGTTGTCATAATCAGTGTAAACGCTGTAGTCACTATCCAGTTTATTCATATCCGGATCTTTCTCGCACGAGGTAACTATCATGGCAAGCATGAATAGTGGAAATAGTAGCTTCTTCATATTCCTATAATTTTAGTTAAGTAGTTTATAGTGAGCGTCCTTTAAACACATTGGCTTTCTTTAGTGGCAATATTTGACCGGATAAAGTCATGTGGCTGGAATTAAAGTTCGGAAGAATATCTACAGTCGCATTGTTGCTTCCATAAGGTATGTCAATGTTTACTTGGGCTGAGATTCCGATTCCCATCACGTTCATACTGACATGAATATTACCTTTTTTGTCGGTTTTTACTTTATAGTTCGAAGCATTACCGTCTACGGTAATACCTCCTAGTCCGTTCGGACCGCTGAAAGGTACATTGAATGCTACTTGCACCACGGCCTTGTCACCGTCCAGTCCTACAAAGTTGGTGTTGGATGAAACGAAAGCGGAGGTTCCGTATTTAAAGTAAACTCTGTCCGCTTCCAGTACAAAGGTTTGGTTGTCTATTGCCTCTTTGGCTTCCTGAAATAACATTTTGTCCAAAGCTTCCTGAGCCGCTTTTTTTTCCTGACGTGTCATTTCCTTTTCTGTTGTTTGTGCCTGTGAGTATTCTACGCAGGTAAACAAGGTTACTAATGTTAATATTACAACTTTTCTCATAATACCTACTTTTTTATTTTATGTTGTTTTCCTATTGAAATCCGGTATAAATATAATAAGCTTTGTCATAAACAGGTAGTAATTTATTACTGAAACGGAAAAACCGGTTGCTGAAGTGTGTTTTGGAGGAGCTGAAATTAAAGGTGTGAAGAGGAATGAATGAGAAAAGAACAGCCCTGGAAATCTGCTTTAACAAAATTTCCGGGGCTTATTTTCTATGAACTATAAAGTGATTAGAAAGACCTTCCTTTAAATATATTTGACTTGTCAAGCGGTAGTATTTCACCGGATAAAGTCAGACGGTTGGAATTGAAGTTGGGGCGTATATCTACGGTGGCATTGTTGCTTCCATAAGGTAATGTTATACTTACCTGAGCAGATATACCTACACCCATTACGCTCATTGTCAGATATATGCTTCCTTTCTTGTCGGTTTTGATCTTGTAACCGGAAACATTGCCGTCTACAGTGACACCTCCTAATCCGTTAGGACCGCTGGCAGGAATGTTGAATGCTACCTGCACAGATGATTTATCACCGTCTACCATTACAAAATTGGTATTAGAAGAAACAAAGGCATTTCTTCCTCTTTTAAATATAACCCGGTCAGCTTCCAGTGTGAACGCTTTATTTTCTATAGCTTGTCTGGCTTCTTCGAACAAGGCTTGTTCCATAGCTTTTTGCGCCTCTTTCTTTTCCTGACGAGTCATTTTTTTTGTGTTTGTGCTTGTGAGTAGCCTACGCAGCAAAACAAGGTGACGAATACTAATAAAATAATCTTTTTCATATATGTATCTTTTATGTTATTGTTTGGATATGAAACAAATATAATAATTATTTTGTTGAAAGGACTTTATCTTATTTTTTAATTAAAAGCTTCTATGACTTTATATTTTGTACAATGTGTCAAAGAGGGGAGGACAGTATGGCGAATCCTGGCGCAAAATCCAATGGAACTTGGTGCAAGATTGGGTAAACCTTGTAACAAGATATTGCGGAACTTGATACACGTACATAAGTACGTGTTGGCTTATGCTTGCGTATATGTAGCCCGATGCCAACGTATGTTGCAAGCTTTACGTTACTGATGTTGTTGAATATGTCTTTATGTTTTTAGAAAACATCAGCACCTTTTTAAAAAAAGATAACCGCCTTTTTAAAAAAGAACAAGAGCTTTTTTAAAAAAAAGGTCAGCATGTTTCAGCGTATATGCCTATCATGTTCAGCGTACATTACTCCATCACTAAGCCGATATTCTTCCTTCTCCATTTATCCTTTCATCTTATTAAAAACACACAGTCAATCAAGCGGTTAAAAACTGGAACCGCTTTCCCCTCACTCCCGTTTCAACGGTAAGCGTCTCCGCGATTCTATCTTGTCGCTCTTTTTTCATTCTTATATTTTTGCCATGTATAAAAATGAATCATTATGGATTTAGCAGAAAAGGAGGATGAAAGGACAATGACGGGATGCCCCTTCATCACCGGAACACCCACCGGCAGGGTGTTTTGACGGTAAATGAAAGGAGAAGGGAAAAACGAATTAAAACAAATGCTGAAGTGCGGAGCCTATAATTTCAGAATTTCTAACGGACCCTTCCCAACTGTGCCGCTATGTTTGAGAATGAACTCTAAAAAGAACCATATGTTTTTTGTGTGCGGGCCAGCGTGTACATATCTGCGACACCCTCCCTGATTCCTTCCAGAGAGCCACAATCCGCCTGTCTTTCCGAGGACAGGCTGAAATAAAGGTCGGATCAACCTTTCTTCTTGCCGAACTCCGGATCAATTTTTAGCAGAGCCGTTACTCCGAAGGTGATAACGCAGCATATCATAATCCATATAAAGAAATGGGTGTATCCCATCTGTTCCTGAAGCCAGCCGGCAGCCATTCCCGGAATCATCATGCCTAATGCCATAAATGCGGTACAAATGGCATAATGTGCTGTTTTATGTTCTCCGTCTGCAAAATAAATAAGGTAGAGCATATAGGCTGTGAAACCGAATCCGTAACCGAATTGCTCTATAAAGATGCAAATATTGATGAGATATAAAGAATCAGGCTGGATATAGCTGAGATAAACATAGACTAAATCGGGTAAGGAAATGGCCCATACCATCGGCCAGAGCCATTGTTTCAAACCGTTACGGGCTACGGCTATTCCTCCTAAAATACCTCCTAGGGTAAGTCCGATGATGCCGACAGTACCTTGTACGAAACCTATTTCTTCGGTTGTCAGCCCCAAACCACCTTTTTCAACGGGGTCTATAAGGAAAGGAATGCACATTTTTGCCAGTTGAGCTTCGGGCAAACGGTAGAGTAACATGAAAAGAATGGCAATGCCTGCCTGCTTTTTTGAAAGAAACTGGCAAAAGTACCAAAGAACTTTTTGAGCAGATTGGAAGCGGAAACTTCTTTGGAAGTATGATCTGAATCCGGACAGGGAAGAACAAACTTATGATAAATCCATATTCCAAGGAAAAGTCCGGCCAATACAAAAAAGGTGAGGGACCAAGCGTATGGTATATTATCTGTCATTATTTCCAGTCTTCCTGCAAGCATGATAAGTAATCCTTGTCCCGCAATGGTTGCAATACGGTAGAAGGTACTGCGGATTCCTACAAACAGGGCTTGCCGATGCGAGTCCAGTGCCAGCATGTAAAAGCCGTCGGCAGCAATGTCGTGTGTGGCGGAGCTGAATGCCAGTAACCAGAAAACGGCCAAAGTGAGTTGGAAAAAATGCTCTGTGGGGATGGTGAAGGCTATGCCCGCCAGTCCTGCGCCGATTAAAAGTTGCATGGTGATAATCCACCAGCGTTTCGTCTTGATAAGATCAATGAAAGGGCTCCATAGAGGCTTGATAACCCAAGGCAGGTTGAGCCAGCCGGTATAAAAAGCTAACTCGGTATTGCTGATGCCTAATCTTTTATACATTATGACCGAAATGGTCATTACTGCCACATAGGGCAGCCCTTGTGCAAAGTATAGAGTGGGTATCCATGCCCATGGCGAGGTATGCTTGTTTTTCATGGTTCCTTTCATTTTAAAGAGTCCGAATGGAATCCCCGCCCATGTGGGCGGGGCCTGTTAATAAAAACGGCGGATATCCGCACCTTTATAGTAATGCAATAGAATTTCATCGTAGGTATATCCCCGTTCTCCCATTACGGCAGCCCCGATTTGGCAGAGCCCTACTCCATGTCCCCAGCCGGCGCCGGTCAGCAGAAACCATTCGGGAACGCCGTTTTTCAGTTCTCCCTTATCTATTACAAAGGCTGAGCTGAACAGGTGGGAAGAAGATAGAGTGCGGCGTATTTCCAGTTCCTTTCCGATAGTCAATGTTTTTAGCGAACCTACAATTTTCAGTTTGCAGATACGTCCGGATTTGCCGCGTTGGATAGGAATCAGGTCGATGATGTCCCCATAATCCGATTTTGTATTTTGACGGATCAGTTCGGATAATTCTGCCTGGGAATAACGTACTTTCCAACGATAGAAATCTGTAGTTTCCTGATCGTAGTTGTTCAGAATTTGTGAAATGACTTTTTTATCGTGGGTATCACAGAACGAAACAGGAGAAGTACGTATCCAACGCTCTGCCTCTTCTTCTTTGGTCAGATCGGGTAACGGGCGGTTTTCTTCTTCTTCCGCATCACGGATTGTAGACAAGTAGGGATAATTCTTGTCTTCCCAGCAGTATCCGAATTCCTCGCTTGCACCTCCGCAGCATTTGGAGAAACGGGCATCGCAAATGCCGCGTTCATACATCAGCAATTGTCCGCGGGTGGCTCTTACTGCTTCGGTCACGGCGGCACTGGATGCTTTGGTTATTCCTTGGTAGCGTTGGCAATGGTCATCGGCGCAAACATCGAATATGGTATGATCTTCGCGGTCGTACCAGCGGATGTATTCGGTATCGGTTTTGATAAAGGAGAAAAAGCCTTCGTTTTTGTCACTCAAGGCCTTGCGTTTCTCTATTTGGGCAAACAGCCAGCTGCGTGATACCACGGCATGGGCTTTCAGAAACTCCAAAGAGGAAGTGGCGTTCATCTCCGAGGAGATGACGCTTATCAGATAGTCTTCGGCGGGAAGAATATTGATAGCGGTGATTTTGCCTTCGTCCACCACTAGTTTCAGTGTTCCCATAAAACTTTGGGTTTCTTGCCGTTCCCAGTGGAAATTAATTCCGATGGTTACGTCATATAATGAAAACGAGGCATGTTCGTCTTGTGGAGTGAAGGTCAGTTCGCGGTAAAGATTACCATTCCACAGAATACCTCCTTCGCTGAAGGCTACTTGTTGTTCACCACAGACCGTTTCTCCTTTAGCGAAAAAATTGCCGTTCAGTGAAAAATGAATTTCTTGTGCGTTTACTATTCCTACGCTTATTTCGGGTTCTTTCATTGTTATTCGTCTTGTTTTTGGGCTTGCTGTAATTCCTTCATCTCTTCGTGTTCTCTCTATCTTTTTGCTTTCTCGTCAAAATAACGTCCGGGTATCTTCTCGGCTTCTTCTACCGTTATTCCCACTTCTTTTATGATGGATGCCACTTTTTCTTCTGTTATTTTGTCGAAATCTTCCTGACGGGTGGTGACGATTACGCCAGCCATGTCCAAAGCTCCCGGACTGATGAGCATCTGTTCGCTGCCTTCTGCAAAGTAGCAGTCGGGACGGTGCTTGCTGCGGGGAAAAACCACCGTATAGTATAGATGGCCTTCCTTCCATAACAGCAGGTTGAACTTCGCTTCTTGTCCGTCTTCATCCGGTGGGAAAGCGGCGAGGGCACTGTATAACAGGGAGTCGTCATAATGCGTGTTGCTTGAGAGGATTACCAAAGGACAGGGATAGTCCTTGGTGTTGAGGTAAATTCGGCTACATTCTAGTGGATAATCTTCCTCTTCTTCTAGATAGGGAAAATACATGCTACGTATATCGATTGTCTGTGCGTGGGTTATCAGCTGTTGTACGTTCGGGATGATGGGAACATCAGTTTTTCTGACTCCTTGCAGATGGAGATGGTCCGGTGCAGAGGCTCCGCAATGTGCTCCATTATAGAATAGGGCGTAGTCCGGATATTTCTGTACGAATGCACGGACGTCATCGTAACTGAAAATATTCTCATCCATGAGTTGGGGGATGTGATCTTTATGGGCGATAGTGAGGTGATCCGGCAATATGGGATAAGGGTTAACGCATATTCTGTTTGCGGTGATGGTTTCCAGTGCTTTCTGCTCCTTAGGCTGGTTTTCCTTGCACAGGAAACAGGGGCGTGCTTGGATGCTGTCCTTATCCACTTTGGCGGTAGTCGAAACCGCACGCTGTGCATTGCACTGTACCACAAACGTGTAGCCGTTTATGGACAGTTCCTTGGTCTGTATAGTCTGTAATGCCTCGTGGTTGTGGTGTGCCAGTGGCCAGCACGCCAGTTGGCTGTCTATAAATCGCTTGATTTCATTCCGGTTCTTCAGCTCTTCTGTATATTTTTTGCGGATTCCCAGTTCACGGGTGCGCAGGCTGTCTTTGTAGTGATTGTTGGCATTGGTCTGCTCTATGCTCAGGGCGGCATCCGAGTTCCCTTCCCAGCGGCGGCACAGATAGAGTACATCATAGATTCTTCCTATCTTATATTGGCGCGAGAAAATGAGTCCCAGGGCATAATCTTCTCCGTAGCTGACATTGGGCACGCCTGTTTCGCGCAGGATAGGTGTGAAGAATGCGCGCGGAGCCCCCAGACCGTTGATGCGCAATGCGTTATTGTGTCCGTTCTCTTTCGTCCACTCGCTATGGTCTATCACTCCCGGAGCGATGGTGTTCAGCCGGAAGTCCGTCATGCGGTAAGTTCCTATTACCATGGCGCATTGCTCTTTGTAGAACGTGTCTACGATGGTTTGCAGGGTATGGGTGTCGCTGTACAGGTCATCGCTGTCAAGCTGTATGGCGAAGCGTCCGCACCGGGGGTGGTTGATTGCGAGGTCCCAGCATCCCCCTATGCCCAGATCGGTACGTTGGGGCTGAAGGTGGATTACCGCTTTGTTGTCCTTGTATTGACCGATGATTTCTGTGGTTCCGTCTGTCGAGTGATTGTCCACGATGATGATGTTGAATGGAAAGCGTGTTTCTTGTGCGAGTGCCGACCGGATGGCATCGTCAATGGTACGGGCGCGATTGCGCACGGGGATGATGACGGAGGCTTCATACTCGAAATTTCCTTTCTTTACATCCGTTTCCACACATATGGGTTCAAGGAGGGCATTGATAGATTTCAAGTATCGTGTGAATGCTTCTTCCATTTCTATCTGTACCTCTCTGTTACGGGGATTTACGTAGTCGAACTGCTTTTCGCCGGACAGGCGGTTGTCGCTTTCTGTTTCCGTATAAAGATATTCGTTGATATGTACCAGATGAGAATGGAGGGTAAGGAGCAGGCGCAGTTCATAAAGGGCGGCATACTCTCTTTCCTCTGTCATTTGGAGGCTGGCGAGGATGAATTCCGTTCTGTTGAATATCAGTAGCGGACCGAAATCGAAATCATCACGCACACTGCCGGGTTGGTAGTCGTTGACGGGATGTTTCTTCTTTTCTCCGTTTTTCCATTCATGATGGTCGGCATAGACCATGCCGCATTCTCTGTCCTGCAGGAAGTCCGTCATGCGTTCCAGTGCCTTGTAAGCCAGTTCCAAAGCAGAAGTCTTGGTGTAGAGCAATATATAAGGTGTGTCTGCTTTTTCAGCAATCATCTTCATTGTCTTAGAACTGGTTAGTGAATCAACAGGTAATATTTCGCATCCTTCGGGGGTGGATAATGTCTTGTTGGGTTCGATGTTCAGCAGATAGATTTTGTTGACTATGCTACTTTCTTTTAGAGCATGGATTGTCTGTTCTGCCGCTGTGCTTTCCCTATAAGGAATAAAGCAATTAATTGTTTTTCTCATTGTTAAAAAGTATTTCTCACGGCAAAGATAGGTAATATATCTTATTTTTTCTCTACCTTTGTACGCTAATTGTCTTTTAAATATAAATGGAAACTCCGAAAACAGCATTACTTGGCAGGACATTGGATGAGATTCAACAGATTGTGAGGAATCTGGGAATGCCTAAATTTGCCGCAAAGCAGATTACGTCTTGGTTGTATGATAAAAAGGTGGAAACGATAGACGAAATGACCAATTTGTCATTAAAGCATCGCGAAGCATTGAAAGAAGGGTATGAGGTGGGAGCATCTGCTCCGGTGGAAGAAATGCGTTCGGTAGACGGTACGGTGAAATATCTTTTCCGTACACCGGCTCATAATTTTATTGAAGCGGTTTATATACCCGATGAGGACCGGGCTACTCTTTGCGTTTCCTCGCAAGTGGGATGCAAGATGAATTGTAAGTTCTGTATGACCGGGAAGCAAGGTTTTACAGCTAATCTGAGTGCCCATCAAATATTAAACCAGATCTATTCTATTCCTGAAAGGGAAAAGCTGACTAATCTTGTTTTCATGGGTATGGGAGAGCCTTTCGACAATCTGGATGAGGTGTTGAAAGTGCTTGAGATTCTGACTTCAGAATATGGTTACGGTTGGAGCCCGAAACGCATCACTGTTTCTTCTGTGGGTTTAAAGAAAGGACTGGAGCGCTTTCTGAATGAAAGTGATTGTCATCTGGCTATCAGTATGCATACTCCGATTCCTTCGCAACGAAGGGATTTAATGCCTGCCGAGAAAGCTTTTTCCATTACGGAAATTATTGATATATTGCATAATTATGATTTTAGCAAACAGCGGCGTCTGTCTTTTGAGTATATCGTATTCAAAGGGGTGAACGATTCACTTATTTACGCTAAAGAGATTGTGAAACTTTTGCGCGGCATTGAATGTCGTGTCAATTTGATCCGGTTTCATGCCATTCCTAATGTGGATTTGGAAGGGGTAGATATGGAAACAATGGTTGCCTTCCGTGATTACTTGACGCAGCATGGCGTATTTGCTACGATCCGTGCTTCAAGAGGAGAAGATATTTTTGCTGCTTGTGGAATGTTGTCTACGGCTAAACAACAGAAGGAGAAAGGTGTTACATTACAGTAAATAACAACAATAATACCATATAATTATGAAACGAATAGCATTTTATTTAAGTTTGGTGCTGGTGGTTCTGGTACTGGCTTCTTGTAAGAAGGGACAAAAGAACTTGTTTACCCCCACGTCCAGCGGTAGGCCTTACGAAGTATTGGTCGTAGTAAATAAACCTGTATGGGATCGTCCTGCAGGACGTGCATTGTTTGATGTATTGGATACCAATGTGCCCGGACTGCCCCAGGCGGAACGTTCGTTTCGTATATCAAATGTGGACCCTCAGCATTTTGACCGTGTGCTGAAAATATTCCGTAATATCATCATTGTGGATATTCAAGATATTTATACTCAGCCCAAACTCAAGTTTTCCCGTGATGTTTATGCGTCTCCGCAGATGATTATGACAATTCAGGCTCCTAATGAAGACGAATTTGAGGAATTTGTAGCAAAGAACAGTAAAGTGATTATAGATTTCTTTGTGAAAGCTGAGATGAATCGTCAGATAACTTTGTTGAAACAAAAACATAGCGATGTGATTTCCACTAAGGTAGGAAGTATTTTTGATTGTGATATCTGGGTGCCGGTAGAACTGGCTAACTATAAAGAAGGCAAAGATTTTCCCACGATCAACAATCCGGGAATGGCAGCCAATGCCATTACACTGGAAGCGGGAGAGTACTTTGTCCTGGGCGATAACCGTAATAACAGCGAAGACAGCCGTTATGGCGATATCGGACGAGTGAATAAGAAATATATAACTGGTAAGCTCTGGTTCCAGATATCCCCGAAGAAAGACATAGGGCCGTTGAATAATTAAACTGTGAGACTTTTATAAAAAATATGTGATTGTTCAGCACGTTCGCGGTTACACGCTTTGTGGAACGGTATCTGCTGAACAGCTGTAAGAATGAGGTAAATATGAACGTACAATGGTATCCTGGTCATATGACCAAAGCGAAAAGACAGATGCAGGAGGACATTAAGCTGATCGACCTGATCATTGAGCTTGTGGACTCCAGAGTTCCCCTTGCAAGCCGGAATCCGGATATTGACGAGCTTGGGAAAAATAAAGCAAGGCTGATTCTTTTGAATAAATCAGACCTTGGAGATGAACGCCAGAATGAAGCATGGAAAGCTTATTTTCAGGGGAAGGGGTTCTATGTGGTAAAAGTAGATTCCCGTAGCGGCTCTGGTATGAAAGCAATTCAGGCGGCTATTCAGGAAGCCTGCAAGGAGAAAACGGAGAGGGACAGAAGAAGAGGAATCAAAAACCGCCCGATCCGTGCTATGGTAGTAGGAATTCCTAACGTTGGTAAGTCTACTTTTATCAATACTTTTGCTGGAAGAGCATGCGCCAAGACGGGAAACAAGCCAGGTGTAACCAAGGGCAAACAGTGGATCCGCCTGAATAAGAATGTGGAGCTTCTGGATACTCCTGGGATTCTCTGGCCCAAGTTTGAAGATGAGGCAGTGGGAATGCGCCTTGCCTATATTGGTTCTATCAAGGACGATATACTGAATATGGAGGAGCTTTCCCTTACGCTTATTGATTTCCTTCGGGAAAAATATTCTGGTGCATTGGAGAAACGCTATCAGATCCAGGAGGAAGGCACAGCTGTGCAGATATTAGAAGCAATCGCGCGTTCCAGAGGATGTCTGAAGAAGGGGGAGGAGCTGGACTATGCCAAGGCCTCTCTGATTCTGTTCGATGACTTCCGCTCTGGAAAGATTGGAAAAATTACTTTGGAGTGGGTGCCAGAAGAAGGTAAATAATATGCAGAAAATCGGAGAAATAAAGTGTGAAATCCAGGCTGCTGAACCGGGAGAATATGCCACTCTTTTTGAAAAATACAAAGAGGATACAAGAAGTGGAGTCAGGAAGCTTCTGGAGCAGCTTCATAAGAAAGAAGAGGCTTACCAGAAGGAACTTCTGCGCACAGAAAAGATGAAGGAATTTGAGCGCAAATACGAAGATTTGGGCTATGTGTGCGGAATTGATGAAGTTGGAAGAGGCCCGCTGGCAGGTCCTGTTGTAGCGGGGGCTGTTATTTTGCCAAGAGACTGCAAAATCCTGTATCTGAATGATTCCAAACGTTGAGCGCTAAAAAAAGGGGATGAATTGTTGATGTGATCATGGAGAATGCGGTAGCTGTTGGAATCGGAATGGCAAGTCCCCGGAGAATTGATGAGATCAATATTCTTCAGGCTACCTATGAGGCAATGCGTGAGGCTGTCAGCAAGCTGGAGCCGGTGCCGCAGATTCTTCTCAATGACGCAGTAACCATTCCCGACGTGACTATACCTCAGGTGCCGATCATAAAAGGGGATGCCAAGAGTATTTCCATTGCAGCTGCCAGCATTGTAGCTAAGGTCACAAGAGACCGGATGATGGTAGAGTACGATAAAGTGATGCCGGAATATGGCTTTGCCTCAAATAAGGGGTATGAGCTGCAGCACATATTGAAGCCTTGAAAAATATGGTCCAAGTCCGATTCACAGGGCAACTTTTATAAAGAATTTATAGGATAATGTGAAATTTTGAAAAGGCTGATGGTCCGGATATGAATATGTTTTGCGGTTATGAATACAAAAGATACCTACACAGAAGTATATATGGGAGTTTTTATGCAGAAAAACAAGCGAAAAGTAGGTGCTTTTTATGAAGAAATCGCTGCAGATTATCTGGTTTCCCAGGGCGTGATGATTCTGGAGCGAAATTACAGGAACTGGCTGGGGGAAATCGACCTGATCGGAATGACTGCTGATGGATGGTTGAATTTTTGTGGAGGTTAAGTACAGAAGTTCGGAACGCTCAGGAAGTCCGCTGGCAGCAGTGAACGGCAGAAAGCAGCTGGTGATTTCCAAGGTGGCAGTGGAATATTTGAAGAATCATTACAGAAGCATGGATGTGAGATGCAGGTTTGATGTGGTGGGAATCAACGGCGATAAGATTTGTTGGATAAAAAATGCCTTTGATTTCTGTCAGTGAGCCAGAGCCTGTTTGAAAAAATATTCCTGCAATCTGTATGCCCCACTTTGCGGTATACTATGCCAGAATTCTGTTGACGTAGCTCGCTGCGGCGCCCTTATCCGGACAAAATCTCCCACAAATTGTGACGCACATCTTGCAGAAAGCCTTTTTCAAACACGCTCTAGAGAATGAATTCTTAACAGGTTCGAGAAGAACTGTGAGATCAGAAGAAGAGGAGAATCAGATGAAGATTAAATGGCATAACGAAAATAAACTTCATATGCAAGTAAAAGAAAATAATGGAGTCACCTATCTTACTTATCCCTCTTTTGAACAGTTCCCGGATATTGTGCATTGTTTCAGTACAAGACTTGGCGGTGTAAGCCAGGGAATTTTTTCATCTATGAATCTTAGCTTTACAAGAGGTGATGAAGAAAACGCGGTAAAAGACAATTATCGCAGACTTAGTGCAGCGGTAGGCTTTTCTTTGGAAGATATTGTCACATCTGAATCAGACACACACTACAAACGTGCAGCTGGTGGGGGCAGAAGACAGGGGGAAAGGTGTAACGCGTCCAAGAACATATAAAGATGTGGATGGAATGATCACCAATGTTCCAGGTGTTGTTTTATGCACCTTTTATGCAGATTGTGTGCCGCTGTATTTCGTAGATCCGGTTCACAAAGCCATAGGCTTGTCTCATTCCGGATGGCGTGGGACAGTTGGGAAAATCGGTAAGGTGACTATAGAGAAAATGGCAGAGCAGTTTGGCTCAGATCCGGAGGAGATTTTTACGGCAATTGGTCCCTCCATCTGTCAGGACTGCTATGAAGTAAGCGAAGATGTGATTCTGGAATTTCAGAAAGCTTTTGAAGAGAAATACTGGGAAAAGCTTTTTTATAAAAAGAAGAATGGTAAGTACCAGCTGGATCTTTGGGAAGCAAACCACATTATTTTTCTGAAGGCAGGAATAAAAGAAGAGCATATTTCCATGCCTGGAATTTGCACCTGCTGTAATCCGGAATTCCTCTTTTCCCACAGGGCATCCCATGGAAGGAGAGGAAATCTGGCAGCTTTTCTGGGCATTCGTCGGGAAAAATAATGTTACAGACAAGTGCAGATGCGTTTTACTGCCCATGTAAATAAGTAAATATAAAGAAGCCCTGTACCACAAACGAGATAATGTGGAACAGGGCTTTGTTTGCTTATTGTCTATTACTGATTTACACGCTTCATCAGATCCATGATCTTTTCATTGCTGGAACGAACCTTCTCAACAGAAACATCGTGGTTGATGATATCCATAATACTTGCAAGATATTTGCTCATATTTGCTTCCACATAGTAAGGTCTGGTAAGAAGCTCCGGAATACGGTAGTTCAGGTTGGTTGTGATAACCTTGTCAATCCAGCCTTTCTCATAGTAAGCGTCAAATTTATCCATACCTTCTGTGAACAGACCGTAAGTAGTGCAGATGAATACGCGGTTGGCGTGACGTTCTTTGATCTGTTTGGCAACGTCAAGCATACTTTCTCCAGAAGAAATCATGTCGTCGATGATAACAACGTCTTTACCTTCTACAGAGTCGCCAAGGAACTCATGAGCTACGATGGGGTTCTTGCCATTTACCACTGTGGAATAATCACGTCTCTTATAGAACATGCCCATATCAACGCCCAGAATATTGGAAAAATATACGGCTCTGGACATAGCACCCTCATCCGGACTGATGATCATGAGATGATCATTGTCAACCTGGAAATTGTCAACGTTCTTTATCAGAGCTTTCAGGAACTGATAGGTTGGGAAAAAGTTGTCAAAACCATTTAACGGAATGGAGTTCTGCACACGCGGGTCATGAGCATCAAACGTGATGATATTGGATACGCCCATATCACTTAATTCACGAAGTGCCAGTGCGCAGTCAAGAGATTCTCTCTTCTTACGTCTGTGCTGACGGCCTTCATAAAGGAATGGCATGATTACATTGATACGATGTGCCTTACCTGTAGCTGCGGAAATAATTCTCTTCAGATCCTGAAAATGGTTATCCGGAGACATGTGATTCTCATGACCGCAGACAGTGTATGTGGAACTGTAGTTGGTAACGTCTACCATAATGTAAAGGTCGGTTCCTCGGACAGATTCCTTAATGATTCCCTTACCTTCACCGGTACCGAAACGCGGACATTCGCACTCCACGATAAAAGAGTCTTCGCTGTATCCCTGTGGAACATTGTCAAGGCCCTTCTTTTCTACAAGTTCCTTACGGAATTTTACCAGGTTTCTGTCTACCTCCTCTGCAAGTTCGCGGCAGCCCTCCAGCGCAGCGATACGAATAGGTGCGACAGGCATAGATTTCTCAAGCAATTCTATGTTCGGCATGATATTCCTCCTAAGTAGTATGCTAATTATCGATTCGATTATCTGCAAAAAAAGTGGGGACACATGTCCTTTACCTTTGCAGATCTCTTCTTTATATTTATAACATTTGCCCTAAATGTCGTCAAGGAATTTATTGATTTTTACTTGAAAAATTACCCGGACGTGAGCAGGAAATGAAAGTTTTTGTTGTGTTTTTCGGGAAAACTTGTTATATTAAAAATAATGGCTTTATTATGCTGAGCCAGAGATGGACGATCTGTGATGTTGTATTCGGGTCTCTGAATCTAAAAATGTATTTGAAAAATGATTTTTCAAACAGATTCTGGAACAGAGCTGACGCGACAGATCGCATTTGACTTATAATGGAGATAAATGTGAAGAAACAAAATAAACACGTGATTGCAATTGTGCAGGATGGAAGTATCGCACAGGAACTGGAGCTTGTGCCGGGAGATATACTGCTCACTGTAAACGGTCAGCCTGTGGAAGATATATTTGACTACCGATATCTGATGAATGAAGAATTCGTTGTTCTGGAAGTGGAAAAAGGCAAACGGAGAGATCTGGGAGCTGGAGGTGGAGAAGGAATATGAAGAAGACCTTGGGATTACCTTTGAGAAGGATCTGATGGATGATTATCGTTCCTGTTCCAATCACTGCATTTTCTGTTTTATTGACCAGATGCCGCCTGGAATGAGAGATACTCTTTATTTTAAAGATGATGATTCCAGATTGTCCTTCATACAGGGAAATTATGTGACCCTGACCAATATGAGTGATCATGATATAGACCGGATCATCCGGTACCATCTGGAGCCCATTAATATTTTCCATCCAGACCATGAATCCGGAACTGAGATGTAAAATGCTCCATAACCGCTTCGCCGGGGATGCATTGAAGAAGCTTCAGAAACTGTATGATGCAGGAATCACTATGAATGGGCAGATTGTTTTGTGCAAAGGAGTTAATGACGGTAAGGAACTGGATGACAGTATTCGTAAGATGTCTGCCTATGCACCAGTACTTCAGAGCGTTTCAGTAGTTCCGGTTGGTCTGACTAAGTTTCGTGAGGGGTTGTATCCGATGGAACAGTTTCAGAAGGAAGATGCATTAGAAGTTCTGGAGATTATTCATTCCTGGCAGAAGAAAATGATGGACCAGTATGGCATTCATTTTATCCATGCTTCAGATGAATGGTACATTCTGGCAGGGAAGGATCTGCCTCTGGAAGAGTCCTACGATGGCTATCTTCAGCTGGAAAACGGTGTGGGAATGCTTCGGCTCCTTGGCGAAGAAGTGAAAGAAGCTGTTGCAGGCAGGACAGGAGATGACCGAAGGATAAAGGCTGTCAGTGCTACAGGAGCTTTGGCGGCACCATTTATTAAGAAATATATGGAGATGATCCATGAGAAATTTCCAAAAGTAGAAGTGGATGTGATCTCCATAAGAAACGAATTTTTCGGAGAAACGATTACGGTGTCTGGTTTGATCACGGGACAGGATCTGATCAGACAATTAAGCGGCAGAGACCTTGGAGAGAAGCTTTTGCTTCCCTGCAACATGCTGAAAAATTGAAGAAGATGTTTTTCTGGATGATATCTCTGTGGAAGAGCTTTCCAGGAAACTGAACGTAGAAATTTGTAATTGTGGATGAAGGCGGTTCAGACCTTGTGTCTGCAGTCCTCGATCCGATTGAACATAAGAAACAGAAAAGGAGACAAATGTATGAGCAAACCGGTAGTAGCAATTGTGGGCAGGCCTAATGTAGGAAAAATCCCACATTGTTTAATGTACTGGCAGGAGATAAGATTTCCATTGTTAAAGATACGCCAGGTGTAACCAGAGACAGAATTTATGCAGATGTATCATGGCTGGACAATGATTTTACTATTATTGACACAGGTGGTATTGAACCGGATAGCGGCGATGTGATTCTTTCTCAGATGAGGGAGCAGGCTCAGATTGCTATTGATACTGCGGATGTCATTATCTTTATTACAGATGTACATCAGGGACTTGTGGATTCTGATGCGAAAGTTGCAGATATGCTTCGCCGCAGCGGCAAACCAGTGGTACTTGCAGTGAATAAGGTGGACAGCATTCAGAAATATATGATGGATGTTTATGAATTTTATAATCTGGGAATCGGCGAGCCATTTGCCATTTCTGCAGCTAACCGTCAGGGACTTGGAGATATGCTGGACGAGGTTGTAAAGCATTTCCCGGAGGATGCGGGAGAGGATGAGGATTCCGATATTCCGAAGATTGCGATTGTAGGTAAACCTAATGTTGGTAAGTCCTCTCTGATCAATAAGCTGCTGGGGGAAGACCGTGTAATCGTTTCGGATGTTGCCGGAACCACTCGTGATGCAGTTGATACGAAGGTTACCTGGAACGAAAAAGATTATATTTTTATCGATACAGCCGGACTTCGCCGGAAAGCAAAAGTAAAAGAAGAAATTGAGCGCTTCAGTGTGATCCGTACTGTAACAGCTGTAGAACGTGCAGATGTTGTAGTTGTAATGATTGACGCATCGGAAGGCGTTACAGAGCAGGATGCAAAAATTGCCGGAATTGCCCATGAGAAAGGCAAGGGTGTGATCATTGCAGTGAATAAATGGGATGCTATTGAAAAAAATGACAAGACCATTTACAAACATACCAACCGTATTCGGGAGGTTCTTTCCTTTATGCCTTATGCAGAGATCGTATTTATTTCTGCCAGAACAGGCCTTCGGATTTCCAGAATGTTCGAGACACTGGATGCGGTAATTGAGAATCAAACTATGCGTATCCAGACTGGTGTGCTTAATGAGATCCTTGCAGAAGCAGTTGCCATGCAGCAGCCGCCGTCTGACAGGGGCCGCCGTCTGAAAATTTTCTACATGACACAGGTTGCGGTAAAACCGCCTACATTCGTAATCTTTGTCAATGACAAAGAACTTATGCATTTTTCCTACACCAGATATCTGGAAAATAAAATCCGGGATGCCTTTGACTTTGGGGGCACACCGCTGAAATTTATTGTAAGAGAGCGCGGAGAGAAGGAATAAAGATGGAACGTATTATTTGTCTGGCTATTGGATATTTGTTTGGAATGTTTCAGACGTCATACATTATCGGAAAAATCCATCACATGGATATCCGTCAATATGGAAGCGGCAATGCAGGAACTACCAATGCCCTTCGTACTCTTGGAAAAAAAGCGGGGGCAATGACTCTTATTGGCGATATGCTTAAATGTGTGATTGCCATTCTGATCGTGGATGCAGTATTTAAGAATCGGTATCAGGAAATTCTTCCATTGCTTGGCATGTACACGGCAGCAGGCTGTGTGCTTGGACATAATTTTCCGTTTTATCTTGGATTCAGGGGCGGCAAGGGAATTGCAGCTTCTGCGGGAATGCTGCTGGCAATGGACTGGAGAGTATTTCTGATCTGCGCGGTGATCTTTATTGGGCTGGTAGCTATTACCCGCTATGTGTCATTGGGGTCAATGGCAGCATATGTAGGTGCGCTGATTTGTTTCATTGGGTTTGGCGCTGCGGGAAGTTATGGCATGGATTTCCCTCATACATTAGAGATGGATGTGATCATGGGACTTATGACAGCACTTGCAATTTACAGACACAGGGCGAATATTTACCGCCTTTTAAATGGAACTGAGAATAAGCTTGGTGCAGCGAAAACTGCAGCCAAATAAGATGAGGTGATAAAATGGCAAAAATCAGCGTAATGGGAACCGGAAGCTGGGGAACAGCACTTGCAATACTGCTTCACAACAATGGTCATCAGGTTATGTTGTGGTCTGCACATCCGGAAAAGGCAGCTAGCTTGAATGAGAACAGGGAGGATCCGAAAAAACTTCCTGGAATTAAAATTCCGGAGGAAATCGCGATAACCGGTGATGAAAAAAAGGCTTTGGATTCACCAGATATAGTTGTGTTTGCCTCACCATCCGCTTATATGCGTGCTATCAGCAAACGGCTTTCCCCATTGATTCGACAGGGACAGATTATTGTAAATGTGGCGAAAGGTGTAGAAGAAAATACGCTTATGCCTGTGTGTGATGTTATTAAAGAAGAGATTCCTCAGGCAGATGTTTGTGTGCTTTCAGGACCAAGCCATGCAGAAGAAGTAAGCCGCGGACTCCCTACTACGTGTGTAGTCAGTGCCCGCAAAAAAGAGACCGCTGAATATCTTCAGGGCCTTTTTATGAGCCCTGTATTTCGTGTGTATACAACACCGGATATGCTAGGGGTAGAACTTGGCGGTGCCCTTAAGAATGTAATCGCCCTGGCAGCAGGGACTGCCGACGGCTTAGGGTATGGAGACAATACAAAGGCAGCTTTGATCACAAGGGGAATAGCAGAGATGGCGCGGCTTGGTGCCAAGATGGGCGCTAAACTGGAGACTTTTGCCGGCCTTTCCGGAATTGGTGATCTGATCGTTACCTGTGCCAGTGTGCACAGCCGAAACAGACGCGCCGGCTATCTGATGGGAAAGGGATACACCATGCAGCAGGCTATGGATGAGGTACAGATGGTTGTAGAGGGGGTTTATTCCGCAAAGGCAGCCAAAGCGCTGGCTGAAAAATATGATGTGGAAATGCCGATCATTATGGAAGTAAATAAGCTTCTGTTTGAAAACAAGCCTGCATCTGAAGCAGTGAAAGATCTGATGCAGAGAGAAAAACAGGGGGAAATTTCCTGGGAACTGTGAGTGTGGCTGCTGAATTTGACAAGTAAGTTGCAGCAAAACATAAAATACAGAAAATATAACTGAAAGAACAAAACTGCCAAAAAAAACTGCCAGGGCAGTGAGCAAAAAACGAAAAAAATATGCTCACTGTCCTGGCAGTTAATAATTTACAAAGGGTGAAAAGATTAAAAAAATAACATCCTTCAGATCATCCGGCACATGGGATGTATGGAGATCTTCATTCAAAGTATCCATGATCGCCATATCTTCGTCCTCAATATTGAAATCAAAAATATTGGCGTTGGAAACGATGCGGTCTGGATTGACGGATTTCGGAATTACGGAAATACCTTTCTGGATTGCCCAGCGAAGACCGACCTGAGCAGGGGTATGTGCATACTTGGTCCCGAGAACGCACATTACATCATTGTCAAGGTAA
>ENA-OQDT01000782-OQDT01000782.1-human-gut-metagenome-genome-assembly--contig:-NODE-782-length-20386-cov-4.144430_pt1 | contig 20386 bp, 17 predicted proteins | sample MGYA00242786_ERZ504617 | MGnify/ENA primary metagenome ERZ504617 (study PRJEB26092, sample SAMD00036337) | human gut metagenome | host: Homo sapiens | study: EMG produced TPA metagenomics assembly of...
AATGATATCTCTACGGAATCGTAGGTCAGTATTTTTCTATCCATTTCTGTAAACCATCCTTGTTAATACTTACCAAATCAGGGGCAAAATATCTTTTGCCCCTGAAATATCATCGTTCACATATTCTTCATTTATTGTTACAGTTTAGTTGATATCCAAATCCGCTGTCAGTTCATAATAATCACATGGATGTGCAGTCAGTCCTGTTACATTAGACTGCATGATCATACTCATTCTCAGGTAAGAGCAGAATACATAGGCATTGTCATCCAGGATTGTCTGCTGCATCTGAATCGCCAGATCTGAACGCTTATCTGCGTCGAATTCTTGCTTCATCTGTTTTTCCAGATCTTCCAGTTTATCACTGTGATAATGTCCGTTATTGCTTGCAGATTCATCCAGTGTGCAGGAAGTGAAGAAATACTCCGGATCTCCTGTAGGTGCAGTTACCATGGCACTTGCATATACATCCCATAATGCAGGGTCTTTACGGATAGTATTATTATCAGAGGTACAATTTATCTGAACATCCATACCGATTTCTTTTAAGGTTGCCTGTGCAGACTCTGCAAGAAGCGGAAGCTCCTGACGGCTGGGATAAGTAAGCCAGCGGATCTCCAGTTTCTGTCCGTCTTTTTCACGGATACCGTCACCATCAGAATCCACCCATCCTGCTTCCTCCAGAACCTTCTTTGCCCCATCAGGATCATAGCTCTCTGTTGTCAGATTCTGCCCTCCAAAAGAGAAGGTATCCGGGAAAACACCGACTGCAGGATATCCATATCCATTCAGAAGCACAGACACAAAGCTGTCCTTATCAATACCCATGGCAATTGCTTTACGCACTGCCGGGTCAGATGTTACAGGACTTTCAAAGTTCATCCACGCATAGAATGCACGGCTTGTAGCTGTACTGGTAAATGTAAAGTCATCATTTTCAAATAAAGGATAGCTTGCATATGCCATACCATAGGCAGCATTAATCTCCCCTGCCTGAAGAGCCATTGCCAGTGTATCACCGTCAGAGATTGTACGGACAGTGATCTCATCCACATTCACATCTCCGTTCCAGTAGTTTTCATTCTTTACAAGATTAACATGATCATCTGTCACCAGTTCAGTTGCCACATAAGGACCTGTACCGATCACTATACCATCATCACTGATACCTGCCTGCATATCAATAATACATCCATAAGGATCACTGAGATAATTGATCAGTGCAGGCTTCGGTTCTGTAGTCTTTATGGTAACAGTATTTCCATCTGCCTCGATAGTATCAATGCAAAGATCTCCTGCTGCACGCTCATGATTGGCAACCAAAGCCTCCAGGCTTTCCTTTACTGCTTCTCCGTCACAGGCACGTCCATTGGAAAACACAACTCCGTCGTTCAGTGTGATCTTCCAGGTCAGCTCGTCAATATTTTCATACTCTTTTGCGATCCATGGCTCTATTTCCATTGTATCAGAATAACGGAAAAGAGTTTCCCCTACTCCATAACGGATGCAAGCCCATCCTGCATAGGTATTCTGAGGATTAATATCTGCCTCCTCATTTTCCGCATTAAAGGTGGTATCGCCAAATACCAATGTCTTTTTTTCTGCTGCCAGTGTTGGCATAGCTGTCATTCCTACTGCCAGCCCCAGGGCAATTGCCATTGCCAGAAATTTCTTTGTTCTCATTTTCTTTCCTCCTCGTTTGTTTTCATATTACTTATCATGAACGGCTGTTCTTAGGATCCAGATAGTCACGAACTGTATCACCTAACAGATTGAAAATTGCCACAGATATAAAAATTGCAATTCCAGGTGATAATACTACCCATGGATATGTTTGGATCATACTTCGTCCGCTGCTCATCATACTTCCCCATTCAGCCATGGGAATCTGTGCTCCCAGTCCAAGAAATGACAGACCTGCAAGTTCCATCATCATGGTACCGATATCAAGCATGGCTGTTACCAGAACAGGGCCCAGCATATTTGGAAGAATATGTCTGAGCATAATCTGACCTGAGCTGTCACCTGCCAGTATGGCAGCATGAATATAGGGTTCCTCTTTTAATGCCAGAGTCTGCCCTCTGGCAATACGTGAATATTTCGGCCAGCTTACTACTGCCAGTGCTATAACAGCATTCTGAATGCCTCCCCCAAGAATAGCTGCAATCGCCATGGCAAATACAAGCCCAGGGAAAGCAAGACATATATCTGAGATTCTCATCATAACAGTATCTGCAGCTCCGCCAAAATATCCGCAGCATACACCCACAGCTGTTCCTAACACAAAAATCACAGCAACCAGGATAAAGGTCGAAAAAATACTGGCTCTTGCACCACTTATAACTCTGGACAGCATATCTCTCCCATATGTATCTGTTCCCATAGGATGCTGAAGACTGGGGGGCTGAAGTGCACTTGCCAGATCCTGTGCATAAGGGTCATATGGACAGAGATGCTCTGAAAAAACTGCAAGTATCACAAGCCCTATTGCCAGAATAAGAAAAAAGACCAGCTTTTGTTTTATATGGTTTTTCTTAATCTTCTGTACACGCACTGTCACATTTTTATTCTGCTTTTCACTCATTGTTTCACACCTCCCAGACGGATTCTCGGATCCAGGAACCGGTATGACAGATCTGTAAGCAGATTTACTACAACATAGATGATCGCCATCCACATAACATATGCCTGAATAATAGGATAATCACGCATGGAGATAGCATCTACTGCCATCTTTCCAACTCCATCCCACATAAAGATTGATTCTACGATTGCAGTTCCTCCCAGCAGATTTCCCACTGACAGCATCAGCAAGGTAATGATGGTTACCAGCGAAGCCTTCATAATACTTTTCCAAAGAGTGACAGAAAACTTTACTCCTCTTGCTTTCGCTCCTGCCACATAATCTTTACTCAGTTCATCCAGCACAGTTGCACGGACCTGGCGGAGATACTTGGCTGACATGGCAATTGCCAGAGTGATTGCCGGCATTGCCACACTCTTTAAACTTACATCTTTGGATATAACCGGAAAAATCCGCAACCTGATCGCAAGAAAATACATCAACAGCAATGATACAAAAAAATTAGGAAGACTGTTTCCTATAAAGCTGCATAAACGGATCAGATAATCCGTAATCGTATTCTGTTTCACTGCTGACAGAATCCCCAGAGGGATTGATATGATGATGGTCAGCAAAATAGATGTCACTGTAAGAAGCAGCGTTGCCGGAAGCTTCGATATGAACGTATCAAAAACCGGAAGACTGGATACATAGCTGTTTCCCATATCTCCATGAAGCAGTTTCCCAAGCCACACAAAATACTGGGTCAGAAATGGTTTGTCCAGTCCCAGCTGTTCTCTGGCTGCATTTAACTTATCTTCTGACAGAATCTGTCCTGTATTTTCCATTTTTTGTGTCACTACATCACTTCCCGCAATCCGCATCATGCCATAGGAGAGAAAAGTAATCGCAAACAAAATGGGAATCAGCTGGAGCAGTCGTCTGAATGCATATTTTCTCATTTGATTATCTCCATTTTATAATTTTTCAAAATTGTACTCCTAATTAGCCACCATTCAGTTTAACAAAAGCAAAAATAGCCCACAACCCACCCTGGGGGTTATAAGCTATTCTTAATTTGAATATCTATCGTCATTTTTGGAATAGGTTTTTTTAATATCAGCAATAATTTAAAACAACCATCCCATTTTATTCTAAACTATGTTATACTACAAGAGCTGTCGAACCTCCAGCAGGAAGGAGGTGAGTTTCATGGAAGCAATTTTTACTTCATTTCTTGTCTCTGTCATAGCAGGCGTAGTTAGCTACTACATATGCAAATGGCTGGACAGCGGACATTAGACAGCAACAGTCTAAACGGAACAGCTCACCGTAACGAGCAAGAAAGCCCTCAGAGCGGCAACTCTGAGGGCTTTCGTTTCGCTTCATGGAAATTTCACTTCATTTCTTAGCTACTATTAGTATATGCAAAATAAGTTAAAAAGTCAACTGCAATTTTTATTAATGCTTCGGCAATTAATGCTTCGGCAGTCTGCTCTTTAAAAACTCCACAAGTTCTGCCACACTCTCATCCATTTCTTCTCCTTTGTGGAGTATAAAACCAAAAATCACTTTACTGTCTCCAAGATCCAGAGGGATTCCCCGGTGTAGTTCCTTCTTTGTTTTCTGACAGGTAACTTCCGCTTATATTTGCCACCTTACTGTTCTTCAGCATTTTTTCCATAATATAATCACTGTTGGTCAGCACGGAAATATCAATATCCTTCCATTGGAATGCATCTTCTTTTACAGCACCGATGTCAAAAAATTCATCCTGATAATTCTGTATAAAACGGATTCCCTCCAGGTCTTCCAGTTCTGCCCTCTCTTTGCCGGAATTGTAAAGCTCTGTCAGCCCTCCCGGATACAGCATTACATCTGTTTCATAGATAGGTTCGAAATGCATTTTGTTTTTTGACAGTTCATACAGGAAATTTTCCTTCTGCTGACTGAGGATATATACAAAACCAATGTCATCCATATAATCCCGTACTCTTTCCATTACGCTTTGTACGCCTGCTGTTGTTACCTGGAAATGGTACTTTTTTTCCATAGGTTTCATTATAAAAGTCTACAAACTGATTGGCAAACCAGGAACTGGGATTTAAAGATATCCGGATCCATTTTGTCATTCCGCTGGAAGCCATATTTTCCAGAACATTTACTTCATTTATAATTTTCGACGCATATTCATAAATCTTGTGCCCCTGTACTGTCAGTCTGATTCCTCTTGGAAGCCGTTCAAAAAGCTGCATTCCCAGCGTATCTTCCAGTCCCTTGATCACCTTGCTGACGCTGGGCTGTGTAGAATACAGATTTTTCGCAGCATCACTGAATGAACCTGTCTGCGCACATACTACGAAATACTGTAATTGTTTTAAATCCATAAAGATTTTATCCCTCTTTCTGTTTTTATTATCTGAAAGATCAGCCTGCGAGATGCAGCATCTCGATCAGGAACAGCCAGCTCAGGCCATAATAGGTAATTACTGCAACAAGGTCATTCACTGTTGTGATCAGCGGACCTGATGCTACTGCCGGGTCAATATTGATTTTCTTAAAGAACAATGGAATACAGGTGCCTACTGCACTGGAGATCAACATAGCCAGCAACAGTGCCACACCGATACATCCGGATACTGCATAGGCAAACAGGAAGGTCTTTCCCTTTAAACAGATAAATATACAATCCAATCAGCGCAAAAGACAGAATTCCAAGAAGTCCGCCATTACACAGACCAATTCTCATTTCCTTCCACACAAGTTCCAGTTTCTGCTTACCTGTCAGAGATTCATCCATCAGCACACGAATCGTCACAGCCAGAGACTGGGTACCCACATTACCTGCCATATCAAGGATCAAAGACTGGAAGCACATAATGATTGGAAGTGCAGTCACCACCTTCTCAAAAATTCCTACCACTGAGGAAACTACCATGCCAAGTCCCAGAAGAATGATCAGCCAGGGCAGACGTTTCTTCATACTTTCTTTCAGTGGCTCCTTTAAATCCTCTTCTGCAGTCAGACCGGCCAGCTTCGCATAGTCATCACCCATCTCATCATCAACCAGGTCAATGATACTGGCAGATGTGATGACACCCAGAAGCTGATTATCGTTGTCAAGAACCGGAATAGAATCCTCAGAATAATCTTTCAGTTCTTCGATACAGGCATCAATATTCTCTTCCGCATATACATATGGATAGGAAGTCACCACCAGATTCTCAAGCAGATCATCCCGTCTGGCAATGATCAGTTCTTTCAGATTAATGGCCCCATAAAATTTCTGCTGCTCTGTCACTACAAAAATAGTGGAGATATTGTCATTTTTTGCAGCCTGTTCGATCAGACTGCTCATTGCCTGCTTAACTGTCAGTTTATCTGTGATCACAATATAATTTGTTGTCATGCGGCTTCCGATCTCATCCTCATCAAAGGATGCGATCATCTCCACATCACGTCGAACCTCAGGTTCAAGCAGATCGATCAGTATTTTTTTCTTTGTTTTTTCAACTTTATTTAATACATCTGCAAGAGCATCTGTCTCCATTCTGGATAAAATGGCTGCTGCTTTTTTCACATCCATTTCATTCAGATACTCTGCTGCATTCTCCTCATCTGTATATTCAAAAATATCAGAGAGCATATCTGTATCCAGGATACGGTACAGCTTGCACCGCTCCTGTACAGTCAGTTTCGGCATTACATCTGCCAGGTCATTCTCATGATAATCCTGCAGCCTTTCTCCCATAACGGCCGGAGAGGTGTTGCTGCGGATGATCTTCAGAATTTCTTTGGAATAATCCTGTACTCTTTTCTCCATTCTTTCATCCTCCGTTTTTTTTGCATAAAAGCACACCAAAAGAAAGCAGTCTGTTATTTATTACATTTTACTGCCATTTCTTCCATGCATTTTTCCAGCACAATAAACCGCAGGGTATCAAACCATAACCTGCTATTCATCCGCTGTCCATAACTGTCCGGCATCTTCGCCGGATCATTACTGCTCAATATGTAATTGCATGATTCGGGGGAATTTCATAAATACAGGATAAGAAATGAAAAAGACATCCAATCTTCCACATACAGAAACTGTCAGATCACCGACAGTAAAAAACTTCTATTTTATATGCATACATGGAAAAATCCTGAAAATATATGACTACAGCAGAACAAAAACGGCTGCTATACTCATATACTCTTTTTAATTCAGATCCTGTGCTACTACTTCGCCCATGAGAATCGCAATTATCCATTCTGTTCCACCTGCCTTTTCTTTAAATTTACGATTTCGGATATCAGACCCTGTTTTCGGGAATCTGATTTTCTAACAGCAAATTTTTATGCTGTTCCCTATTTTTGAAACAGCATTTTTAAAATTATTTTCAATTTGGCACAGTTATTGTAACCGCCCAGTAGAGAAAAAGCAACCCTGTTTTCTCATTTTTTACATTAATTTTGTTAATGTTAATGATAAGTTTGCTTCTTTTATTCCTAAATGATAGAATATAATTAGAAATTTACAAATAATAAGATTATTGCCATAAACATGCAAGACTATAATTGATATTCACAGGAGAAAAAATATGTCATTTATCAGTGTAATTTGATGTTATGGGGCCGAAACATGATCGGTCCTTCAAGTTCACATACCGCAGGTGCGGCGCGTATTTCCTATCTTGCCCAGAAAATGATCGAAGGCCCGTTAAAGAGAGCCGACTTCATCCTGTACGGCTCTTTTGCAAAAACTTACCATGGTCACGGTACTGACCGAGCTCTGCTGGGTGGTATTATGGGATTCTCTACTGATGATATGCGCATCCGAAATTCTTTTGATATTGCTCATGAAAAAGGTCTGAAATTCTCTTTCACTCCAAATGAGCAGGAAACAGATATTCATCCGAACACCGTAGATATCTGCATGGAAAATGAAAAAGGCCAGAAAATGACCGTACGCGGCGAATCCCTTGGAGGAGGCAAGGTCCGTATTGTAGATATCAATCACGTACAGGTAGACTTTACAGGCGAGTACAGTGCAGTGATCGTGATTCATCAGGACACTCCCGGCGTTGTGGCCTATATTACCAAATGCCTGAGTGACCGCAATATCAATATTGCATTTATGCGTCTGTTCCGTGAAAGCAAGGGAGAGATTGCTTATACAATCGTAGAATCTGACGGCAAACTTCCTGAGAATATCGTTCCTGCGATTCGCGAGAACCCGAATATTCATGAAGTTATGATCGTACAGATGTAAAGAAAGGAGGATTTTTATCATGGATTTTAAAAATGCAAATGAACTCTTAGCACTCTGTGAAGAAAAAAATCTTCCTATCTCAGAGATTATGCGTATCCGTGAGATTGAGCTTGGCGAAACAGCCTCTGAGATTGTAAATAAAAAAATGACACGAGTACTGGGAATTATGAAAGATGCTGCTTTCTCACCAATCAGACAGCCGGTAAAATCTATGGGTGGTCTGATCGGCGGCGAAGCCAGAAAGCTGAGTCTCCACGCTCAGGAGAAAAAAGGTCTCTGCGGAAATCTGCTTCAGAAGGCAATTACTTATGCTATGGCTACACTGGAAACGAATGCCTCCATGGGACTGATCGTGGCCTCTCCTACTGCCGGTTCTGCCGGAATCGTACCGGGGCTGATGCTGGCAATGCAGGAACATTATCAATTCTCTGATGAAGAGATTATACGGGCATTATTTAACGCAAGTGCCATTGGTTATCTGGCAATGCGAAATGCAACTGTTGCAGGTGCGGTAGGCGGATGCCAGGCCGAGGTAGGGGTTGCATCTGCAATGGCTGCATCTGCTGCTGTAGAGCTGATGGGAGGTTCACCGAAAGAATGTACTTTTGCTGCATCTACTGTTCTTATGAACATGCTCGGTCTGGTATGCGATCCGGTCGGCGGTCTGGTAGAATATCCATGTCAGAACAGAAATGCTGCAGGTGTGGCAAACGCTATAATTGCCGCAGAAATGGCTCTCGCAGGAATCCCGCAGTTGATTCCTCTGGACGAAATGATCCAGACGATGTTTACCGTGGGTAAAAAGCTTCCTGCAGAACTGCGTGAAACTGCTATGGGAGGATGCGCTACTACGCCATCTGCATGTAAAGCATGCCATATATGCAGTTAACAGGCTGACAAATAAAAAAACTGTCTCTGTAATGCACCTATTTTCTACGTATAATGTGCATATACAGGACAGTTTTTTATTATTTTTCCAGCTTTGCCAGCACTTTTGATGTAAAATGTGTATCGAAAAACTGAACAAAAGGTCCGAATCCAAATGCACTGACCAGTGTTCCCAGTCCGACGATTCCCCCTGCAAGCCAACACACCAGTGCACTGATCGCATCATTAGATACTCTGCACCAGAAATACGGAATTTTCGGCCATTTTTCTGTCATGATCAGAGAAATACTGTCATATGGTGCAACTCCCTGTTTCGGAAGCTGGTACATGGAAATTCCAAGGCTTGTTATGATAACTCCAATAAATACGGTAACCACCTGCATTGCCATCTGATCCGGTGCATCGATCACAGATGTGATCAGGTTATAGAAAAATGTAACAAAATATCCAAGGAATAACGCATTTATGATCGTTCCCAATCCGATAAGCTTTCTTCCCCAGATAATTTCTATTACAAAAAATCCCAGATTCAGAAGAATTAAAAAAACGGGCATATTCAATTCCCACACATTCTGCCAGTGCCATCACCATTCCGCTGAAAGGGTCATTTCCAAGTCCAGAAAGTTTAAATATCGCAATTCCCAAACCAAGGATTATATTTCCAAGCAACATTACGACCACATACTTCCAGTTTATTTTTCTGATCCATTCACTCATCTCTTTTTCCTCCGTAAAATTAACTCTTTCTATCATATCAGACAGTAAAATACTTTACAATATTCTTTCTGTAAATTGTTTTCCACTATTTTATTGTGATTTTGGCATATTCATGCCAAAATCACCTCGCAGGATCGTGGTGTGTGAACAGTTACAAAACTACTTGATTTACTCCATGAATGTGACTATAATGAGAAAAGCGTATATAGGTGTATATACACCCTTCTATACATAATAAAAACAGGAGAAAATATAATCTATGGAAAAAGTTAAAAAGCATTTCTCAGACGCAAAGACATCGAAATCTCCATAAAACGTTATGGAATCGATGCCCTTGGTGCCATGGCGCAGGGTCTTTTCTGCTCCCTGCTGATTGGCACGATCATCAATCACACTTGGAACACAGTTTCATATTTCATTTCTGACCACTGCTGTGGCAACTGTAAACGACACACAGTATACCGTAGGCTCTCTGGCATCTGCAATGAGCGGTCCTGCCATGGCTGTTGCCATCGGCTATGCGCTGCATTGTCCACCGTTGGTGTTGTTTTCACTGATCACTGTTGGCTTTGCATCTAACGCATTAGGCGGTGCAGGCGGACCACTGGCTGTATTATTTGTTGCCATCTTCGCTTCCGAAATCGGAAAAGCAGTATCTAAGGAAACCAAAATTGATATTCTGGTCACTCCACTTGTCACGATCGGTGTAGGTGTTGCCCTGTCCGCGTGGTGGGCTCCGGCACTTGGAAGTGCAGCAATGAAAGTGGGAAATATTATTATGTGGGCAACCAACCTGCAGCCGTTCCTGATGGGAATCCTTGTTTCTGTATTTGTGGGTATTGCACTGACACTTCCTATCTCATCTGCCGCAATCTGTGCTGCGCTTGGCCTTACCGGACTTGCCGGAGGAGCTGCTGTAGCAGGCTGCTGTGCACAGATGGTAGGTTTTGCAGTAATGTCCTTCCGCGAAAATAAATGGGGTGGTCTTGTTTCTCAGGGAATCGGAACATCCATGCTCCAGATGGGAAATATCGTAAAAAATCCACGCATCTGGATTGCACCGATCCTTACTTCTGCCATCACCGGACCTCTTGCAACCTGTCTGTTCAAACTTCAGATGAACGGTACTCCGGTTTCTTCCGGTATGGGTACCTGCGGTTTCGTAGGACAGATTGGTGTCTACACCGGATGGATGAATGATATTGCCGCAGGAACAAAAACAGCGGTCACAGGCTGGGACTGGGCCGGACTTTTGCTGATTTCCTTTATCCTGCCTGCAATCCTGTGTCCGCTCATCAACATGTTTATCCGTAAGCTTGGATGGGTGAAAGACGGGGATATGACACTTTCATAAGCAAAAACAGCTGCGTTACCTGTCAATTGAAACTGTTATTTGATAAAAATTTCAGCTAACAGTTTCAATGGTAACACAGCTGCTTTTTATTTTTCCACTTCCGTATATTGATTTCCCTGAGGATCACTCAAATTGTCATCCACATAAATTTTTCATCTCTTTGGAAATCGCCTTTCAGTGATAAGATTTTTATATTCGTACTTCTTCATCCATTTTAAGCAATGCACTCTTAGCCAGCTGATCTGCCTCTTCATTGTAGTGATTGCCCGTATGAGCTGCTATTTTACAAAAAGAAATCTTTACTTTCTTTCCTGCTTCCTGCATATGAGCAGCATATTTGCTGGTCAGAGGTGTTTTGGCTCTCCACACACCTGTTACCCACTTCTCTACACCTTCGTAATCATAGCGGATTTCCACAGCTGGATATTTGTTTTCTATGGCCCAGTTTACTGCAGTCATGGAACCAAGCATCTCTCCTGCCACATTTCGGATCGCGACTCCTGCAGGGTCACTGCCGCTTCCGGATTTACGGATTTCCTGTCCATCCGGTGTAAGGATCACACAGCCGAATGCATATCTGCCAATACTTTTCTCGAAACTTCCATCTACATAAGCAATAACCATATTTTCAGGTACTTCCACGATTCCTGCCGCCTCTTTTGCTTTATCACCGGATACATTTCCTGTTGTCTCCATGTTCAGAAAAGCCAATGCTTCCTCTTTCTCTGTAAATCCCCGAAACTCAGCTCCTGAATATCCGCTTACTGCCTTCTGGCACTCCGCCCATGTAGCAAAAAGTCCTGTTTTATGTCCCTTGCGTACTGCATATATTTTCTTCTTTGCCATAAAATCCTCCTGAACAATCAATATTTTGACTCACATTACTTTACTATATTTTGATTAATACTATATAATCTTTCTTTCTATCAGGCAAGTTATACAATGGAAATTTCTCAAAAAAAGCAACGTGCAGATACATTTTAAAATCGAGATAAATCTTCAAATCTGAAGTTATCTGTCGACTTCAATGTTTCTGCACGTTTTTTATAATAGCAGATATTTTAATCAATACCTTCTGTTAACCTGTAGCAATTACATAAAATACTGCATTCCTCTTTATCTGAATTTATAAAGCCTTATGATACAATTCCACAATATCCTGTTTCCTGGAGGATCTTGGATTTACTGCAATATTTCCGCTCTTCATGGCGTCATCTGCCATGGCATCAATCTTGCTTTCAATCTCCTTATCAGAAATCTCTTCTCCCTTCTTTGCCTGGCGGATGGCTGTGGTCAGGTCTTCCGGGATTCCGATATCCTCGTTTAATTCCCTGATGGCATCCACCAGCATCAGTGGTTCGAATTCATCCTCATATGCAGGGATCGGACTGATATAATTATAAATCTTCAGATATCTGCCATGATCTGCCAGCGCATTATATTCTGCAATCACAGGGAGAAGAACTGCATTTGCCACTCCATGTGCCACATTAAAGAAAGCACTTACCGGATGACTCATGGCATGGACATTTCCAAGTCTTGCAAAGGAAAAGGCGATTCCTGCAAAAAGAGAGCCTGTAAGCATTGCTTCTGCTGCCTCCAGATCTGTACGTCTTGCCACAAAACGGCGGATATTTCCACCGATCAGCTCCATTGCTTTCTCTGCCATTGCGTCAGAAAACGGAGATGCTACTGTGGAAACATAAGCCTCCTCCGCATGAATAAATGCATCGATTCCGCATGCTGCTGCCACAGATGCCGGAGCAGATGTGAGAAGCTCAGGATCCAGGATCGCATATGCAGGAAGAAGTTCATAACTGAATACCGTCAGCTTATAATCTCTGCTGTGATCAGTGATAACAGAAAATGCCGTAACCTCTGAGCCGGTTCCCGCAGTAGTCGGGATTGCGATCAGCGGAACAATTTTTCCGGGAACCTTATGTGCCCCCTCATATTCTGTAATACTGCCGCCATATTTAGCCGTAACTCCCACTGCTTTTGCCACATCCATAGGAGAACCACCACCCAGCGCAACGATAAAATCTGCGCCGGAATCCTTATACGCTTCTGTCGCTTTTTCCACTGTGGTGACAGACGGATTGGCTTCTACATCTGTAAAAATATCCACTGCCATTCCAGCGTCTTTCAGATAATCCGCCGCCTTATCCACAACTCCCATTTTCCGGAGAGTTGGTCCTGAGATCAGCATTGCATGAGAACCTCCAAGCTTTTTGGCACATTCCGGAAGCTTCGCCAGAGTACCTGCACCGACTGTAATATTCTGAGGAATAAAAAATTCAAATGGATTCATTAATTTCTGCCTCTTTTCCTATTATTTTCAATATTGCAATGTGGTTTATAGCTTTATGCCATAGAGGAAAGCACCCTGTCAATAGCCGCATCGATTACCACATCAAGCTCTTCATCATCAGCCTCCGGCATAAGACTTGCTGCATCCTCATCAGAAATCAGTTCAATAAGTTTACCAAAATCTTCTTTATATTTACGTTTACAGATCGCATAAAATACAACTCCAAGTAAACTCCAGCTACCTACCATAAGCCATTCCTGAAATACCAGACTTCCACCGGAACCCGGAATACAGTAAACCAGAAGCATCAGCCCTGACATGACTACTGCCATAAAACCTACAAATTTGTAGTGGCCTACTTTGTAAGGTCTTGCCATATCCGGTTCCTTTTTACGAAGGATCAGGAAAGAGACAGAGACCATACAGTATGCAAGGCAGCATCCGAAGTTACCTGCATCACAGATCCAGACCATCATTGTTCTTCCTGCAAAAGGAGCCAGCATAGTCAGGGCACCGATCAGATACAGAGAATTAACCGGCGTTTTGTGCTTCGGATGAAGCTTTGCAAAAAACGGAGGAATCATGTAGGATTCTGCCATAGAGTACATGGCACGGGAACCGCCAAGGAGGAAGGAGTTCCATGATGTAATAATACCACACATTCCACCTACAATGATAACCTTGGCCATAATCTTTGTCCCGAAAGCCTTGGCCATGGCATCTGCTGTTACAAGTCCTGTTCCTTGCTGAGACTCAATAATCTCTGCCGGATTCAGGATATAACCTACTGCAAGAATAACCAGTGCGTAAAATACAACAGCCAGCACAACAGAGAGGATCATCATTTTACCGATTTTTTTCAGCGGAACATTAATCTCCTCTGCTGCCTGTGGGATAACATCAAAACCAATAAAGAAAAACGGAGTGATAACTGCAACCTTAATAATACTTTTCATTGCTTCACCGGTACCGTTTCCAACAAACATCTGTCCCTGAAGGTTATCCACACTTCCTGTAACCACAGAAGCCACGATCAGAATAATTCCGGCACCGCCGATAATACAGGTAAGAACAGTCTGCAGAACTGCTGCAGTTTTTGCTCCATTAATATTGATTATCATAATAAGAAAAGCAATCACAATTGCCACGATCAGCCAGGATGCATAAACATCAAAGCCTGCAACTGTATAGAGATATCCTTTCAGGAACCCCGGCCACAGATAAGTGATGATTGTGGGAAATGCACATGCCTCAAAGCAGGCAACACTTACATATCCAAGAATGATTGCCCAGGTACAGATAAAAGAACCTGTAGAACCCATTGCCCTATAGCTGAATACGTGCTCACCCCCACACTGAGGCATGGCTGCTGTAAGCTCTGCGTAAGTCAGACCTACAAAGAAGATCATGATTCCACCGATTGCAAATGCAATAGCTGCACCAAGCACACCACCGGATTCAATCCAGTTACCGGAAGAAACTACCCAGCCCCAGCCGATCATGGCGCCAAATGCAATTACAAGTATGTCCCATGCACCAAGTACTTTGTCAAATTCTGATGTTTTTTGTTCCATAGGTCAGGCCTCCTTTTTTCCGTATTTTTTTGCGATCAGATCTTCCAGATATTCTGCTGTTCCCTGAATTCCCAGAAAATCACTGTTAATAAGAATATCCCTGTTATGTCTGTCACCGCGGTTACTTCCTGTCAGTGCCAGATGTCTCTTATGATAACGTTTATCCTTCTCATCCAGCAGAAGCTTTGCATCCTTTTCCGAAAGATTATGGCTTTCCATAATGTTATGAATGCGAACATCATTAGGTGCATAAATAAATGCTCTCACCAGCTGGATTCCTTCTGTATCTTTCAGAATATAATCTGCAGACCGTCCTATGATCACGCAGGCTTCTTTCTGAGCCAGCTTCCGGATAATCTGCTTCTGTACATGAATGGCGCGGTCTGTCAGATCCGCATATTTGGAAAAGGAACCTCTCACATCACCCTGTGCACCTTTACCTGCGATGGTTCCGCCTTCCTCTACTCTGTCCATAATGTCTGTAGGGATGCCTACCTCTTTGATAATCTCATCCACAAGATCACGATCATAAAACTTAATCCCCAGATCCTGTGCAATCTTCTTACCGATGGCATTGCCCTTGGCTCCATATTCGCAGCCAATCGTAATTACCAGATGTTTCATGCTCTTCCCTCTCACACTCAAATTTTTATCAGATTCTCAAACATTTGAAATCCGCTGATTTGCTATGCAAATCGCTACTTTCTCATGTTTGGCGGGTCCCAAGTTCAAAAGTCTTATCGTGCAAGCACGAACGACTTTTTGACCTTTTGGCCCTGATATCATAAAAGGGCGCACGAATATAATTCGTGACGCCCTTGTCCTTACTGTATCACACCGTTGCCGGATTTTTATTTTTCCAGAGATTTAATTGTATCTTCGATGATTGCTACAGCTTTGTCGCACTCTTCTTCTGTAACAATAAGCGGTGGGATCATACGGATGATATGCGCTCCGATAGCTGTGATCAGAAGATGTCTGTCAAGACAACCATGTTTTACATCCACTCCGCCGATAGTATCATCAAATTCCACACCTACCAGAAGTCCCTGATGTCTTACTTCTTTTACATGAGGAAGCTTCTCAAGCTTAGCTGCAAAGTAATCGCCAACCTTCTTTGCATTTCCAGCCAAATCTCTGTCCAGAAGCTCATTCACCTCAGCCAGTGCAGCTGCACAGCTTACCGGATGTCCGCCGAATGTAGTTCCATGGGAACCTGCTGTGAAAGCTTTTGCAACCTCTGCTGTTGCACAGATGGCACCGATTGGCATTCCACCGCCCAGAGCCTTTGCCATAGATACGATATCCGGTTTGATACCATAATTCATATAGGACATAACAGCACCTGTTCTGCACCATCCTGTCTGTACTTCATCGATCAGAAGAAGCATATCGTTCTCATCACAGAATTTACGAAGTCCCTGCATGAATTCCATTGTTGCAGGATGTACGCCACCCTCGCCCTGTACAGGCTCAACCATAATGGCAATTGTGTTCTCTGTACATGCATCCTTGAAAGCCTGAAGGTCATTGTACGGTGCATAGGAGAAACCATAAGTCATAGGTCCGAATCCAACCTGGCATCCATTACCCGGCTGACCTGTTGCAGACATGGCACCAAAGGTTCTTCCATGGAATCCCATCTTTGCAGTTACGATATGATAACGGTTTGGACCATACTTTTCAATACCATATTTACGGGCCATTTTGATCATTGCCTCATTAGCCTCTGTACCAGAGTTCTGATAGAAAATCTTGTCCATTCCGATTGTTTCACAGACCTTCTCAGCAAGCAGCGCCTGCGGGATTGTGTATGGATAGTTGAATGTATGCATAATATCATCTAACTGATCCTTTGCAGCAGCTACAACCTTAGGGTTACAGTTTCCTGCGCTGTTTACTGCAATACCAGCATAAAAATCAAGATATGGGGTTTTATTCTCATCATAAATGTACATGCCCTCTGCTGTCTCTGCAAGGAAATCAAATCTCTCATAAGTCTCGATCATGTACTTGTTTACTTTGTCCTTAATGTCCTGAAAAGTTAATCCTGTGTCTTTTAATTTCATAGCTGTACCCTCCTGCATCCTTAAGATAATAAAAAAGCAAAGACAAACTGACCCGTATGGGTAAGCGCCTTTGCTTAACTTTTTCTGTGTATTATTTTGTACATCCTTACAATATCACTGCCCTTATGATTTGTCAACATGTTTTTTTGAACATTTACATTTTTTACAGAAAGATCGTTACTGAGAACGGAGTGAACAGTAACGAAAGCTCTGTGTTCTCCTTATTGTATATCCAATATTTCCTGCATATTCATGCGATATTATAAAGGTTTCTCAACAATTCATAACAACACAGCCTCTTCATGAAATGGCAGACTGACAAACCATTACATACATCCTTTCTTTTCAGATATTCATTTCCTGGTGTATCTTTTTCATCATTTTGTGCATTATATTGCACATTTTACACTCATACTTCGGATAAAATCACCTGCTTCACTACTCAGTTCTACACTATGGTAATCCACCTGCGGCAGACCGCTTCAGCAACAAAACTCCTGATACAACTGCATCAATGATAATCCAGAAAAAAACAGGTACAGCAGGCTTTCTCCTTCCCTGTGTTCCGATAGACATGCTCCTGATCCGTTTCAAACTTAAACACCTGATCTCTGTGGATTTCATACTTCTCACCATGACATTCCAGAGTAAGCACACCCTCCATAACAGCCAGATATTCTCTTGTCTTCTCCCCATGACTGCCACTGATATAAACACCACCCGGTTCCACCTCGATCCGATACACCTCCACCAGACGTGTATCCTCATAAGGCAGACAGGTCCATACCCTGTACTGTCCTGCTACCTCCTTGGTGGGAACCAGCTCTGCCGGTGTCACCAGACAACAGTCCACTCTCGGCGGCTGTATCAGCTCCTGAAACTCAATCCTCAGACCACTGGTGATCTTCCCCAGCACACCCAAAGAAGGATTGGCAGTCCCTCTCTCAATCTGAGCCAGCATACTCTTACTCACCCCTGTCTGCTCAGACACCTGATCAAGACTCATACTCTTGGATTTCCGAATCCTCTTCAGATTCACCGCCACATTATTCGATAAATAATCCATATGTTTCCTCCTTCCAAACAACTGTACTATTTCTTTTTTATATCAGCAATATAGAAATCTGTCAATTACATTACTATTCATTCCGTTCTCAGTAACGTAGCCAAAATTCATTCAAGAACACAAATTTATAGCAATTCTATAAAACCCGGTTGACAATTTCCTCTCTATAAATGTATAATGTAACCCAAGAAAACATTTGTCCACCCTATTCGGACAATGAATATCCCTATATCAGCCAAATGCCATGACAGGGAGGAGTACACAACCCCGGGAAGCACAGAGAGAAAGCGGTCGGTGCGAGCTTTCGTGAACGAATTGTGGAAGTAGCCCCCGAGCAGTGAACCAAACCGCATATCTCGTCTGATCCACAAGACCTGAACGGACATGCCAAGTAGGCTTCAACGTCAGTTCCACGTTACAGGAACACAGTATATCAGTACTGACAAAGTGCAGAGCCAGACTCTGAATACAGGTGGTACCGCGGAAACATTTTCGCCCTGGGCAAACAAGCCCAGGGCGTTTTTTACTATATTTATAGCAATCCTCTAAAATAATGCATCTTAATCCAGCCCATCAGAGTGTGAAATCCTGCGTCAGATATCTTTGCCGTGCGTCAGCACGCCTGCAGATATCTTCCTTGTCTTTCGCACTCTGCTGAACTGTCTTAAATGCATTATTTACGAGGATTGCTATAGATATCAGGGTCAAAATACCTTTTGACCCTAACATCATTTACATCTGTCACATCAAACCCGCCGCCCCACACTCGGCAGAATCAGCGCAGCGCCATTCTGCCCCACCCTGTATTCGCCAATACACAGCTCGGAAATTTATTTGTTTTCGGGTGCATTTGCAGGAGTCGTAGTAACTCTTAGTGCCTGGAAATCTGCGTTGTTCAGAAAAATCTCACTGTCTGAGCCGCATCCGCGGCGAGTTTGAGATTTTTCTGAACGGTTTTAGCAGATTTTCAGACACTTAGAGTTCCTAGACCCCGAAACCGCACCCGAAAACAAATAAATTTCCGAGCGTCCTATACACATACACAAAGGAGGTTTACCCAAATATGAAACAAATATCCGGCAACAAACTCTTAGTAAAAGCCTTAAAAGAAGAAGGCGTAGAATACCTCTTCGGCTACCCCGGAGCCTGTACCATCGACATCAGTGATGAACTCTACAAACAGGACGATGTCAAAATCATCCTCCCCCGTCACGAACAGGCCCTTGTCCACGAAGCCGACGCCTACGCCAGAACCACCGGCAAAGTCGGCGTATGTCTGGTAACCAGCGGTCCCGGAGCAACCAACCTTGTAACAGGACTTGCAACCGCCAACTATGACAGCGTACCTCTTGTATGCTTCACCGGCCAGGTAGCCCGCCACCTGATCGGCAACGATGCATTTCAGGAAGTAGACATCGTAGGAATCACCAGAAGCATCACCAAATACGGCGTTACTGTCCGCAGACGTGAAGACCTGGGACGTATCATCAAAGAAGCCTTCTACATTGCCCGCACCGGCCGTCCGGGACCTGTCCTTATCGACCTTCCAAAGGACGTAATGGCAGAACTCGGCAGCGCTGAATATCCTAAAAATGTAAACATCCGCGGATACAAACCAAACACAGATGTCCACATCGGCCAGCTCAAACGTGCCATCAAACTTTTAAATAAAGCAAAACGTCCCTTATTCCTGGCAGGCGGCGGTGTAGTAATCTCCCGCGCCCATGAAATTTTCCGAGAAGTAGTGGAAAAGACAAAAGTACCGGTTGTCACAACCGTAATGGGAAAAGGCTCTATCCCCACAGACCATCCGCTCTATATCGGAAACCTTGGCATGCATGGTGCCTATGCAGCAAACATGGCAGTCAGCAACTGCGATGTGCTGTTCTCCATCGGAACCAGATTCAATGACAGAATCACCGGAAAACTTCATGAATTTGCACCACATGCCCAGATTATCCACATTGATATTGATACAGCATCCATTTCCCGAAACATTCAGGTGGATATCCCCATTGTTGCTGATGCAAAAGAGGCTATCACCAAAATGAACGAATACGTCCAGGAATGTTCAACGGACAAGTGGCTTAACCTGATCAAAAACTGGAAAGAAGAGCATCCGCTTAAAATGCGTCCAAATGATCTTTTAAGTCCGATGGATATCCTGAAAGAGATCAACGAACAGTTTGAGAACAGTATTATCGTAACAGATGTAGGACAGCATCAGATGCTTGTCTCCCAGTATGCGGAAATCACAGAGGGCAAACAGATGATCATGTCCGGTGGTCTGGGAACCATGGGCTATGGTCTTCCAGGCGGCATCGGAGCCAAAATCGGAAATCCCGACAGACCTGTCATCGTTATCTCCGGTGACGGCGGTGTACAGATGAACATTCAGGAGCTTGCAACTGCAGTTCTGGAAGAACTTCCTGTTATCCTGTGCATCTTTAACAATGAATACCTTGGAATGGTACGCCAGTGGCAGAAGCTTTCTACGGCAAACGCTATGCTATGACCAATCTGCGCGCAGGAGCACTTTCCCAGCCGCACTGAAGGCATGGAATATCCACAGTACACACCGGATTTC
>ENA-OQDT01000784-OQDT01000784.1-human-gut-metagenome-genome-assembly--contig:-NODE-784-length-20336-cov-4.502153_pt1 | contig 20336 bp, 17 predicted proteins | sample MGYA00242786_ERZ504617 | MGnify/ENA primary metagenome ERZ504617 (study PRJEB26092, sample SAMD00036337) | human gut metagenome | host: Homo sapiens | study: EMG produced TPA metagenomics assembly of...
GATTCTCTTTAAGAGCACCGATGCAATTAAAGCCGAGTATCCAGAAGTCCCCGCTTATGAAACTTATGACGAGCTTTACGACGCAATTATGAACGCAATTCGCGCCTAAGCCAGAAACTTAATAAGTCCTGATTTCTGAGAAATCAGGACTTTATTAGATTTAATTTCTACCAATGCATCATTTTTGAAGCATCCTTATATTTTTTTCACACTCTCCCGCTCAATAAACTGCGTACACATCTGCATCTTAAGTTTGATTCCGTCATTGTCCTTGAGCATATCCCGCAGCCTTCTTACAACCGCTCTGCCCATCTCCTGCTTCGGTACGCGCAGAGTGGTCAGCGGTGGATAGGAAATAGAGGAAAAAGTCAGATCATCAAATCCTACAATAGAAACATCCTCCGGAATCCGGATTCCGAATTCCGCCATAGCCTTCATAGCACCCAAAGCAATCATGTCATTATCTGAAAAAAATGCAGTAGGCAGCTTCGCCTTCTTAGACAGATACTGCTTCATATCCTCATATGCACCGTCAATAGTAGTTGACATGGTAAAAACATAGTCCTTATTTAAATGCAGCCCTGCTTTCTGCAATGCGGTCTGATAACCTGCCGAACGGGAGCGGAAAGGTTTAATCCTGAATTTTCCCTGAAGATACCCAATTTCTTTATGTCCGTTTGCAATCAGGTACTCCGTTGCCATACGGGCTGAATCCGCATTATTAATGAGCATGGCATCAAAGCTCATATCCTCTTTCCAGTAATCAATCACAATAAACGGACAGGTCATGCCCCGGATCAGATTAATATCCGAATCCACCATCTCTGTCCCCAGAAGAATCACAGCGGACGCCTTATCGTTCATAATCCATTTCGCCTGCTCCTGATACCCGGGATCCCGCTTGTCCAGATTGCATAACTGCATCTCCATGCCACAGGCGCGGCATTCCTGCTCCACTCCGGAAATCAGCTGAATAAAAAATGGAGAGTCCTCTACCACAGAGCCGTCACGCTTAAACATCACAAATTTTACCTTGCGGATATGATTTTCCTCAAAATAGCCCAGATCCTGTGCCACTTTGAAAATTTTCGCAGATGTCTCTGCATTCACGCCTTTTTTATAATTTAATGCATTTGATACCGTCGCTGGAGAAAATCCGGTGATTCTCACTGATTTTCTTCACACTTACTTTCATATTCAAGTCCTCCTCTGTGAGTAAATATCCGCATACACATCTTTTCTTGGCCCCCTGAAAATTTTTCGCCGATTCAAACAAAAAGACGCTGCAAAACTAGGTTCTACCTGTCTTTCGCAGCGTCTTCTCTGATCATGCTTTATGCCGGGAACGCAACTCCCGCTCTTAAAATTATGTTCGGATAAGGTGTAAACTCACCTGTACGGATTGCAAATTTGCACTGTGCAGACATCTTTTTCAGATCTACGTGGTCAATTCTGCTCTCCTCTGCCTCAGGAAGGCTCTGCTGAATATATGCAAGAAGCTCCGGATTTTTTTCCTCAATCTCATTTGCAATGGTGTAGGCTTCCACTTCTGTCTCCGCCAGCACTGCATCCATCACCTGTTTAAAGGTGGGAACCCCTCCGCATACAACCAGGTCTACAATCTCCACGCCCTTTGGAATGGGCATTCCTGCATCACCGATCATAAACAGATCTTTATGTCCCAGCTCTGCGATACAACGGATCAGCTGGGCATTTAAAATCCCTGATTTTTTCATGCTATTCCTCCTGCATCTCTGATTATTACTATAAATCTTTTTCGGATTTTTTTCAACTTTTCAAATTATTTTAACATTAAGAAAGGTTTTGGTTACTGTTCACTCCGTGACCAGTAACACGCTTCGATTATTTATTCTCGTTTCTTGCCTGAAGTGCCATCTTCGCCTGAAGATTTCTCTGTGTCTGGTCAATTACAACTGCAAGGATGATAACCAGACCACGGATAACCTTCTGCCAGAACTCGGATACACCACACATTGTCATACCATCATTGATAACACCGATAACAAATGCACCGACTACAGTTCCGATAATGGTTCCGGAACCACCGCTCATGGAAGTACCACCAAGTACGGTAGCTGCGATGGCGTTCATTTCCCAGCCATCACCAGATGCAGGATGTGCTGCGGAAAGCTGTGCGGTGTTGATCATACCAACCCAAGCTGCACAGAAGCCGGAGATCATGTAAACGATAATTTTGATCTTGTCTGCTTTGATACCGGAAAGACGGGCAGATTTCTCGTTACCGCCGACTGCAAGTACATACCATCCAAATGGAAGCTTCTTCAGGATGATAACGGAAATAATTGCAAGCACTGCGAAAATGTAAACACCGGTAGGAATGCCGGCAATATTGCTTCCAAGGATTTTGAAGCCTGTGTTGCCAAGTCCGTCATAACCTTTGATGTCGGAGAATGTTGCACCGTTGGAACGAAGGTTTGCAAAACCACGGCAGATATACATGGTACCAAGGGTAGCGATAAATGGTGCTACACCTAATTTTGTTACAATAAGGCCGTTGACTGCACCGATGATGCATCCAACAACCAGCATGGTAATAATGATTACCGGAACGCTGAAGTAAAGGGTTACACCTGCAAATTTCAGTGTAATACCTTCCTGGATCATACCACCGGCAAGCATACCAACAAGTCCGACTACAGAACCAACGGAAAGGTCAATACCGCCGGTAATGATTACGAAGGTCATACCAAGTGCAAGGATTCCATACAGGGCTACGTGCTTGGCAACCATGGTCAGTGTAGATGCTGACAGGAATGTGGTTCCTTTTACAATGGTAAAAAAGATGACCAGGAGTACCAGTACAATAAAGGTACGTCCTTTTAACAGTGTCATTAACAACTGATTATTATTTGATTTTTTGTTATTCATTGTTCTGCTCCTCCCCGGCTTACGCATTTCTTCCGGTTCCAAGTCCGGCATAAGATGTACGTACAAGTGTGTCTTCTGTGATCTCATCTCCGGTCAGCTCGCCGGTCTTTTTGCCATTTGACAATACAACGATCCTGTCTGCGATTGCCATGATCTCTTTCAGCTCAGATGAGATAACGATAATGGAAAGTCCTTTTTCCGCAAGGTCGTGAATGATCTCAAAGACCTCAGTCTTCGCACCGATATCAATACCACGGGAAGGCTCATCCAGAAGTAAGATCTTCGGCTTGGTCAAAAGTCCTTTGCCGATTACAACCTTCTGCTGGTTTCCACCGGACAGTGACAGGATTGGAAGTCTCTTGTCCGCCACTTTAATATGGATATCCTTGATCTGCTCGTCAACTGCCGCATTCTCTGCTTTCTCGTCAAGGAACAGACCTTTTACATAATCTTTCATAGAAGAAATAGCGGTATTCTTGCCGATATCAAGAGTCTGGATCAGACCCTGGCTCTGACGATCCTCAGGTACAAGAGCAAAACCGTTTTTGATCTGGGCGGCAACATCTTTGATATTTAGCTTTTTGCCCTCATAGAGTACATCACCGGTGTGCTCCGGATGAAGTCCCATCAGGCACTCAAACAGCTCGCTTCGTCCAGCTCCCAGAAGTCCGTAAACACCAAGGACCTCGCCCTTTTTCAGATCCAGGCTTACATGGTCAAGAGTCCAGCCGCCGCCTTTTTTCGGAAGGCACATATCCTTAATTTCCAGCACCTTCGGCTGTTTGGAAAGGTCAATGCTTCTCTCAAAACGGTGATACTGGGTGTTCTTTCCAACCATATTCTCTACGATCCAGCTGAGCTCAATGTCCTTTACATCAGCATCTGCAACGTATTTTCCATCACGAAGAATGGTAACGTGATCGCCAATCTCCATGATTTCTTCCAGACGATGGGAAATATATACGATGGAAATTCCGGCTTCCAGAAGCTCTCTCATAATCTTAAAAAGTACCTTAACCTCTGCTGCAGAAAGAGAGGACGTAGGCTCATCCATGATCAGAACACGTAAGTCATCCTGGTTCAGGTTTCGTGCAATTTCCACCATCTGCTGCTGTCCTACACGAAGGTCTCCGACCATGGTTTCCGGTGGAATTTCATGTTCCAGACGCTGCAGGATTTTTTTCGCACCCTCTGAATGGGCCTTGTCATCCAGGAAAAAGCCTTTCTTTTTCTCATGTCCCATAAAAATATTCTGGTAAACTGTCATATTCGGGAAAAGAGAAAGCTCCTGGTGGATGATTCCGATACCTTTTGCACGGGCTGCATTGGTATCCTTGAAGTAAACCTCCTGGCCGTCCATGTACATCTTACCTGCTGAAGGCTGCTCGATTCCGGCGATCATCTTCATCAGGGTGGATTTTCCGGCACCGTTCTCACCGATCAGAACGTTTACCTTTCCTTTCAGAAGATCGAAGGAAACCTGATCCAGAGCTTTGGTTCCGGGATAAATTTTATCAATTTTTTCACAATGGAGAACAACATTCGGATCATCAAACATAATGCTTCCTCCTTTTATTCAATCGTCAGCTCAACTGCTGTAACAGATACTGCATCTGTACCGGCTTCTGCGCCGCCTGTAAATGTAACAGTCTTGCCAACTACATTTTCGTCGATTCCAAGTGGGTCAATTACCTGTGCAAGCGCCTGCTTGTTCAGTTCTTTTCCATAGCTTGACCATTCCGTCTGGTTGGTAAAGCTTTCAAAATTCTTCAGAGACTGAAGGTCACGGATGGCGGTACTGGAGTTCGGTCCATCTGTCCGGACCTGAACCTCTGTAGTTCCGGTATATCCATCCAGTTCTACTATCAGATAATGTTTCGGGGTGTCTGTATTGTATTCTTTGATTTTTCCTGTGCCTTTTACTGCAATTGTTTCTGTAATGCCATCACCATTTAATAATTCAGAAAGATCCTGTGCCTTGTCGGAAATGTCCGCTACAACGGCTCCCCAGTCACCCTGGGACTCTGCTGCGGAATCAAATTCCTGTTTTCCTGTATAAGAAGCTTCTTCGCCAATGGGTACTACAGTTACAACACCACAGCCGGTAAAGGTTACTGCTGTACATGCGGCCAGAACTGCCAAAATTCTTCTGCTTTTCATAATCATCTCTCCCTGCTTTCTATTATAAAAGGCGGCGCTGGCGCACCGCCTTCCAAAGCGTGTTTAAAAAGACTTTCTGCAAAATATACCACAAAGCGGGGCATGCAGATTGTGCGAATAATTTTTCAAACACTCGTTCATTTTTTATAAAAATCTGTTTCCTGGCAGCCAGATTATTTAGCTTCTGGTTCTGTGTAAACAAATGCGTTCAGGCAATCTGTGTTGTCAGCTGTGATTGCTACACAAGGAACAAGCTGTTTCTCTTCTTCCGGAGCTGTACCGTTAAGGTAAGCGTCTGCCTGCTCAACTGCCATCTCAGTGATCAGAGCGATCTGCTGAAGAGCGGTACCAACCATGTCACCAGATTTGATGTAAGCGTTTGCTTCGTCAGATCCGTCAAGACCGATGATCTTAATGTCGTTACGTCCTGCATCCAGGCAAGCCTGAACAGCACCACATGCCATTGTGTCATTACCGCAGATAATACCGGTGATCTCTGGATTGGACTGAAGGATTGCTTCTGTCTTCTCATAAGCTTCTGTCTGATCCCAGTTAGCGGACTGCTGAGCTACCATCTCAAGATCCTCATACTCATCAATTACAGAATGGTAGTTATCAGAACGAACCTGGCAGTTTGTATCGGATTCAAGTCCAAGGAGCTCTGCGTATTTGCCTTCGTAGTTCATAGCCTCAACCCATACTTCTGCGATTGCTGCTGCACCCTGTGCGTTATCTGCAACGATCTGTGCTACTGCAAGTCCGGACTGGTTGATCTCACGGTCGATAAGGAAAGTCGGGATTCCAGCGTCATATGCTTTCTGAACTGCTTCGATGGAAGCATCTGCACCAGCGTTATCGCAAATGATTGCTGCTGCGCCATCGTTGATAGCTGCTTCGAAAAGCTCAAGCTGTGTAGCAGCGTCGTCATCGTGGGAAGCACATTTTACTTCGTATCCAAGTTCTTCAGCTTTTTCTTTCGCAATTACCTGCTCTGTGTTGAAGAATGGGTTAGATGTGGAAGGTGTGATACAGTAAATGATCTTGCTTCCGCCGCCTGGAAGTAATTCTGCATTCTCTTCAGCCATTACCGGAACTGTCATTAAACCTCCAACCATCGCTGCTGTCATAGCCAATGCCATTGCTTTTCTTGCTTTCATAAATACGTCCTCCTTGAAATATAATTAAGATCTGTTTTTGTTCGGTTTTCTCTCCGAACTGTTGATAATTTGATTATAAACGTTTGCATAAATATTTCAATAATCTTTTTAGTTTTATGTGTTATTTTGTATGAATGCACAAGGTTTTTGTTGTGATTTTAGTAAGTTTTTACTATAAAATCTATGTATTCCCAACCATCCATTAGTGCATTTATGTAAGCGTTTATATAAACATTTATAAGCAGTATGTAAAACATAATATAAATTTTGCGCGTTATGGAGACGGTTGCCAAGACTATCCAGAGCCAGGCAACAGCTCTGGTGAATAAGACCTGTTCTCTGCAAAAATAAGGCAGTCACCAAGGTCTCATGCAAACATGGACTTTGGTGACTGCCACACACAGATACACGCTTATGTAATTTGAAATCTACAACATTCCCAGCTCTTTCTTCACTTCATCCGCTCTCGGAATGGACGGTGTAGCGCCTGGTCTTGAAACAGCAATGGAGGAGGCCTTTGCAGCCATTCTCAGCGCCTCCTGGATGGATCTGCCCTCGATGACTGCTGCAATGAAATATCCTGTAAATGTATCACCAGCTGCTGTGGTATCCACAGCTTTTACCTTGAAAATATCCTGGAAAACTTTTTCTTTTCCATCGTAATAAACAGCGCCGTCACTTCCAAGTGTAAGCACGAAACGTGCATTAGGAAATTTCGCAGCCATGGCATCCAGGATCTGATCTTTATCCTTGCAGCCAGTGATCTGTTCACCTTCAATTTCGTTTACGAGAAACAGATAAACCTTACTGAGATCACAGGTGCTCAGCTTGTCATCAAAAGGTGACGGATTCATAACAATCTTCATCTTTTTCTCATAAGCCTGGTCAATAATGTAGTCCAGCATATTGATCTCATTCTGCAGGATCAGATAGTCTCCTTCTCCAAAATCAGCAAGAACCTCATCTACAAATTCCTTTGTCTGCATCTGGTTGGTTCCACCGTATAAAATGATGCAGTTCTGGGCATTTTTGTCCACCTGGATCATGGTATGACCACCCTTTACCGGAAGTCTGCGGATATATTTGGTGTTTACACCAGCTTCCTTACAAGCATCCAACAGAATATCTCCATCTGTTCCCACGATTCCCGCATGATAAACCGGCACCCCAGCCTTCGCCAGTGCAATAGACTGGTTCAAGCCTTTTCCCCCGCTGAAAACTTCCAGCTTGGAAGAATGCTGGGTTTCACCGCCTACAATGATGTGATCTACGGAATACACGTAGTCTACGTTTAATGAACCGTAATTTAGTACTTTCATGTAAAAACCTCCAATTTGTTTGTTCTCCCTCATGCCGCCACCCACAAACCTTTTCAGATGACAGCATCTATACTTCTATTATTATGTTGTACAAACTTCTTCTCGTCAACTACATTTTCCATCAGAATGTTACCGTTTACTGATAAAAATTATATATCCCACTCTATTTTCAATCCAAAATCCGCAATTTCTTCCCATCCCGTTCTATAATCCCCTCGTCTGCCAAGTTCTTCAGCTCCCGCATCATGGCACTGCGGTCTACACTAAGGTATTCGGCAAGAGTGGTGTAGGACATGGGCAAAATAACAGTTTTCGTCTGTTTTTCTGCGGCAATGGAATTTAAATAGGTCATGATCTTCTTTCGGATGCTGTTTCTTGACAGCACATAAATCCGACTGGCCTGCTGGCTGGCGCGCAGGGCAATCATCTGAAGCAGGTTGCTTACCAGCTGGCTATGGAATTTACAGGCATTTTCGCAGCGTTTAATCACATGCTCATAGGCGATAAACAGCACTCTTGTTTCGGATTTTGCACAGACATAATAGTGCTGGGATTCTTCAGGTAAAAGGAATGGTTCGCCGAAAACACTATCCTTTTTCAGGTTATCTATCATATATTGATTTCCATCTTCATCAATGCAATAAAGGACTGCCTGACCTTCCAGGATCAGACCTATTTTTTTCATGGAACTGGCATATTCCATCACAGTCTCATTATTCCGATAGACTGCTTCATGCATATCGAAACAGATGCGCATACGTTCCTGTTCTTCAGGAGTTATGTATGAAAAAAGTGTCACTGGTGTCATTTCTACAATCCCTTTCTATAAATTTATCCAGAACATGTTCAAAAAATAATTTCTTATATCTTACACCATTTTGTTGTATTTGCAACAGATTTTATTTCAAAATTTGGTTATACTAAGACCATGTTAAAGAAATAACAAAGCAGTAAAAAATACATAGTTCCCGCAGAAATCACAAACAATTACACCAATAACAATATCTCATAAAAAGGAGACGAACCCCTATGAAAATTACAGACACCATCCGCTACGCAGGCGTAAACGACCATCAGATTGATCTTTTCGAAGGTCAGTACAAAGTACCGAACGGTATGACGTATAATTCCTATGTGATCCTGGATGAAAAAATCGCAGTCATGGATACTGTAGATGCAAATTTCACTCACGAATGGCTGGATAATCTGGACCGCATCCTGGAAGGCCGCAAGCCAGACTACCTGATTGTACAGCATATGGAGCCGGACCACGCAGCAAATGTGGCAAACTTCCTGAAAGTTTATCCGGAAACCACCATCGTAGCCAACGCAAAAACCTTCACTATGATCCAGAACTTCTTCGGTCTCGACCTGGAAGGACAGAAGCTGGAGGTTACAAATGGCGGCACCCTCAACCTTGGAAACCACAACCTGACCTTTGTTTTCGCTCCCATGGTGCACTGGCCAGAAGTTATGGTAACCTATGACAGCACCGATAAAGTACTTTTCTCCGCAGATGGCTTCGGAAAATTCGGCGCACTGGATGTAGAAGAAGATTGGGACGATGAAGCTCGCAGATACTTTATTGGCATCGTTGGAAAATACGGACCACAGGTTCAGAAATTACTGAAAGTTGCCGCAGGCCTGGATATCCAGATCATTTGCCCTCTTCACGGACCTGTTCTTACAGAAAACCTTGGACATTACATTGGTCTTTACGATACATGGTCCTCTTACACACCAGAGACAGAAGGAATTGTCATTGCCTACACATCTGTATACGGTCATACAAAAGCGGCTGTAGAGCTGCTGGCTGACAAGCTTCGCAGCAAGGGATGTCCCAAAGTTGTTGTATATGATCTTGCAAGAGATGACATGTCACAGGCTCTGTCCGACGCATTCCGCTACAGTAAGCTGGTTCTTGCTACCACAACCTATAATGCAAGTATTTATCCGTTCATGCACGACTATATCACCCGTCTGACCGAGCACAACTTCCAGAACCGCACCGTGGGCATCATCGAAAATGGTTCCTGGGCACCTCTGGCAGCAAAAATTATGAAAGAAATGCTTTCTGGCTGCAAGAAGATCAACTGGCTGGACACTACTGTAAAAGTGCTTTCCGCAGTAAACCAGGAAAACAAGGATCAGCTGGAAGCTATGGCAAGCGAGCTCTGCAAAGAATACATTGCCCAGAATGATGAGCTGGCAAACAAAAATGACATGACAGCCCTTTTCAGAATCGGATACGGTCTTTATGTAGTTACCTCCAATGACGGCAAAAAAGACAACGGACTGATCGTCAACACTGTGACCCAGCTCACTGATACTCCAAACCGTATTGCGGTAAATATCAATAAGGCAAATTACTCCCACCATGTGATCAAACAGACTGGAGTTCTCAACGTAAACTGCCTGTCTGTAGATGCACCGTTCTCTGTATTCCAGCAGTTTGGTTTCCAGACCGGACGCAGCGTAGATAAATTTGCAGGTCAGAAGGTCTACCGTTCCGATAATGGACTGGTATTCCTGGACAAATATATTAATGCATTTATGTCTCTGAAGGTTGAACAATATGTAGACCTTGGTACCCATGGAATGTTCATCTGCAGCGTCACCGAAGCCCGCGTCATGAACGATCTTGACACCATGACTTACACCTACTATCAGAAAAATGTAAAACCGAAGCCAGAAACCGATGGCAAAAAAGGCTTCGTCTGCAAAGTATGCGGCTACATCTACGAAGGTGACGAGCTCCCGGATGACTTCATCTGCCCGCTGTGCAAACATGGAGCTGCAGATTTCGAGCCCATCGGATAAAAAACAACCAGATAAATTTCTCAAGGCAGCGCAGGATCCAGAGCTTGTCTAAAAAAGGCTTTCTGCAAGATGTGCGTCACAATTTGCGGGAATGATTTTTCAGACACACTCCGGAGCCCGTGCTGCCTAATCACCGGTAATAGCAATTCCTGCTGCACCCGCTGGGAAAAATCTGCAATTTCAATTTTCGCCGAAACTCCATTTCGTCAGCGGATTCTTTCAATATATTCAACGCCATTCGAAGATTTCGAATATCTTTTTCCATGTAATCCGTATAATTTCCACGGCCAACCAGCTTCAAGTGCGTAATTCCGGCTTGCTTTAACTGATAAAGTGCACATAGACCACAGCCAGTTTCACCGCAAAGATAACCCGCAGAATCATAGGAAAAATCATGTAAACTGTGAAAATCATCAGGAACAAAGCCGTCTGGCAGCAAATGCCCTCCGTTTATTTTCTGATTGAAGATTTCAGAACCGGCATTCCCTGTTTTTAAGGTTCCGATCTGATAGGGCACTTTACAAAGATACCCCATCTCATCGCAATGCAAAGAATTACAAAATGCACCTGTAAACTGGCACATTTCATTCAATACAAAGGCCTCAAATTCCGGGATTCTTTCTGTCCCACTCTCACACCGCTCTCTAACTGAACTGTAATCATCTGCCGTATCCATATCCTTTAACATTTCCACATTCGCAGCATCTGTCCCATCCTTTTTTCCACATTTATCAACAACCGCTTTCATATCTTCGAATGTATTTTTCCTGTGAAAAAATCACACGTTTCAATCTCATTTTTGCTAATGAAGCCACCATCTGGCTGTTAATTTCTCCACATTCTCCACTGAGATGGATTTCGCAGTTTATGCCATTTTCACGTAAATATACCATCAACGCCGGGTCTGCAATAATATAACTGTGAAAACCGATTTTTATACACTGGCTTATAATCCCGGCAATTTCTGGATATTGTTCCGGGATATAATACAGGGAATTGAAGGTAAGATGGACTGGTTTTTCGTACTTTTTCATCATCCCAGACAGGATTTTCCAGCTCACTGAATGCGCCAAGCTGTACGTTATAACAAAGTACTTCCCTGCGGTTTAAGGGCAGTACCGTTCCGTATTTTTCCGCCCAGGAAAAGGGTACATAGCCACAGAAAAATTCATCTGCACCAGCCTCCGCGAACTTTATATATTCATCTATCGAGCCTAATCCTGCTACTATTTTCATCACTTATCTCCATAAATTCCAGCCTTGAGCAGCCATGTACTTCATCCTGAATAAAATATCGCATCTGCCTCAACACGGGTATGTCACCTGCCGGTGGCATTACCATGCTCTTATTACAACCCGGTCCACACCGTTTTGGATATAATTCTTCAGTATTTCTTCCTCTTTCAATATCCTCATATCAATCCCAAACAACGAATTATACCGCCCTATCATATGCAAATGTTCCGGATACAAAAGTGCATATTCCGTACAATATCCCGGGCATTTTTTTTGCAAGCTTTTGTCGTCCTCTCTCGCCTGTTTCACATACTGCACCAAGAGGACAATACTGTGATGTATTGGTCTGATAGAACGGAATATGCAAGCTGTTTTTTCCAGGTGGAATCTGCTGTTCGTAACCGCAGGATTCCCATTCAAAGCGTTGGATTCCATATTCTCTTTCCAGAAAATTACGGTAAAATCCAGCATTCAGGCTGTTCCTCTCAAACCATTTCTGTTCTCCTTTTTTGAACGGAATCCGAGGGTCTTTTCTGCGTTTATTTAACAAAATTCCAAGGCTGGGAATCAGATTCCTCTGCTTTTTTTTACTAAAGAAGCCATTCCCCAGTCATTTACAACAATCTCTACAGACTGCCTTTTTTTCTTCACACCACCGGTTAATTTCATCAAGCAATTCTGTTATATAATCCAGCATATATTCCCGGATATAAGAAAAAACAAGTGTGATTTCCACCTGTTCTGCCGCTGCTTTTTCTATTATTTCAAACAACAATTTACGTTCCGGAAACAGAAGATGACAGAACTGATTTCCAATATAAAGGTGATCCGGTACTCTATGTTCCAGAATAATGCTGCCGCAGATACCGATACATTTTCCGGCATACTTTTTGGAAAATTCTGTCAGGGAACTATTCAAATATTCCTGATACAATTCCGGGCGATCTATCTCCAGCGCCAGCTCCGTAACACCTGATTCAAGCGGTACCTGGCACTTATACCCAGGCTTAAAGCCAGTTCCGTACTGAGAACAATTATCAGTTAAATCTATACGTTTCCCATTATAAGCGGACTCCAATCCATCTGGCGTAAGCTCTCTCCGCCATATTCCCACCTGCTCTTCCAGACTGCCACGCTTGACCTCATCCAGTTCCCCCGGATACCCTGTCAGGCTTTTCGCCAACGCGCTGTCGTCCTCTTCCAGCTTCAGATGAATGTAGTGATTATACTGATAAAGAAGCCTCTGAACCGCCTCCGCATACGCTTTCTGCTTCACCGTCACCTTATATTTCACATAAAATCCGGAGAGTTCTGCGTCCACCATATCAAACCTTTGTATATCGTATTCTGGAATTTCCAATTCACGATAACACCCATTCTTTATGTCATAAAAGCACACCTTCAAAGCTTCTGAATCAGAGATATTTTCTTCTATTGTCCGAAAACAAAATCCACTCTCATCAATCTCTGTAATCCGAACCTCCCGTCCCCCCACAACCCCGGCAAGAAGCCCGAAAGGAATCATTGAAACCATTGCAATCACACCCTGTTCCGTCTACGAATACTGCAAGTATATCTCAGAATATATAAAAAAAGCAATCTTTCCAGTTTATAAACCTTTTCTCCTTTTTTCTTCACAAAAGAATGGTAAAATTAACTTAACGACTATGAAAAGGTTCGGGTAAAATATACCGCAAAGTGGGGGTGCAGATTGCGGGAATGATTTTTCAAACACGCTCTAGTTCTATCTGGTATGCTTCATATTCGCTCACCGCAGCAGGAAGCAGTATTCCAGCCTCCATAAGTGCAGCTCCCGGATATACTTTCCGGTAGTTTTTTCCCGATAAAAAGCATCCTCTTCCATTCCTTTTAAGGTAACGTATGCTGCCGGCGGATTGGCTTCTGCTGTAAGTCTTATCACACTTACCAGTGCCTTGGATCTGTCATCTGATACCACCATCCAGGCCGCAAAATTATCCTGGAAAGGATTGGAAAGACGGTAATAATCTCCTTCACGGATCAATTCCTGATACTCCCTGTATTGGGCAAGCTGGGCACGGATTTCTGCTTTTTCCTTTGCATTTAAAAGTGCGGGATTCAGTTCATAGCCAAAGGTTCCAGACATAGCTGCAACGCCTCTTGTATGCATACTGGTCACTCTTCCGGTCTGATGGTTTGGCACTGCTGACACATGTGAACCCATTGCTGCTACCGGATAAAAGAAGGAGGTTCCATATTGAATCCGTGTACGATTAATAGCATCTGTGTTGTCACTGCACCAGATCTGAGGCGTATAATACAGCATTCCGGCATCAAATCTTCCGCCGCCTCCGCTGCAGCCTTCAATAAGAATATCCGGATAACGGTTCGTAAGTTTTTCCAGGAAATCGTACACCCCAAGAACATAATCATAAGTCACGTTTGGTGCATAAATATCTGCCAGGCTGCGGTTCATATCCCATTTAATGTACTCCACATTTCCCTGATCCAGAACTGCGCAGATGCGTTTAAATATCTCATCACGTACTTCTTTTCTGGAAAAATCAAGGACCAGCTGGTTTCTGGAACGGACAGGCTTGCGGCCTGGAATTGTGATTGCCCAGTCCGGATGTTCCCTGTAAAGATCACTGTCCTCACTGACCATTTCAGGCTCAATCCAGATACCGAATTTCACGCCTTCTGCGTTTACTCTTTCGATTAATTTCGTCAGAGTTCCGCCTAATTTTTCCTCGTTCACATACCAGTCGCCGAGAGAAGAATTGTCGTCATTTCGCTTTCCGAACCATCCATCATCCATAACCACCATATCGATTCCAAGCGCTTTTGCCTCCTTTGCAAGCTCTACGATGGTGTCTCCGGTGAAATCAAAATATGCGGCTTCCCAGCTGTTGATCAGGACAGGACGATTTGCATGGACGTATTTTCCCTGGCAGATATGATTCATAATGCAGTGATGGTACTGCTGGGAAAGCCTGGAAAGACCTTTGTTTGTGTAGGATAAAATAACCTCTGGCGCGGTAAATTCAGCTCCGGCTTCCAGGGAATATGCAAACAGTTCATCAGTCAGACCCATCTGGATTCTGGTCTGATCATACTGGTCCTTTTCTGCTTCTACAAGGAAGTTTCCACTGTATACAAACAGCATTCCGTAGCAGCTTCCGCTGTCTTCATTTGTGTTTTTTCCTGCAAGGATTACCCCTGGATTATACTGGTGGCTGGAGGTTCCACGGCGGCTGCCAATTCGGGTGCTTTCATGGGAAACCGGCATTCTTTCCATGTTTCTTTCCATAGCATGTCTGCCATAAAATTTGATCAGATCATAGTCTCCGTGAAGGAAATCCAGGCATGCAGACTGGGCTTTTTTTACTGTTACAGGGGCTTTTCCAGCATTCTTAATTATCACACTTCTGGTGATAATATCTTCTTTTTCCAGTACTCCGTAGAGCAGATGAAGCTCTACTTTTGTAACAGGATCTTCCAGTATAATCTTCAAAGTTTCCGCTTCATTTTCTTCTGCACGGACGAATGGAAGACCTTTCAGAGTGTATTTTCCAGCCGCAATTTCATGTGTTATGTAAACCAGATTGCAGCACTGGGAACCATCTGCATTCTCTATATTTAACGCATAATTTCGGAAATCTCCTGTGCCAAGTGATGGATATTCCTGTGGCAATGCATCCAGAGAATAGGTTCTGTCGCTGCCTGCTGAATTCGGATTTCCAGAAAAGCCACGGTCTCCATAATTCAGAAGATAGTCCATTTCTCCTGCAGTTCTGGCACCATAATACAGGTGCAAAAGGTACCCTTGAGCATCCGCCTGCATCTGATAGGTAGTGTGGGCAGTGGTGAGGGTAAAGATCCGGGTTGTTTCGTTGAAGGTGATTGCCATGAGTGGGGCCTCCTTTTTCTATGATGTGTTAAGTATAGCATACCAAAATCAACACTTAAATAGCTTAATTTTTCTTATTTTATGCCTTTATGATGGTTTTTTATGGTATAATGAAATATATTATCGCATTATGATATATTGTCAGCAAATGTAACAGGAGGATTCCGGATATGGATAACAACTTTCACATTTTTCCGAGCGAAACTTTCATTGATCTATGCCTTTACCAATATGGACATGAGAAGTGTACTCCCGGACATTTATTTGGTCCGGCAACGCGGAATCACTATCTTTTTCACTATGTTCTTTCCGGAACAGGCACACTGATGGCCACGAATTCCAAGGGGCAGAATGTAAATTATCAGGTTCGGAGCGGACAGGGATTTATGATTTTTCCAGGACAGATCACCACTTATGTGGCAGATATTCAGGTACCATGGGAATACGTCTGGGTGGAGTTTGACGGGCTGCGTACCACAGAAATCCTCAACGTTTGTGGTTTTTCCAAGGATGCGCCAGTCTATATGGCCCACTCCAGGGAGGCACGAAAAAAGATGGTGGATGAACTGATTTACATTTCTCAGAATTCAGAGCAATCTCCTTTTCATCTGATGGGACATTTCTATCTTTTTGCGGATCTGCTTGCGCAATCTGTTGCCAGACCGCAGCCTGCCGCCACCAGTAAAATGAGTGATTATTATATAAAAGAGGCAATAAATTATATCGAACAGAACTTCCAGAATGATATTTCTATTGAGGATGTGGCAGCTGTATGCGGTATTAACAGAAGCTATCTGGGACGAATTTTCCGCACCAGCACAGGACGCTCTCCACAGGAATTTCTCATTCATTACCGCATGACAAAAGCGGCGGAATTGCTGAAGCTGACCACATTATCTATAGGAGATATCGGCTCTGCCGTAGGCTACGAAAACGCCCTCCACTTCTCCCGGGCTTTTAAAAATGTGTATGGGGTTTCACCGCGGGCGTGGCGGGAGCAGCATAGATGAAATTTTGATTATACAAAAAGGACTTTCCGATTTCTCAGAAAGTCCTGTATCTGCTTGCGGTTATTGAATTTTAGAAGTTAAATCCTACGGATTTCAGTGTTCCGTCTGCGGACTGTGCGGTTACGTCCTGGGCAACTACGCCAGCTTCTGTCTCCTGGATGTGGAGGGCGCTCTGGGTTTCGTTTTCCTCTGATGCAACATTTTTGAATTCCATATTAATTACGACTGCTTCGTCTGGAACTTCGATCTCAACACCATCTGCGATGAAGGTTACGTCGTAGAAAGTGTACTCGTCGTCTTCTGTTGTTCCAAGGTCTCTGATGGAAGCCTGTTTTGCTTCTTCATATTTCTCACTGCCAGCTTCAAGCTTTACAGCGTTCATTTCAGCGTTTTCTGGAAGAGCTGTCTCATCAAACACTTTTGCAGTGATAATGACTTCTTCGTTCTCGAAACGGAAATCGGAATCTACGGTAGTTTCTACTGCATCTCCAACTTCACCGGTTCCATCGGTAAACTCAGCTGGATCAGCTTCTGCAGAGCTATCTGTGAATCCATCAACAAAAGCGGCTTCTTCAGCAGATTCCCCGGTCTGGAACTCATCCTGAGATTCTTCTGCCTGAACTTCCTCGGTCTGTGCAACCTCCGGCTGAACCTCTGTCTGAGTCTGCTCTGGCTGAACCTCCTCAGTCTGTGCAGCTTCCGGCTGAACTTCTTCCACATATACAGCTTCATCACCTGTAGTAAAAGCATCCATCTCTGCAAGTGCCTCCGCATCTGTAAATCCTTCTGCGGAAACTACTGTATATCCTGTCACCAGCATTGTCGCTGAAATCATAACTGCCATTGCTTTTTTTAATGTATTCTTTCTCATAATGGAAACCTCCTGAAATCTATAAAGTCATTCCCAAATGTAATATCCTTTAATTTGACTTCATTATACCAGTAGGGCTGTTTCGTCAACTCTTTCTTCGGGATGTTTTTCCACTTTTCAGGAAAGTTTTTTTACTTTTTTGCAAAACCAGAACCACAGGGCTGTTCTGTAGTTTTCCTTAATTGAGCAGGAAGCTAAAGTGAATCTGCAAAAAGGCGATCCGCTTTGTGTGCGGACCGCCTTCGTTTGTACTTGCTTTGTTATGGTTCCGATCTGGTCAGAAACCTTGTTTTGCTTTACTGTCTTTTGTTTCTTCTGCGGCGTCTTTCAGTCTCGGCTGCAAGCATTGCAGCTGCAAGAAGAAGCATCAGATAAGTTCCGATCGGGGTATCATCTCCGGTCTTCGGTGATTTGCCACCGCCGTAGCCGCCGGAATGATTTTCGGAGCCACCGCTATTTCCACCATCGGAAGAAGGAGTAGGTGTTGGTGTTTCTGTTACTGTGCTTTCTTCCTGGTTGGTGATGACAACTTCTGCTGTCATATTCGTTTCATCAAATATAACAGAATCTGCACTTACGGTAACTTTATATCCAAAGCCTTCGGAGCCTGCAATTGGTTTTCCGTTGGAATCAGTTTCCGTTACATACAGGGTTACCTTTGCTCCTGACTGGGCAAGACCAACATTGATGATCTCACTTACTTCATAGCCACCGTCCATATCAAGCTTGATAATGTTCTGCTCAACCTGCTGGGAAAGCTGTGTATGAGCTGCATCATCAAAGATACCTGCATAGAATACCTCGTTGCTGTTTCTGGTGCCTCCATCTGCACCAAGAACCTTCTTGGTAATTGTCAGCTGACCCTGTTTGTAGAATCCATCTGGCGGGAAGCTGCTGAACACGTTTTCAAAGGAAACGGTTGTTGTTCCATTGGCTTCGGTTACTGTTGTGGAGTTACCATTGCCAAATACAGCTTCATAGACGGTTCCATCTGCAAGAGCGCCGATCGTCTGAGAAGTTCCATCCTGTGTACACTCTGCAATGTAGTATGTCTTGCCTGCCTTAATATTCTCTGAGAATACTACGGTGGAAGCATCTGCATTCTTGAACACAAGAGCTTTCACATCAGAAACTCTCTGAGTGCAGTCTTTATCAGAATACAGGGCTACATAGAAGGTCTGATCTCTTGCTGCCAGATTTTCACCAATATAGGTAAGTTTCTTGGTCACTGCAATAGATGCTGCGGTTGCCAGTTTATCCTGTACAAGTAAAACACCATCCTTGGAAACAGCTGTTGTTTTTTCTGCATCTACTGTTCCGTCTTCTTTCAGAACAAAAGTAGTGTCGCTTGTAAGTAAATATCCGTCTGGCGCTACAGTCTCACGAAGAGTGTAAATCTTACCGGTTTTCAGTTTCTCGGTAACATGAGCTTCCTTGGTGGAATCCCACTCGTCTACTACGTTTCCATCCTGGTCAATGATCTGGATGTGAGCACCTTCCAGCTCTTTCCCATCGGAAATATCTACTTTGCTTACTTTTACAGAAGTTCTGCTGTCTTCTACCAGAAGGGTTCCATTATCTGATATGGTTGTTGTGGTAGTATCTTTGTTAACGGTTCCATCCTCTTTCAGGGTAAAGGTGGTATCGCTGGTCAAAGTATATCTCTCTGGTGCTACAGTCTCGCGAAGGGTATAGGTTTCGCCAGGCTTCAGGCCAGTTACTTCGTGAGCTTCCCATGTGGAATCCCACTCTTCTACTACATTTCCATCCTTGTCGATCACCTGGATATGAGCACCTGCCAGTTCTTTCTGGTCGGTGATGTCTACCTTGCTGATCTTCACGGAGGTAATGGTGTTGGTAATGATAAAGCCTTCTTCTGCATTTCCGGTTACTGTGGAAATGTAACCAGCTGCTTTTCCAGTCTCTTCTACGGTATAGGCAATGTCCTTACCGGCTTTCTTCTGGTCAAGGTCAGACCATGTGTAGGTCCAGTTGTTCTCTGCATTCAGGGTAATTTCCTCGCCGCTGTTTTCTCCATCGGCTTTCAGCTGAACCTTGATTTCCTTCGGTCTGTGACCGCCGCGGTCATCGTTATCAGCCCATGACTTGGTAACTGTGACGCTGGTCTTTTCTGGTGCATAGCTATTGGTGATATCGTAGCCGGTGATCTCAGTTGTGTAATCTGCAACTGCATCCTCGGTTACCGTGTATAGAATTTCTTTTCCAGCCTCATATTTCGGCAGTTTTTCGAAGCTGTAGGTCCAGTTTCCATTTTCGTCTGCGGTTACGGTCTGGCTGTCCTTCTCCTCGCCGTTTGCAAGAAGTCTTACAGTGATGCTCTCCGGACGTTTTCCATCCTGATTGTCCGCATCGTTCCAGGTCTTGGAGCCCTTCACCTCAGTTGTCTCGGTTGTGTAAGTGTTGGTGATGTTAAATCCGTCTACACTTGTTTCATAACCTTCCACTGCTTCCTCGGTTACGGTGTAGGTAATTTCCTTGCCATTTGCATATTTCGGCAGGTCTTTAAAGGTGTAGGTCCAGTTTCCTGCTTCGTCTGCTTTTACAGTCTGGCTTGCTACGATCTCTCCGTTTGCAAGAAGGTTGACGATAATGCTCTCTGGACGCTTGCCATCCTGATTGTCTGCGTCATCCCAGGTCTTGGTTACGGTGATGGAAGTTGTTTCTGGAGCGTAGGTGTTAGTCAGAGTAGTTACTATAATACACTGATGCTTCTTTGTCTTCTTATCATAGCTTATGCCGACAAGCCAAAATATTACCTGTATATTGCTCTATCGACTTCATGTATTGGTTTTTCCCCTTATTTGATTAATCGCTGCTTTTTGCTGTCTTATTCCATTTCAGTTCAACAACCATTGCCGGATAATCTATCGCAAATTCCGGCTTAGGGATATAAACAAAATCCGCAAAACCTCTGCCTGTAGGCAATTCCCTCACCGGCTTAAA